>JAEEGH010001772.1_pt1 | contig 60761 bp, 44 predicted proteins | sample 9134181 | NCBI WGS metagenome assembly JAEEGH01 (sample SAMN16246544, study PRJNA631951) | gut metagenome | biome: gut microbiome; feature: rumen; material: DP-attached | host: Bos | place: Iran: Karaj | collected 2018-10
CGGACGGCGTTCGACACGGCCTCGATGGCCTCGTCCTGCCCGATCACCCGTTTGTGGAGAACCTCCTCGATATGAAGCAGTTTCTCCTTCTCGCTCTGCAGCATCTTGCCCACCGGAATGCCGGTCCAGCGGGCCACCACTTCGGCGATGTCTGCATCCGTGACGGCCTCGTTCATCAGCCGGTCCGGGTTCTTGTCGCGCTCCTGTTCGAGTTTTTCGATCTGCGTTTTCGCGTCGGCAATCTTGCCGTAGCGGAGTTCCGCCACCTTGCCGTAATCGCCGCGGCGCTCGGCCTCATCGGCCGCAATCTTGTACTCCTCGATCGCCTGGCGGTTCTCCTGGATGGCCTTCAGCACGCCCTTTTCGGATTCCCACTGCTTCAGGAGCTTGTCGCGGTCGGCCTTGGCCGTGGTGAGTTCCTGGTCCATGGCCTCGAGCTTGGGCGAGGCGCCTTCGCGCTTGATGGCCTCTTTTTCAATCTCCAGCTGCTTGATCTTGCGGTTGAGTTCATCGATGCACTCCGGCACGGAATTCATTTCGAGCCGCAGCCGGGAAGCCGCCTCGTCAATCAGGTCGATGGCCTTGTCGGGGAGATACCGGTTGGTGATGTAGCGGTGCGAGAGTTCGGCGGCCGCTATGATGGCGTCGTCCTCGATCCGCACCTTGTGGTGATTCTCGTACTTCTCCTTCAGGCCACGCAGGATGGAGATGGACTCAGCCACGGAAGGCTCGTCCACCAGCACCATCTGGAACCGGCGCTCCAGCGCCTTGTCCTGTTCGAAGTACTTCTGGTACTCTTCCAGGGTGGTGGAGCCGATGGCCCGCAGTTCGCCGCGCGCCAGGGCCGGTTTCAGGATGTTGGCCGCGTCCATGGCGCCGGAGGAACGTCCTGCGCCCACCAGCGTGTGGATTTCATCGATAAAGAGGATGATCTCGCCGTCGCTTTCGGTAACGGCCTTGACCACGCCCTTGAGTCGCTCTTCAAATTCGCCCTGGTACTTGGCGCCGGCAATCAGCGCACCCATATCCAGGGAATAGACTTCCTTGCTTTTCAGATTTTCCGGGACATCGCCGCTGACAATCCGCTGGGCAATGCCCTCGGAGATGGCGGTTTTGCCGACGCCCGGCTCGCCGACCAGGATCGGGTTGTTCTTGGTACGGCGGCTGAGGATCTGCAGCACACGCCGGATTTCGTCGTCACGGCCGATCACCGGATCGAGTTTGCCCGTCCGGGCCCGCTCGTTCAGGTTAATGGCATACTTGCCGAGTAATTCCAGATTTTCTTTATTCATCGCTCTGTCCTCCTTTTTTTCTTTGCCCCTAGGAGTCGCAAGGAGTGTTCCAACCCGGAAAAACTGACAAAATGGCAGAGGAGCCTCGGCAATTCTCCGTTCGTTGCTGCCGCCCCGCTTCAGCCGTCGCTTCGGCTGCCGCTTCGGCTGCCAAAACCGTGCAGGGCAATATGCGCTGGAGGCCCTTGTAACCGGGGTTCGCTTGCACGGGTGGCCGTAATCGGGCAGCCGTGCAGAGCGATACGCTCTATAGGGCCCTGGAAAGGGGGTAAGCCTGCACGGTTTTGGCGAAAAACGGATTCCGGCCGTTCATGAGTTTTACTAGAGAACCCACTGCCGGATTTCGTCTTCCGGAAGCCGGACGACTTTCGCCAGTTGCCGACGGGTAAGACGGTGCTTTCGCCGGATTGTCTGTGCGAGCGTTATGCGTTCGGAAGCCGTAAGCCGTCTGGGATCCCTCGTGCCGAACAAGGCGTGGCACTGGTCCCCGCAGATTTGTCGGGCTTCTCCATCGTCAAGCGCAATACCCCGTTCTTCCGCCATCCGGGAATTCATCTCTTCTTCCTTCGATTTGTTACTTGCCAAATATACCCGAAATCGATTAGGCGTGCCGAATATTTGTTCAAACCTTGCGACATCGACATAATTGGATGGGAGAATCAAATCATTGCAAACCAGCCAATTGTCTGGAATTGTGAGCAACCGTGAATGGGAAATCTGCCTTCTTCTCAGCGCTGACAAATCGCCGAAGCTGACGGGTTCGCGAATAGCACCGTAAGAATCAAACAGCCAGACTGGCGTATAGAAACCTGAGCGAAAATACATCGAACCGGTTCCCCAGCGGTAATCGTAGGGCATCACCCGCTTCCCGTCCTTCGTCGGTTGAATGATGGTATAGATGGCCACATTTCGCAGATAAGAAAGATCGTCACCAATCGAGTACAGTTCGCCCCGCAAGACGAAATCCGCTCCGCCTTCCCGCGTCTCGACGGCGTGACAACGGCATAGTTTCTCGAACAAAACCTTGAACCGGGCGCACTGGGCGAGGGTTCCATACAACAAAATGTGCGGGTGCGTGTCCTCGATTGAAAAGGAAACGACAATGGCCCCGGTGACGGCGGCGCAGAGGGCGATGATGTTGAAAACCGCCATGAAGTCCGCCTCGCACAGGATGAAGTTCTTCGCATCGGCGCCCTTGGCGCAGTAATGAAAGTAGTGAAGCGTGTCCATCGCGTCCGTCTTTTTTGAGCGAAAGATAATGGATTCTCCGTCACTATTTTGGGGTGGGGCGAAGGTCGATGCAGATTAATCGATTTTTAAGAATTATCTTTGCTGAAAACATTATTAACATGAACTTACAAGAAGCCATCATTGCCCGCCATTCCGTGCGGAAGTATTTGGAGAAATCCATTGAACCTGAGAGGGTTACTATTCTAAAAGAGGAAATCGGACGGATTAACGCCGAGGCGGGTCTGAACGTGCAGCTTGTGCTCGAGGAGCCCCGCGCTTTTTCTGCCGGGATCTTGAAATACGGGTCTTTTTCGGGGGTGCGGAACTATCTGGTGATGGCCGGACGCAAGGGCGAAGAGGTATCGGAGGCGGTGGGTTATTACGGAGAAAAGCTGGTGCTGCTCGCCCAGACGCTCGGCCTCAATACCTGCTGGGTGGGCCTTACCTACAAGAAGATTCCCGGGACATTTGTGCTGGGCTCGGGCGAAAAGATTCACTGTGTCATTGCGCTGGGCTACGGGGTGGACGGCGGCGTTCAGCATCCGCTACGCCCGCGGGAGAAATACTACGAGGCGGAAGACCCTGTGCCTGACTGGTTTCTCGCTGGAGTCGATGCCGCCCTCCTTGCACCGACCGCGGTCAATCAGCAGCGGTTCAAGTTTATCCTTCATCCGGGCGATGTCGTCGAGGCGAAGGGCGTTCGATCCCTGATCGGATACGTCCGGATGGATCTGGGAATTGCGAAGTATCACTTCGAGATTGGCGCCTCTCCCGCTGCGTTCACCTGGAAAAAATAGAGTCTGTCTCCTCCCGGCTGTCCCTCGCCAAAACCGTTCATAGCAATATGCTCTCTGGCGCCCTGAAACGGGGATGAGCTTGCACGGGTGGCCGAAATCGGGCACCCGTGCAGGGCGATACGCTCTACAGGGGCCTGGGAAGGGGGGGAGCCTGCACGGTTTTGGCGGCGCTCCGGGAATTGAGCTGGGGAGGATAGCGTCGGTGACGCCGGAGGGGGGGCTGGCTGGGGGGCATCGATAGGCGGATTCCGCCGGATGTGTTCTGGAAAGGCCTGGAACGAGGTATATGCGGCCGTGACAGGCCCAAATGAACCCATCACGGCCACTTCTCGCACGATCCGGGCGCCTAATTCACAGATTGGCCGCCGTCATTTTGGCGAAGATTCCTCGTTCGATGGCTGTGGGGCAAATGTCGGGCAAATATTCAAGAAAACCCCTCTAGAGACGTCTCTAGAGGGGTTTTGTTGTGACTCCGTTGGGATTCGAACCCAAGACCCACAGCTTAGAAGGCTGTTGCTCTATCCAACTGAGCTACGGAGCCGAATCCCTTGAGCGAGGGGCTCGGAAATGCGCAAAGTTATCGCTTTTTGGCGAGTTGTCAAAAAAACCTTTCCGGGGGCGCCGTCAGCCCCGCCAGCCCGGCCAGCGCCGCCAATCGTCAGCCGCCAGCCGCCAGCCGTCAGCCGCCAGTCTTACTCGATACCCCGGAAGGCGTAGTCGGCGTAGTGGTAGCCGCGGGCGTCGTAGAGGGGGCGGAGGGCGGTGGAGAGGCGCTCGACAAAGGCGTCATAGTCCGTGCGGTTGGCATTGCTCCAGGCGACTTCGGCGAGGGCCGCCATCCGCGGCAGGACCATGTGCTGGATGTGGTCGAACGAGGCCACGTATTCTGTCCACATGTTGCCCTGGATGCCCTTGATGTGGGATTTCTCGGCGTCCGACAGTTGGTCGTAGGGATCGAACGAATAGCACTTGCGCAGCGGAACGCAGCCGCCGATGGCCATCGGTTCGCCGTTCCCGGCCGGGTCGGAGGTCTGGTAGTAATCCAGGTAGTAGAAGTTGTTGGGCGTCATGACCACGTCGTTGCCCAGCTTAGCTGCGGCGATACCGCCCTTGGGCCCGCGCCAGGACATCACCGTCGCGCTTTGCGAAACCCCGCCTTCGAGAATCTCGTCCCAGCCGATAATCTTCCGGCCCTTGGCGGCGAGGTATTCTTCCACGGTGGTAATCAGGTAGCTCTGGAGTTCGGCTTCGCGCGTGAAGCCCTTCTCCTTCATCAGGGCCTGGCACTTCGGGCATTTCTCCCATTCGCTGCGCGGTGCCTCGTCGCCGCCGATATGGATGTATTCGGAGGGGAAGATGTCGCAGATCTCGTCAAGCACCTTCTCGAGGAAGGCCACCGTCTCGGGATTGCCCGCGCAGAAGACCTCGGGGAAGATGCCCCAGCAGGTCTGCACACGGTAGGGATAATCGGCGCCGCGACAGCCCAGATTCGGATAGGCGGCCAGGGCGGCAGAGGCGTGGCCCGGCATCTCGATTTCCGGGATGACCGTGATGAAGCGTTCCGCGGCATAGGCGACAATCTCGCGCATCTCATCCTGCGTGTAGAAGCCTCCGTACGGGGTTTTATCGTACTGCTCGCCCGGGGTATGGATGGTCCGCTGGTGGCCGATGAGCGTCTCGCTGCGCAGCGAACCCACCTCGGTTAGGCGCGGATAGGCCTTGATCTCGGCCCGCCAGCCCTGATCGTCGGTCAGGTGCCAGTGCAGGACGTTGAGCTTGTGGAGCGCGAGCATGTCGATATAGGTCTTGATCTCGTCGATCGAGAAGATGTGGCGGCAGCAGTCCAGGTGCGCCCCGCGGTAGGGGAAGGCGGGCTTGTCCTGGATCCGGACGCCCGGAATGCGGTCAGCGCCCGATGCGCGAACCTGCGAGAGAATCTGCAGGAGCGTCTGGCGGCCCCGGAACAGACCGGCCTGGGAGCCTCCGCGCAGCGAAATCCGGCCGCGGCGGGTGTCGAGAATGTATTCTTCCTCTGCGAGCGAGCGGTCGATCCGCGTCGCGACGGCAGGTTCGCCTTCAGCGGGCAGAAGGACTCCTTTTCCGCCTCCGGTCATGGAAACGGGATGGGGAACGATGGCCAGATCGGGCGCCGGCGCGTTTTCACGGCAACCGCCTGCGCAGAGCAGCGTAAGTGCTGCAAGCAGAGAGAGAAACAGCTTTTTCATGGGGTGAGCGTGTATTGTCGGATAAAAAAGCCGCAAGCGTTTAGCGACGGTTGCGGCGGGCAAGGAAATCGGTGCCGAGGACCAGGGCGATGCCCAGCAGGCACCAGAGGATGGCGGCGGGGATGTGGGGCGCATAGGGCATGCCGGCCTCCAGCCCCTGCGAGAGGCGGATGGCCTCCGGATTGGACCAGGGCCAGACCTTGACCAGCGAGCCGAGCACGAAGCCCAGCAGCACCAGCATCGTTTGCCGCTCGTAGCGGCCCAGCAGCCAGTGCAGGAGTTTGGAAAAGGCGAGGATGCCCACCACACAACCTGCAAAAAAGATCAGCAGCACCGGGATATTGAGCTGTGAGACGGCGCTCATGATATACTCGTACTTGCTGAAAAGGACCAGGACGAAACTGCCGGAAATGCCCGGAAGAATCATCGTGCAGACGGCCACGGCGCCGCAGAGGAAGATGAACCATCCTGCGTCGGGCGTCTGTGTGGGGGAAAGGGTGCAGACCAGCAGGCCGAGCCCCACGCCCAGCAGGGCGAAGAGCACGTCCCGGACGCGCCAGCCCTTGATATCGCGGAACATCAGCACCGCGGAGGCGATAATCAGCCCGAAGAAGAGGGCCCAGGTCTGGATGGGATAGTGCAATAGCGTGTATTCCATCAGTTTGGCCAGGGAAAAGACGCTCGCCACCACACCGATGGCCAGGGCCAGCAGGAAGCGGCCGTGAATGCACTGCCAAAATTTGCGGAATTCGCCGTGGAAGAGGGCCTTCCAGGTTGCGCCCACCATCAGGCTGTTGAGCGCTTCGATCACTTCGGCGTAGATGCCGGTAATCAGGGCGATGGTGCCGCCGGAAACCCCGGGCACCACGTTCGCGGCTCCCATCAGGAAGCCTTTGAAGCCCACGGAGAGATCAGAGGTTTTCATCTTCCCGTTGGTCAATTTCGCGGGTGAGGACCTTCAGGCTGGAGAGCAGCCGCATGGCGAGGTTCTCCTCGCGGTCGCTGCGTCCGATACGGACCGTCAGGTCGTAGATGCGGTCGTTGCCTCTGGCCTCCCGGCCGATCTTGAATCCGGCCGAAGCCTGCCCGGCAATGACGTCGATAAGGGGAAAGTGACGCTCGTTCAGCGTGATGAGGTAGTCTCTCTCCCGGGACCAGAACTTCTCGGCGGTGCCGGTCAGAAACCGGCACTCGCCGTCGAAATCCTGTTTGTAGTTGAGAACCGTCATCCCGTCGCGCAGCGCCCACTGGGGGATTTCCAGCGGGGAAGGATTCACCAGCAGGTAATCCACCAGAAAGCCGAATCGGGCGGCTTCTGCCTCCAGATAACGGACGCTTTCGGCACGATCCGCACAGGCGAGGTTGATCACCACGCCCACGGAGCGGGTCTTCGCAAGCGGAATCAGTCGGCTGACGCGATGAACGGACTCCATGGGAAATTATTTGCCCTGCTCGATGGCTGCCTGCGCTGCTGCCAGGCGTGCGATCGGCACGCGGAACGGCGAGCAGGAGACATAGTTCATACCGATCTTGTGGCAGAAGGCGACGGAGGAAGGTTCACCGCCGTGCTCGCCGCAGATACCGATCTTCAGGTTCGGGTTGGTCTTGCGGCCGCCCTTGAGACCGAGTTCCACGAGATAACCCACTGCGCTCTGGTCCAGGATCTGGAACGGATCGTTGGGGAGAATCTTGTTGGAGAGGTAGTCCGGCATGAAGGCGCCCACGTCGTCGCGGGAGAAGCCGAAGGTCATCTGGGTCAGGTCGTTGGTACCGAAGGAGAAGAACTCCGCTTCCCTGGCGATCTGGTCGGCGGTGAGGGCGGCCCTGGGGATTTCGATCATGGTGCCCACCTTGTATTTCAGGCTGACGCCCGCCGCGGCGATCTCCTCATCGGCGGTCTTCACCACCACGTCCTTCACGTATTTCAGCTCCTTGACCTCGCCCACCAGGGGGATCATGATCTCGGGCACCAGGGTCCATTCCGGATGCCTGGCCTGCACGTTGAGGGCGGCGCGAATGACGGCGCGGGTCTGCATGACGGCGATCTCCGGATAGGTGACGGCCAGGCGGCAGCCGCGGTGGCCCATCATGGGATTGAACTCATGGAGGTCGTTGATGATCTCCTTCACCTGCTCCACGGTCTTGCCCACGGTATCCGCCAGAAGCTCGATCTCCTCCTCGGTATTGGGCACGAACTCATGGAGCGGGGGATCCAGGAAGCGGATGGTGACGGGGTCGCCCTCCATGGCTTCATACAGCGCCTCGAAATCGCTCTGCTGCATGGGCTGGATCTTCGCCAGGGCAGCCTCCCGCGCCTCCAGGGTGTCGGCGCAGATCATCTCCCGGAAGGCGGCGATGCGGTCCGGCTCAAAGAACATGTGCTCCGTGCGGCACAGGCCGATGCCCTGTGCGCCCAGCTCGCGGGCCTTTTTGGCGTCCCTTGGGGTGTCGGCGTTGGTGCGGACCTGGAGGCGGCGGTATTTATCCGCCCAGGCCATGATCCGCCCGAAGTAGCCGGAGATGGAGGCGTCCACCGTGGGGATCACCCCGTCGTAGACGTTGCCGGTGGCGCCGTCGATGCTGATGATGTCCCCCTCGGCGAAGGTCTTGCCGCCCAGGACGAAACGCTTGCTGGCCTCGTCCATGCGGATGTCGCCGCAGCCGGAGACGCAGCACTCGCCCATGCCGCGCGCCACCACGGCGGCGTGAGAGGTCATGCCGCCCCGCTCGGTGAGGATGCCCTGGGCGGCCTTCATGCCGGTGATGTCCTCCGGGCTGGTCTCCCGGCGGACCAGGATCACCTTTTCGCCCCGCTTGTTCCACTCCACGGCGTCCTCGGCGGTGAAGACCACCTTGCCGCTGGCAGCGCCGGGGCTGGCCCCCAGGCCCTTGCCGATGGGCTTCGCCGCTTTCAGGGCCGCCGCGTCGAACTGGGGATGGAGCAGGGTGTCCAGGTTGCGGGGCTCGATCATGCTGACGGCGGTCTTCTCGTCGATCATGCCCTCGTCCACCAGGTCGCAGGCGATCTTCAATGCCGCCTGGGCGGTGCGCTTGCCGTTGCGGGTCTGGAGCATATAGAGCTTGCCGTTCTCCACGGTGAACTCCATGTCCTGCATATCCCGGTAGTGATCCTCCAGGGTATGGCATACCTGCACGAACTGGCTGTAGGCCTCGGGGAAGAGCTCCGCCATCTGGGCGATGGGCATGGGGGTACGCACGCCGGCCACCACATCCTCGCCCTGGGCGTTGGTGAGGAATTCGCCCATGAGCTTCTTCTCGCCGGTGGCGGGGTCGCGGGTGAAGGCCACACCGGTGCCGGAGTTGTCGTTGAGGTTGCCGAAGACCATGGGCATCACGTTGACGGCGGTGCCCCAGGAATAGGGGATATCGTTGTCCCGGCGGTAAACGTTGGCACGGGGGTTATCCCAGCTGCGGAACACGGCCCGGATGGCCTCGTACAGCTGCACCTTGGGGTCGGAGGGGAAATCCTGACCGATCTGCTTCTTGTATTCCGCCTTGAACTGCTCCGCCAGCTCCTTCAGGTCGGCGGCGGAGAGCTCCACGTCATAGGTGACGCCCTTGCGCTCCTTCATTTCGTCGATGAGCTGCTCGAAATACTTCTTGCCCACCTCCATGACCACGTCGGAGAACATCTGGATGAAGCGGCGATAGGAGTCGTAGACGAAGCGCTCGAACTTGGGGTCCGGGTTCCCGGCGATCATGGCCGCCACCACCTCGTCGTTGAGGCCCAGGTTCAGGATCGTGTCCATCATGCCGGGCATGGAGGCCCTTGCGCCGGAACGGACGGAGACCAGCAGGGGGTTCACCTTGTCGCCGAACTTCTTGCCGTTCATTTCCTCCATCTTCGAGACATTCTGCATGATCTCGTCCATAATGTCGTCGGCGATCTTCCGCCCGTCGTCATAATAGCGGGTGCAGGCCTCCGTGGTGATGGTGAAGCCCTGGGGCACGGGCAGGCCGATGTTGGTCATTTCCGCCAGGTTGGCGCCCTTGCCGCCCAGCAGCTCCCGCATTTTCGCGTTTCCCTCGCTGAACAGGTAGACATATTTCATTTTGCCGCGATCTCCCTTCGATGATATCGTTTTCCCCGGCCGGAACAGACCGGAGGCAGAAACCTTATCTTTAGGATTATACCATGGGATTTCAAAAAGAAAACCTCTTTTTCAAAAATCCCGGCGGATCACCGGCTGTTAACGAGAACCCGCCCGGCGCAGCGCCGGGCGGGCCACGCTGTCGACAACGTGTCGACAGCGTGAGAGCAAAATCAGAAATGTATTCTGATTTTGCAAAAATCTCATGTGAAGGGGGCCTCTCCGCCCCCTTCACAAATCCCCCATGCATGTCGAACCTCTGCCGATAGGTTTGTCTGCAGTCAGACCCGCCCGGCGCAACGCCGGGCGGGTCTTCGTTATACGGTGCGTTCTGATTTTCCCCTGCCAGTTTGCTTCTGTTTATTCGTCCCCGATCTGTCCGCTGCCGTATTGCTCCAGGAGCTTCACGATGCGGTCGTGGGGGTCCATGATGGTGCTGACGGAAACGCCGTGGTTGATGGAGGCCACGATATAGGCCACATATTTGGAGCAGTCCACCTCGATGAACCAGGGCCTTTTTTTCAGTTCCGGGCTCACGTAGGTCAGGTTCGTGCCGAAGACGCCGTCGATCAGCCCGTCCTCATAGGCCTTGTCGAAGGAATCGAAGCCGGAGGTAAAGAGGGTGTAGGTAGCGGTGGCCAGAAAGCGGGTGGCGTTGCCGGCGTGCATATAGCGGGCGATATCCAGCATGCTCTCGCCGGAGGCGATGATATCGTCGGCTACCAGCACGGTCTTCCCCTCCACGCTTTCGCCCAGGTATTCGTGGGCGACGATGGGGTTCCGGCCGTTGACCACGCGGGAATAATCCCGCCGCTTGTAGAACATGCCCAGGTTCACGCCCAGCACGGAGGAATAATACATGTTCCGGTTCATGGCGCCCTCGTCGGGGCTCACCACCATGAAGCCCTCCTTATGGGGATTGATGTCCGGGAAACGGTGGAACATGGCCTTCAGCACCTGGTAGTGAGGCATCAGGTCGTCGAAGCCCATGAGGGGCACCGCGTTCTGCACCCGGTTGTCGTGGGCGTCAAAAGCGACGATATTGTCCACCCCCATGGCCTGCAGCTCCTGCAGGGCGCAGGCGCAGTCCAGGCTCTCCCTCGCGCTGCGGCGGTGCTGCCGCCCGCCATAAAGCTGGGGCATGATGACGGTGATGGAGCTGGCCTTGCCGCCCATGGCCTGGATGATCCGGGTCAGGTTGGCGAAATGGTCGTCCGGGCTCATGTGGTTTTCATAGCCGAAAAGCTTATAGGTGCAGCTGTAGTTGTAGACGTCGGCAATGATGTAGATGTCCATGCCGCGGACGCTGTCATGGAGCAGCGCCTTGGCGTCGCCGGACTGGAAACGGGGGCACTCGGCGGAGAGCACAAAGGTATCCCTGGCCTCCGGCCCCATGGCGGCCCACTGCACCAGCCAATGGTCGATCTTCGCGGTGAGTTCTTCCGAGCCGGGCAGCGAAATCAGGCCCAGCTTGGCAAAATGATTCCCTGTGTGAAACAGCTGTTCAGCTTCCATAATTCCCCTTTCCCCCCAAAAAGCGAAATTTTCAGGCATACTAAATTTAGTCGAAATCCCGGGAATTGTCAAGACATGGGAAAGCATTTGTCGCTTTTCCTTGTTTCGGCGGCGGAAACGTGCTATCATTTGGGGGCAAACACAGAATCATAGGAGGCTAGAACCATGTCCAAGGCCAGTCTGGTCATCATGGCCGCCGGGATGGGCTCCCGCTACGGCGGCGTCAAGCAGATCGCCGGGGTGGGCCCCAATGGCGAGATTTTAATGGAATACGCGATTTTCGACGCGCTGCGCGCCGGTTTTGACAAGGTGGTGTTCATTGTCACCGAGGCTCTGGTGGCGGGGCTCCGGGAGAAATTCGGCGACGCCCTGGCGAAGAAGGGCGTGGAGGTCCGCTTCGCCGTGCAGGACTATTCCTCCCTGCCCGCCTTCCATCAGGTTCCGAAGGACCGCGTCAAGCCCTACGGCACCGCCCACGCGGTGCTCTGCGCCAGGGAGGCCGTGCAGGAGCCCTTCGCCGTCATCAATGCCGACGACTACTATGGGGCCGACGCTTTCCGCGCCATTTCCGAGGCTCTGCCCGCTCTGGACGAAAAGCGCGCCTGCATGGTGGGCTACAAGCTGCGCAACACCGTCAGCGAACACGGCACCGTGACCCGCGGGGTCTGCGCCGTGGCGGAGGATAAGCTCCGGAGCGTGACGGAGACCTTCAAGATCGCCTGCTTCCCCGACGGCACGATTCGGGACACCGCCCAGGACCCGGCAGGCCGGCTGCTGGACCCGGACGCCGTGGTGAGCATGAATTTCTGGGGCTTCCATCCCTCGGTTTTCGACGCCCTGGAGGATTACCTGGTCCGCTTCCTCAAAAGCATCGCCCCCGACGACCTGAAAAGCGAATGCCTCCTCCCCGCTCTGGTGGACGAGCGCATCCGGGGCGGGCAGCTCAGCGTGGACGTGCTTCACACCGACGCCCGCTGGTTCGGCATGACCTATAAGGAGGACCACCCCCTGGTGCAGGCGGAGCTGAAGCGCCTCCACGACTGCGGGGTCTATCCCCCGGCGCTCTGGTAACTGTCTCCATATAAAATGGGCCTGCTGCAGCAGGCCCACTTTTGCCATTCTAAGGAACGAATAAGCTATCTTCTGTAAAACCGATACTGTAAATCGCCAAAAGCATCACAGATACTTTTCCGCAGGAAGGAAGTAAAACCATGGGAAGCATGGAAGAACGCATCGAATCAGAATCCAGATCGGTAATCCGTATAACGAACGACAGATTGGTTTGCAGGGATTGCCTCTATAAACTTGACGATTCCGAGGTGTTCAGAAACACGAGTTTATGCAGGGTATTTTCCCACTCGCCGGGAAAACCAAATGAAGTTCTGCTCGGAGAGGATTGCCAGTATTACAAGAAGAAATAGGTTTGCGATATAATATACTTTAAGGCTATATCAGGAGCAGGCAATGAATCAAGCAGAGAAAGCATTTGCATACGACGCACTTTTACAGGATGTGAAAAGTTGTTCTCGATGCCACGGTCTGAGAGGTACTGTTAAGCTACATGGCTGTGATTTCTGCGAGGAGATCAATCTTTGGTCTTACTGGGAAGGCGGCAGGGACCGTCTCGATGCAAAAGTGCTGCTGGTTGGTCAAGACTGGGGCGATTGTTACTCTGACGACCATATTCGACCTTTTATTGACGCTCAAAAGAGCGGAACCTCTTCCGTCCATTACATGGACAATAATCTCAGTATCACGAACAGAAACCTGGCAGCGTTGTTCGAGAGTATCGGTTATGATATCTTGCGGGATGAGAACGGAACAAGAAACTCGAAGGAACTCTTTTTTACAAATTTCGTGCTTTGCTACCGAAGTAATGGACTGACCGGCGGATTTCAGGACGCATGGGTCCGAAACTGCTCTGACTACTTTCGCAGGCTGGTTTCCATCATAGGGCCGAAGGTGATCCTGTGTCTCGGACGCAAAGTCTATGAGGGCGTAATGAAGTCGTTGGAAGGTCGGGAAGCCATGCCTGGATGGAGAACCTACAATGAGCGTTTGGATACACACGTTCCGAGCGTCGCTGCTGACCGGAATTGTGCGGTATTCCCGCTGGCTCATTGCGGTATCATGGGAACCAATACTCGCAACCGAGGGAAGTCATTTACGGATATCCTTGACATCCAAAAGCAAGATTGGCAGGAAATCACACGATACCTGTAAGACGGTTTTTCGAGATTGATTCGGGAACCAGTATCCAGAGTGATGCGGCCACGGCAAACAAAAACAGCTCCCTTTGGGAGGGAGCTGGCAGACAACGGGACTCCAGCTGACTAAGAGAGCCTGCGGACTTGACGGCTTCGTTGCGCTACTGCCCGCGTTCTCCCCAGTCGCCACCGGTGACAGCCCCCTTTCGGAGGGGGCTGATTCTCTTTCTCGTAGGTTTTTCACAGTAATAATGGAAAGCAGTATTATAAGTATTGTCGAGGATTTTCGGTCAATATGATGGAATAAGATGCAAATAAGATGCGTTCCACGAATTGTGCAATGTTTCCCTTGCTATTCCCGATGCAGGGTCGCTTCGCCGCTGCGGAGGAGGCGCGTTTCTCCGTCTGACAGGCGCAGGCGCAGGGAGAAATCCTTCTCCAGCCCCTCCGCAAAGCCCTCCGTGCCGTCGGAGAGGGTCACCTTCCGCCCCAGGGTGACGCAATGGGCGCGGTATTCCTCCCAATAGGCGTCTCTCGCGCCGGGGAAATCCGAAGCCAGTTCATCCAGACTGCGGATCAGCGCCGCCGCCAGCAAGGTGCGGTCCAATCCGGTCACGCCGAACATGCGGAGAGAGGCCGCCGTCCGGCGCAGCTCCGGCGGAAAACCCTCCTCCGACGCGTCCACATTGACGCCGACGCCCAGCACCAGGCTCTCCATGGTGCCGAAGCGCAGGGACGATTCACAGAGGATGCCGCAGAGCTTCCTGCCCTCCAGCAGCAGGTCGTTGACCCATTTGATCTCCGGCCAGAAGCCGCAGCAGCGCCCCAGGGCACGGCGGACGGCCACCGCGGCCCAGGCGGTGAGCTCACCCACGCCCGCCGGCGGGAGGGGAGGCAGCAGCAGATAGGAGAGATAGAGCCCGCCGGGAGGCGACAGGAAGCTGCGGCCCAGCCGCCCCTTGCCCGCCGTCTGCTTTTCCGCCAGGAACACCGAGCCCGACGGCGCGCCCTGCGCTGCCCAGGCCTTCAGGGCGTTGTTGGTGGAATCCGTCTCCTCCGGCCAGCGGAGAAGGCCGCCCCGGCCCTCCGGCAGGCGGGAGGCAAGGGCAGCCAGACGCAGCGTTTCCCCCTGGGACTCAGGCCCAGTCATCTTTTGCGGCGGGCGTGCGGATGCCAGACACGACGCTGGAAAACTCCCAGATGAACCACTCCCCCGTGGAGGGCTTCGTGCGCAGGGTGACGCCCCGCGGGCTGTCCGCGCCGCCGGAGGTCACAAAAAGCTTGAGATAGCCTTCGCCCAGCTGGTCCCGGCTGTGGGCCTGCTCCTCCACCGTGATCGTCCAGGGGGAGGCGGGGGTATAGTTGTTGGCAGGCGTCGCCCCGGCAAAGTAGGAGGGGCCGAGGTAATCCTTTCCGTCCATGAACCGATCCCGCAAAAACTGCTTCTCCATGGCGGAGAGGGGCTTGGGGCCCTTGAGGTAATCAATCATCTCCAGGGCGGCTTCCCGGCTGCCGGGATAGACGCAAAGCGATGCCATAAACAGGGCCAGCACCCCGAAGGGGTCTTTCAGATCTGCCTCCGGGCGGGCCTTCAGCAGCGCCGGATTGACGGGCAGCGCATCAAAAACAAAGCTTTTCTTTTCCATGATACTGCGAATCACCTCTTGGCCAGATTTCGCTCAAAACGGAAGCCGCGCTTCCGTTTGGAAAGGACGTTTCGCCGGAATCTGCGGGTATCCGCACTTGCGCGAATACCCGCCATTCCGGCGAATAAGGACGTTACTTCGTTTCCAGGTCGTACATCTGCTTCTGCAGGAGCAGCTTCTTGTACTTCACTTCCGCATTCTCGGCGGCTTCCTTGAAGAGGACCTTCGCCCGCTCGGGGAAGCTGAGGGCCAGGGAGGAATAACGCACCTCGCTCATGAGGAAATCCTCATACTTGCCGCTGGGCGCGCCGGAATCGATGCTCAGGGGGTTCTTGCCCTGGGCCTCCATCCGCGGGTCATAGCGGAACAGGTTCCAGTAGCCCGCATCCACGGCGGCCTTCATGATGCTCTGGGATTTGCCCATGCCGGCCCTGGAGCCGTGGTTGATGCAGGGAGCGTAGCCGATGACCAGGCTGGGCCCGTCGTAGCTCTCGGCCTCCGCCAGGGCCTTGAGGCACTGGTTGTAGTCCGCGCCCATCGCCACCTGGGCCACATAGACATAGCCGTAGGAGATGGCGATCTGCGCCAGGTCCTTCTTTTTCACGGCCTTGCCCGCCGCGGCGAACTGGGCCACCGCGCCGATGGGCGTGGCCTTGGAGGCCTGGCCGCCCGTATTGGAATAGACCTCGGTGTCGAAGACGAAAACATTGATGTTCTCGCCGGAGGCCAGGACATGGTCCAGGCCGCCGTAGCCGATATCATAGGCCCAGCCGTCGCCGCCGAAGCACCAGAAGCTGGGCTTGGGCAGCAGGTCGGCATTGGCCAGCACGAACTTCGCTTCTTCTTTGTCGCTGCCTTTGCAGGCCTCCAGGAGCGCGTCCCCGGCAGCCTGGGCCTTCACGCTGTCGTTCATGGCGTCCAGCCAGCCCTGGGCGGCTTCCTTGAGGGAAGCGTCCTCCGTGAGAGCGGTCACCTTTTCCGCCATGAGGGCCCGGCGCTGCTTCATGGCCTGGAGCATGCCGAAGCCGAATTCGGCGTTGTCCTCAAAGAGGGAGTTACTCCAGGCGGGGCCGCGGCCCGCCTTGCTCACGGTGTAGGGGGCGATAGGCGCGCTGCCGCCCCAGATGGAGGAGCAGCCCGTGGCGTTGGCCAGGTGCATGCGTTCGCCGAAGAGCTGGGTGATCAGCTTGGCGTAGGGGGTCTCGCCGCAGCCGGCGCAGGCGCCGGAATACTCGAAGAGGGGCTTTACGAACTGGCTGCCCTTGACGGTGTCGATGGCGAAGGGGGTCTTCTTGGCCTCCACATTGCTGTAGGCGTAGTCGTAGGCCGCCTGCTGCTTCGGCTGCTGGTCGGCGGGGGCCATGACCAGGGCCTTTTCCTTGGCGGGGCAGACGTTGACGCAGCTGCCGCAGCCCAAGCAGTCCGCCGGATCCACCTGGATGCCGAAGGCATAGTCCTCGCAGCCCTTGCCCAGCATTTTCACGGTGACGGTGCCCTCCGGGGCCTTGCTGAGTTCCTCCGCGCTGTAGGCGAAGGGGCGGATGGCGGCGTGGGGGCAGACGAAGGAACAGCGGTTGCACTGGATGCAGTTTTCGGGGATCCACCTGGGGATATCCACGGCACTGTGGCGCCGCTCATAGTGGGCGGTACCCAGGGACATGGTGCCGTCGGCATTCTTCACGAAAGCGGATACGGGGATGCTGTCGCCCCGGAGGAGATCGGTGTCCTTCATGATGCGCCGCAGGTAGTCCAGCAGCTCGGGCCGGTCGCAGGGAAGGCGTACGGGCGGTTTGTCGGGAGCGGGATCATGCCAGGAATCCGGCACTTCCACTTCCTCGAAGGAATCCAGGCCCGCGTCCACGGCGGCAAAGTTCATGTTGACGACCTTTTCGCCCTTGCGGCCATAGGACGCCACGATGGCATCCTTCATATACTTCACCGCGTCGTCGATGGGAAGGATCTCGCTGAGCTTGAAGAAGGCGGACTGGAGGATGGTGTTCGTCCGGCCGCCCAGACCCAGCTCCTGGGCCTTGTGGACGGCGTCCACGATATAGAAGCGGATGCCGTTGTCGGCGATATACTTCTTGGCTCTGGCAGGCAGGCGGGCGTCCAGTTCCTCCTTGCTCCAGGGCCAGTTGAGCAGGAAGACGCCCCCGGGCTTCACATCCTGCACCACGTCGTATTTCTCCATATAGGAGGGGGCGTGGCAGGCCACGAAATCCGCCTTGGTGACATAGTAGCTGGATTTGATGCGGCTCTTGCCGAAGCGCAGATGGGAGATGGTGACGCCGCCGGACTTTTTGGAGTCATACTGGAAATAGGCCTGCACGGTCATATCCGTGTGGTCGCCGATGATCTTGATGCTGTTCTTGTTGGCGCCCACGGTGCCGTCGGAGCCCAGGCCCCAGAATTTCAGGGATTTGATGTCCTTCGGGGTGGTGTCCGGCTCCTCGTCGATGGGCAGGCTCTTATGGGTCACGTCGTCCACGATGCCGATGGTGAAGCCCTGGATGGGCTCATCCTTCTGCAGGTTGCGGACCACGGAGATCACGCTGCCGGGCGTGGTGTCCTTGCTGCCCAGGCCGTAGCGCCCGCCGATAACGGGGACGGAATCGAACTTCGAGCCCCGGAGAGCGGCCACCACGTCCAGATACAGGGGCTCGCCCAGGGCGCCGGATTCCTTTGTGCGGTCCAGCACGGCGATCTTTTTCACCGTGTCGGGCAGAACGGAGATCAGGTGCTTCGCGCTGAAGGGCCGGTAGAGGTGCACATTGATGACGCCCACCTTCTCGCCCCGGGCGTTGAGGTATTCCATGATCTCCTGGGCGGTGTTGCATACGCTGCCCATGGCGACGATGACGTATTCCGCGTCCGGCGCGCCAAAATAGCTGAAGAGCTTGTAGTGGGAGCCGTTGCGGCGGTTGATCTCGTCCATATAGCCCTGCACGATGTCCGGCAGATTGTCGAACCAGGTGTTGGAGGCCTCGCGGTTCTGGAAGAAAATATCGGGGTTCTGGGCGGAGCCGTGGAGGACGGGATGGGAGGGCAGGTTGGCCCTGTCCTTGAAGGCGCGGACCGCGTCCATATCCAGCATTTCCTTCAGTTCGTCATAGTCCCATACCTCGATCTTGGCGATCTCATGGGAGGTGCGGAACCCGTCGAAGAAGTTGATGAAGGGAACGCTGCCCTTGATGGCGCTGAGGTGGGCCACGGCGGACAGGTCCATGACCTCCTGGGGATTGGCGGAGGCCAGCATGGCAAAGCCGGTGCTGCGGCAGGCCATCACGTCGCTGTGGTCGCCGAAGATATTCAGGGCGTGGCTGGCCACGGTGCGGGCAGACACATGGATGACGCAGGGCAGCAGCTCGCCGGCGATCTTGAACATATTGGGGATCATCAGCAGCAGGCCCTGGGACGCGGTGAAGGTGGTGGTCAGGGCGCCGGAGAGGAGGGAGCCGTGGACCGCGCCCGCGGCGCCGGCCTCAGACTGCATCTCCACCAGCTTGACCTGCTGGCCGAAAATGTTCTTGCGGCCGTGTGCGGACCAGTCGTCCGCCAGTTCGGCCATCACGGAGGATGGGGTGATGGGATAGATCGCCGCCACATCTGTGAAGGCGTAGGCCACGTGGGCCGCTGCTGTGTTGCCGTCCATGGTTTTCAGTTTGCGTGCCATAGAGGGACCTCCTTATTATTCTGCTTACGCTATTTGCTTTTCCGCGGTTGATTTCGCTATTTCGATAGTTTTGATTCTTATGATATCATGCCCAATGAAAGTTGTAAACCGCAAACTTGCACGAAATCCCTGCTTTTTCCGCCGCCATCCTGCCGCAAAATGGAGAGGCCGACAAAAACCGCGCCGGGGCCGGCTCTCCTGAGCCGGCCCCGGTACGCCCTTCCATGCGCGTCCGCGCCCGTGGGATCAAAGGATCATGTTGACGATCGATTCCGCGCTGATGCAGAGGAAAAGGACGAATCCCAACCCTGCGGCATACCATTTCCTGTTCTTCATCGACGACACCTCCATGCAGCATCCTTGCCTTTTGATGGCTCCATTCTGCCGCAGGCGGTGTCCAATAAAACGGACTTTTCGCGGAATCCGGGATGTTTTTTCGGAATTCAGTCGGTTTCCGGGATCGGGAGACCCTTATCCCAGGTCGATGTTCTCTCCCCGGAGGCCGATCCAGGCCCCGTCCCCGGCCTCCGGGGCGTCGGGATGGGCCAGCAGCCACTTGTTCCGGGCCCGCAGGAGCCTGTCCTCCGGATCCTTTTCCCGGATGGCGGGCTTCGGCGTGTTGGTCCCCAAGGGAAGGGCCACCGCCACCCGGAAGCCTGTTTCTTCGTCCGTATGGCAGGGGGCATAGTGCAGGGTGGTGGCGTAGACCTCCACCACCGCCCCCGCCGGGGCCCGGAAGGCCTTCACCGCGGCGGTATCCAGGCTTCCGTCCGTGATCTCCTCCTGCTTCGCCAGCAGCAGGATAAAGTCCCCCTCGCCGATGTTCAGCTCGCTGTCCCGGTGGTATTCCAGGCAGTTCAGCTTTCGGTTGCGCCCCCAGCACATGCCCAGCTGGATGGGCATGCCCCCGTAGGCCCGGTCCCGCAGCGCCGGGAAGACGTCCGTCGCCTCCAGGGCGGGGATGCCGGGCTCATAGGCGGTCCCCTCCTCCGGCAGGGGGATGGCGGCCATGGCCGAGCGCAGCGCCGCCGTATCATAGCCCGTCAGCACCTTGCCGTAGGGCTTGAATTCCGGGTCGAATACAGACCAAACTTGCATGTTTTCGTCCTCTTTCTTTCATTTTCGGGGAATCCGGGCGGCGCCGAAGCCCGGCGAAAAATACGCTCGCGAAGCGGCTGTGCGAGCGAAGCGAGTGCGGGCAGCGGAGCGCAGCCTTCTCAAATCGGAGCCCGGCGAAGCGGGTCCGATCTGCTTATTTTTTGGAGGGGTCGCCCGCGCCCTTGGACATGGTCCAGTGGCGGTAGGTGCCCGCCGCGTCGCCGGATTCCCGGGCCGCCTTGGCCGCGGGGGTATAGAGCCCGTATTCGTGGGCCACCAGGCATTCGGTGTAGCTCTTGTCGGTGTGGGCGTTGCGGGGCAGGGGCACGTCCTGCTCCCCTGCCAGGATGTCCTGCACCTTGGCGACATTCACGGTGTGGGTGCTCGTGCCGTCGGCCACGGCCACCGCTGCCGCCACGCCCGCGGCCTGACCGGTGCCCACGCACTGGGGGATCAGGTTCACATTGTCGATGGCGATGCGGTCCGCCGAAATGTGGCGGCCGGGGGCCAGCAGGTTTTCCACCTTCTGGGGAAGGATGGAGCGGTAGGGGATCTCGATGGGGGCGTTGTCGTTGAGGGTGTCCACGGTGCAGTGCCAGGCGATGCAGTCCTCATGCTCCTTGGGGAAGGCCCAGTCGTTGGAGGAGATGACATATTCCCCCACGATGCGGTGGGAGCCGCGGGTGCCCAGCTGGGGCGCGATATCATAGAGATAGGCGTCCTTGAAGATTTCCGGGGCGTAGGTCTTGTAGGCCTCCAGCACCTCCCGGAGCACCAGGCGGGTGCCCATTTCCGTGGCGGTCTGGTCGGAGATCTTGGAGCAGTCCCGCTTGGGCTGCCAGTTGTTGACCCAGCTCACGTCGTCGGTGGGCCCGGCGATCATGCCGGTGCGGAAGCCGTGGAGCTTGTAAAGCGCCTCGGAGAGCTTCTGTGCTTCCTCCCGATGGGTGAAGTTCCAGATGTTGTAGGCCGCCTTGCTGAAGCCGCCGATGCGGTACACCAGGGCGGTGGAGGAGCAGCGGCAGTCGTCGTCGATGGCGGAGGAGGTGGGCGCGCCGGAGAGGCGGCACAGGTCCGCGTCGCCCGTGGCGTCGATGACCACCTTGGCCAGAACGGCCTTCCGGCCCTCCTTGGATTCGAAGATGACGCCCTTGCACACGTCGCCCTCCATGATGGGCTTCACGCCCCAGCTGTGGTACAGCACCCGGATGGAATCCTTGAGTTCGTTGAGCATGATGTCCATCTCGATCTTCAGCTGGGTGGGGTCCAGCATGAAGCCGTGCTCCACTCTCGCGGGGGGAATGTGGGTCGCGCCGCCCACGTCGCCCCATTTGCGCACTTCCTCCGGGTCGGTGATGCCCGCCAGCTCCGGACCGGGGCCGCGGACCGCGCCGGGGATCTTGCTGAGGCGGGTGTACCACTCCTCCTGAATGCCCCGGACATAGGTCTTCTCATGGAAGGAAAGGCTGGGGATCAGCAGCACATAGCCGCCGGTCACGTCGCCGCCGCAATAGCCGTAGCGCTCCATGAGGATCACGTTTTTGCAGCCGGCGCGGGCCGCCGCCACGGCGGCGCTGTGGCCCGCGCTGCCGCCGCCCACCACCAGCACGTCGCATTCATCGTAGATGGGGACGAGGGTCTGAGGTTCCAGATAAGTTTTCGCGTTCATTGTTTTCCCTCCAGCCGAGGCTGCAGCCTCATTATTTATTCGTTATAACCTAATCATAACACAGGACACATCCCGGTTCAAGAACGGAATAGCGCCGTCCCTATTCCACGCGGCAGCGTTTTTCGCCCCTCCGGAACGCCCGGATGTTCTCCATGATCTCCGCGAGGCAGCGCTGCCTCGTTTCCAGGGCCCCCCAGGCCATGTGGGGGGTGAGGCACACGTTGGGCAGATTCCGGATGGCATAGAAGGGGTGCTCCTCCGGGAAGGGCTCCCGGCTGTAGACGTCCACCCCCAGGCCCCCCAGCCTGCCTTCCGCCACCGCCGCGGCCAGGGCTCCCTCATCCGCCACCGCGCCCCGGGCCACGTTGATGAAGATGCAGTCCGTTTTCATCAGGGCCAGCCTTTCCGCGGAAAAGAGGCCCCGGGTCTCCGCCGTCAGGGGCAGGTGGACCGAGAGGACGTCCGATTCCCGGCAGAGGGTATCCAGATCCGTGCAGGGCTCCCCCGGCGCGGGACTGCGCCGCCAGGCCAGCACCCGGCAGCCCAGAGCAGAGGCGATCTGAGCCACCCGCTTGCCGATGCGCCCGTAGCCCGCGACACCCCAGGTCATGCCCCGCAGCTCATGGTAAACGGGCGTCAGCAGATTGGCGGTGGGGCCGCGGGTGTAGCTGCCGTCCTTCACCGCGCCCATGTAGCTCCCCAGGCGGCTGACGAGATAGAGGGCCATGGCGGCGGTAAGCTGGGCCACGCTGTCGGTGGAATAGCCCGCCACGTTGCACACGGCGACGCCCGCGCCGCGGCACCAGGCGGTGTCCACGTTGTCATAGCCCGTGGCGGCCAGGCAGATGAGCTTCAGCCTTTTGCAGCCGCTCAGATTCTCGCCGTTCAGCTTCACCTTATTGATGACGGCGACCTCCGCCTCCGCCAGGCGCCGGGTCACTTCTTCCGGCGGCGTGGCGCTCCACACCGTCAGCTCCCCCAGGGTCTCCAGGGGGGACAGGTCCAGGTCCGCCCCCAGGGTGGCGGCGTCCAATACCACGATCTTCATCGCTCCGACCTCCCGCGTTTCGTTTATTCGTATTATACCGTCTTTTCCCGCCGGCGGAAAGCGGTGATTCCCCGAATTCCTGAAGAAACTGTCGCAATTTGCCGCGCTTTATGCTATAATCACCGTGATTTCTTTGAAGCAAAAGGAGCCAGAAATGAAAAAGCTTGCGATTTTTCTTGTACTTGCGCTGCTTCTGAGCGTCTGCGCCGCCTGCACCAAGGCGGAGCCCGCGCCCACGGCTGCGCCGACCCCCGCCCCCACGGAAGCGCCCGCTCCTACGGCGACCCCCGCCCCCACGCCTGCGGAGACGCCTGCGCCTACGGAAGCCCCCGTGCCTTCGGAAGCGCCCGCCCCCACGGAGACCCCCGCGCCGACCCCCGTTCCCACGGAGGTACCCGCCCCCGCCGGCGCGCTGGAGGACATCCTGCCCGGCAGCTATTGGATGGGTATCCGTTTTGACGCCTACGGCGAGGATATGGAGCCGGAAAGCATCGAATTCGAGGAATGGGCCCAGGATACCTTCAATCTGCTGCTGAACGCGGACGGCACCGGCATCTTCCGCACCAGCTACTGGAGCCCCTATGATTCCGACAACGGCTACATCACCTGGACCATCGACGGCAACAATCAGATGACCCTTCATCTGGCCGACGAGGTGGATATCCCCTGCCATCTGGAGGGGGAAAACCTGGTCCTGACGGAATACTACGGCTGCCGCATCGTCATGGAGGAGCGCAGCGAGATGACCCCGGCGGGCACGGAGCTGCGCACCGAGAAGCTCGCGGGCAGCTGGATCGCGGACAAGATGGAGATCGAGGGGGCCGCCTCCGACCCCCGGCAGGAGCACCTGCTGATCTACCTGGTCTGCGACGAGGAGGGCGCCAGCTTCTATTGGAACGAGAAGGACGGCCTGGCCAGCTTCTATGACGAGAATCTTGCCGTCTGGTACCGCTGGACGCCCCTGTACGACGGCCACGAAACCAACCAGGTCTGGTCCGCGGACCTCACGCCCCTGAATTACTACGGCCACCGGGATTACAGCGTCGCCGTCACCGGGGAGAAGGAAGCGGAAATGCTCGTCTACTTCTACTCCTCCACGGAGGATTATCCCACGGTGGTCTGGCTGCACCTGATCCCCGCCAGCCCCAAGAGCGTGGTGAAGCCCATTCCGGAACCCGTCACCGTGGACAATGTGGGCGACCTGATCCTGAACCTGCGGGACGGGGCCGAGATATCGCTGGAGCCCGGCACCTACAACATCACGGAATACCTGCGGGAGCATCCCGACGCGGTGGCCGCCTGGGATTACAACACGAACGATGTGTATGCCTGGGGCCTCTACGACCTCGGCTATGACGATCCGGAGCTCCAGATCATCGGCCTGAAGGACATCACCATCAAGGCCGCCAGGCCCGGCGAGCTGACGGAGATCGTCTGCGAGCCCCGCTATGCCAACGTTCTGAACTTCCTGCGCTGCTGCAACGTCAGTCTGGAGGGCGTCACCATGGGCCACACCATCGAGCCCGGCTATTGCTCCGGTTCGGTGCTGAGCTTTCAGGACTGCTCTCTCGTCCGCCTCGAGGGCGTGGACCTCTACGGCTGCGGCGCCTACGGCGTCTCCGCCTATGACTGCTATGATTTCAGCATGAACAACAGCATCATCCGGGAATGCACCTACGGCTGCCTCAGCATCACGGGCTCCTACTCCATGTCCTTCTCCAACGTCGATTTCCGGGACTGCGAGGGCTACACCATGCTGGAGTTCAACTACTCCGCCGCAGACTTCAGCGACTGCAGCTTCAAGAACCTCGCTGGCACCTTCCTCTATGTGGACGACAGCGCCCACGTCAGCTTCGCCGGCTGCACCATGGACAGCGAGATCAAGGCATTTTTGGAGACCCACCCCGCCTTCGGCACCCAGATCGACGGCGACTGGGAATCCGCCTCCTCCCCGAAGGGGAAGGGGTAATCCCTTCATGCACAGAAAGATTGCCGGGCGGCCGCAAGGCCGCCCGGCAATATCTATTTTTCATTCAAAATTCAACTCACGATTCAGCTCACGCGGTTTTGCGGAAGAACAGCACCCCGATGCAGGCGGGGCCGCAGTGGCTGCCGATGGTGCTGCCGGCGCTAGTGACGCAGACCTCCTTGAAGGAATGCAGGGAGCGCACCAGGGCTTCGGCCTTGTCCACCAGCTCCTGGGGCATATCCGTGTGGGTGATCATGATGCGCCCCGGCACCACGTTGTCGTTCCCTTCCAGCCGCCCGCGGATGTAGTCCAGCACGGTCTTCTCCATATTGCCCCGGTATTTGCGCCCCACGGTCATCGCCCCGTCGTTATTCACGACGATCTCAGGCCGCAGCTTCAGCAGATTGGCTCCCAGCGCAGCCACGCCGGAGCAGCGGCCGCCCTTGTGGAGATATTCCAGCGTCTGCAATACGAAGCTCACGTCCAGCCGGGTGCGCATTTCCTCCAGCTTTTTTGCGATCTCCGCGGCAGTCATCCCCTCGGCGGCCATTTCCGCTGCAGCCATCGCCAGCTGGCCGCTGCCGGAGGAGAGATTCAGGCTGTCCACGGGATAGACGCCGGTCATGCCCTCGGCGGCGATGCAGGCATTCTGATAGCAGGCGGAGAGCTTGTTGGAGATATTGATATGGACGACCTCGCAGCCCGCGTCCGTCCAGCGGCGGAAGCAGTCCTCATAGCCGCCCACGGAAATGGCGCTGGTCTTGGGCAGCGCGCCGGTCTTTTTGGCATAGTCATAGAGCTCCGCTGTGGTCACGTCCACTCCGTCGTGGCAGACCCGGTCCCCCAGGGTCACCTCCAGAGGCAGAGCCTCGATATCGAAGCGCCGGTAGAGCTCCGGCGTCAGGTCGCAGGTGGAATCGCAGGTGATCTTGATCTTGGACATGGACAGTTCTTCCCCCTCATCCTTCCGGGCGGCCCGGCGGGGCCAAGGGCCCCGGATATCCGCTGCCAGCACAGACGTTGTTATTTCACACTATGACACGAATCCCCGAAAATTGCAAGACTTATGTTCATTCCTCCGGCGCAAACGCCTTCGGGGGCGGCGGCTTTCGCCGGAGAGGAAACCTTTCCCCGTTTTTCCGAAGATGTGCGGATTTCTGCGTTATTCATTGACGGACCGGCAAAAAATGGTTAAAATATAATAGGAATTTCAGAGCGTGTTCACACAACCGTTCATGGAGACAAGAAAGCGCGCTGTGCCCTGCCGGTCCCTGCGGGAACCGCTGCGCGGCGCGACGGAGGCCAACATATGGCTTATGAATATATGAAACGCGCCCGCGGCAAGACCGGCGGGGCGCACACCGGCGACGCTCCGCCCCAGCCCGACACGGACGCGCTTCTCACCGGGCTGAAGCAGCCCACAGCCGCGCAGCTGGGAAAGCGGGTGGACCTGCCGGAGGCCATGCGCACGAAGATGGAGAACGCTTTCGGCGCGGACCTGAGCGCCGTGAAGCTCTATGAGAGCGAGGCGGTGGGCGACGCGGGGGCCAGAGCGGTCGCCCGGGGCGCAAGCATCGCCTTCGCGCCGGGGCTGCTGGATTTCACCAGCTTCGGCGGTCAGGCCCTGCTGGGCCACGAGCTCAGCCACGTGGTCTCCCAGGCGAGGGGCGAAGCAACGGGGCGCGGATTCCTGGACGATCACGCCCTGGAAGCGCGGGCTGACCGGGAGGGGGCCATGGCCGCCGCCGGGGAGACGATCGCGCTGCCCACGGCGGCGCTGTCCCCTGTGGCCGCCGCCCCCGCCGCAGGTCCCATGCAGGCCTCGAAGGACGAGCAGAAGAAACGGGCGAAGCTCGGCAAGCAGGCGGACAAAAAGGATGCGGCGGTCAAGGATATGGTGGAGCGCTATGACGCCAAGCAGGCGGACATGACGGCCGTCATGAAGGCGCAGGGCTTCTCCGACGAGGAGATCGAGGCGCAGAAGATGTTCCAGCGCCTCAACGACTCCCACGGCATGCGCCGGCGTCTGGAGAGCGTGCAGGGAGACGGCGCGGACGGGAACGCCGCGTCTTCCCTGGCCTTCCGGCTGGGGCGGGGCGTTTTCAGCAAAAAAGGCGCCGCCAAGCGCGCAGCGCGGGAAAGCCGGCTGACCGGCGAGATCCTCGCGGGGGACAGCGAGCTGCAGCAGGCCGACCGAATGGCGGCGGACCTTGCCTATCAGAACCAGCAGCCGGACCGGGACGAGGCCGCCCTGCAGAGGGCGCAGCAGCTCGCCCAGGCGGCGGAGGCGGATACCAGCGGCGGCTTCCTGGCCGGGCAGCAGCGCATCGGCGCGGAGCACAACGTGGCGGAAAGGGCAAAGGCCTATCAGGCCAGCCTGGGGGACACCCGCCGCTGGGGCTACCGTCAGAAGCGGGAAGCGGATATCGCTCAGGGGACCACCCAGGGCGTCATCGACGAGAGCCGGCGGAAGGAAGCGGCGGCCCTGCAGGGGGAAACGGCTGCCATGCAGTCGGCGTCCTTCAGCGGCACCATCCGCGGCGGCGTCATGAACCAGGTCTACAGGTTCAACGAGGGCGAGGGCAAGGCGGCCAAGGGCGGCTACTTCAAGCCGAAATCCGAGGATTTCGACTTCAATAATCCCCTCCTGAAAATGGTGGGCATCAACACCGGGGACAAGACTTCCGAGCCCAATATGGCGAACCGGGAGATCGCCTTTTCCGTGCTGGGGAAGCTGCTGGGTTCCTCCGTGGCGCTGGAATCCAGGCAGGCGGAGGTGGCGGACAGCGACCTGAAGGGCCGGCATTACGAGACCGACGAGAAGGACCGGGAATACAAGCTGGGCAAGGGCGACACCGGCGTGCTCATGGAGGAGGCGCAGGGCAGAGACTGGGACCATTACAACTGGGAGTATGTCGGCCCGGAGACCTTCATGGGCAGCGATAAAGCCATGGAGCGCAGCAAAGTGAAGATGGACCAGCTGTCCGACGAGGAAAAGGAGATGTGGCAGCGGGAGGAAGCCATCGTCAAAGCCATCCGGTCCGGCGAGGACCAATCCACAGGCGCCACCGTGGGGGAGCGCCTGGCCGCCGCGGCCCCCGGCGTCAAAATGGCAAAAAAGAGCACGACCTCCTTCGGGGCGAAGACCCTGGCCGCCCGGCGCAGCGACGACAAGAAACGCTTCACGAAGGAAACTCTGGACGCCTCCGATGCGAATTTCCAGCGGGAGATGAACGAGCTGTTCCTGCTGGATACCCTTGCCGGCCATCCGGACCGGCACGGCGGCAACTTCCGGGTCGACCACAGGAAAGACGGCTCCATCGGCGTCAAGGCCATCGACAACGACCTGACCTTCGGCGAGAATATGGACTACTTCGGCAGGAAGACGGACCATTACGGCGGCCTGCCGGAGCAGATGCAGATCGACAGGAGAATGGCGGAGAGCATCCGGGGGATGTCGAAGGAGACGCTGGAAACCTCCATGGGACATCTCCTGAAGAAGGAGGAGATCGACACCCTCTGGGAGAAGTTCGGCAGGCTGAAGGAATACATCGACGAGATGGAGAAGAAGGACCTGCTGGTGGACAAGTGGGACGAGAGCACCGCCAAGCGGGAATTCGAGCTGGCCGGCGGCCTGGGTTCCTTCAACCTGGCCGATCAGGGAAAGAAAAAGTATTCCGGCACCACCTATTACCAGAAGATGCTGCTGGACCTCAACGGCGCGGACAGGGCCTACAGCGTCCACAAATGGGACTACTGATACCCGGCGGAAGGGGGGATTCCCGTCCCCTCTCACGGTTCCCCCATGCATGTCGAACCTCTGCCGATCGGTTTGTCTTCAGTCTGCGGCGGAAGGGCAGATTTGCCCTTCCGCCTCTTTCTTTTTGGTTGCAATCCTCCGGCGGCAGAATATATAATGAAAACATATAAACATAATGACGGGCCGGCCCGGCAGGCCGGTCCGAAGGGAGGAAACGCCGTGAACATCCCCGAAGAATTCCTGCGCAATCAGGTTTTCGACACCCGGGCTCTGGCCTTCAACCGCCAGCTGACCCCCAACTACACCCGCGATCCCTTCGCCCATGTGCCTAAGCCCCTGGGAGCCGAGGTCTTCCCCGACGGAACGGTGCTGGTGCGCTTCTACGGCCCCGCAGCCGCCTCCGTGCGGGCCGGACACGAGGACACCTGGATCGACCTCACAAAGGACGGGGACGGCATGTGGACCGGGCTCCTGCCCTATGACGAGCCGGGCTTCAAGCAGCTGGCCTTCACCGTGGACGGTGTGAAGGTCCTCAATCCCCTGGCCCCCATCGGCTGGGGCAGCGGCAGCGCCATCAACTACATCGAGATCCCCGACCCGGCGCAGGATTTCCTCCTGCTGAAGGACGTGGAGCACGGCACCGTCAGCATGGAATACTTCCCCTCCTCCGTCACCGGGGAGACGGAATGCTGCTATGTCTACACCCCGCCCCACTACCGGGACGACCCGGAGACGAGATACCCCGTGCTCTATCTCCAGCACGGCGGCGGGGAAAACGAGGGCTGCTGGGTCCATCTGGGCAAGGTAAACTTCCTCATGGACAACCTCCTGGCGGAGGGCAAGTGCGTCCCCTTCCTCATCGTCATGAACAACCTGATGATGCAGGTGAAAAAGGACGGCACATGGGAGGAGGACGTGAACCAGTTCGGCGACATGCTCATCCGGGACTGCATCCCCTTCATCGAAAAGCACTATCGGGTGAAGCCCGGCAAGCGCAGCCGGGCCATCGCGGGCCTGAGCCTGGGCTCCCTCTACTCCGGCCAGATCATCATGGAGCACCCGGAATGCTTCGGCTCCGCCGGCCTTTTCACCGGCTACACCTGGCCCGTTATGCCCGGCTACCCCACGAAAGAGCAGCCCTGGACGGACGCTTTGAAGGACGCGGAGACCTTCAACCGGGAGGTCCATCCCTTCTTCGGGGCCATCGGCGACCGGGAGGTGAGCCTGCCCCTCTTTGAAAAGGAGCGGGAATTCTGCCGGGAGCAGGGCGTGAACTACATCCAGAAAATCTATCCCGGCGTCCATGAATGGCGGGTCTGGCGGGCGGCCGCCCGCGACTATTTCTGCATGATCTTCCGGGACTGAAAGGAGAAAGCATATGCTGCGCGTAGTAAAAACCGAAAGCGGCTGGGTGCGGGGCGTCCCCGCCGCCGATCCGAGAGTGACCGCCTTCAAGGGCATCCCCTTCGCCGCCCCCGCCGTGGGCCCCAACCGCTGGCGCGCCCCCCAGCCCGCCGAGCCCTGGGAGGGCGTGCGGGATTGCCTGGAATTCGGCCCCATCGCCATGCAGGAAATTCCCGGCGGCAACCCCGACGATATCTACACCAGAGAGTGGCATGTGGATTCTAAGGTCCCCATGAGCGAGGACTGTCTGCAGCTGAACATCTGGACGAACGCCCAAAGCCCTGAGGACAAGCTGCCGGTGATGGTCTGGCTCTACGGCGGCGGTCTCATGGTGGGCTACCCCTCCGAGATGGAGATGGATGGGGAGCGCATCGCCCGCCGCGGAGTGATCCTGGTGAGCGTCAACTACCGGGTGAACGTCTTCGGCTTCCTGGCCCACCCGGAGATCACCGCCGAGAACCCGGCGGCCCCCGCCAACTTCGGCCACCTGGACCAGCAGGCGGGCATCGCCTGGGTGAAGCGCAACATCGCCGCCTTCGGGGGCGACCCGGACAACATCACCATCTTCGGCCAGTCCGCCGGAGGCGGAAGCTGTGAGATCCAGCTCTGCTCCCCCCAGAACAAGGGGCTGTTCCGGCGGGCGATCCTCCATTCCTCCGGCGGCCTCCTGCCCCCCAGCAGCCTGAGCCTCCATCTGGACGAGGCGGAGGCCCAAGGGGTGAAGCTCTTTGAAAAGCTGGGGGTGAAGACCCTGGCGGAAGCAAGGGAGATCGATGCGCAGACGATCTGGGACGCGGCCGTGGGCCGGGGAGGCTTCAAGTGGGGCAGCGTCATCGGCGATGCGTTCCTGCCCGACACCCCCGCCAACATCATCCTCCGGGGAGAGGAAAACGACGCGGACCTCATCATCGGCAACACGGGGGACGAATTCCTGTTCCGGCCGGAGGTGGATTCCTTCCAGGCGCTGGAGGAATATGTCCGGCGGAAATACCCCAATATCGCGGAGGAATATATGACCACCGCCCGTTGCTGCGCCATCACCCTGGGCCAGATGAAGGAAAACGCCACCTACAACAATTTTGAGATGGGCAACGTCCTCTGGCTGGACCACAACGCCCGCCACCCGAAGCACAAGATGTATTTCTATCGCTTTGACCCGGATATCCCCGGCTGGGACGATCCCGGCGCTTTCCATTCCTCGGACCTTTGGTTCGCTTTCGAAACTCTGGCGAAGTGCTGGCGGCCCTTCACCGGCAAGCACTATGACCTGGCCCGGCAGATGTGCAATTACTGGACGAATTTCGCCCGCAGCGGCGACCCCAACGGCCCCGACGCCGACGGCAGCCCCATGGAGACCTGGGAGCCCTACACCGCGGAGAATCAGAAGGTCATGTTCTTCGGGGATAGGCCGGCGCTGATCCCGGCGACGGAGAGCGACTTCTTCCGCCTTTTGCAGCATGCCTGCGAGGACGGGCGCATCTCCTACCGTTCCCTGAACGCCTTCGACGCGGAAAAGGAATTCGGCACGGGCCTGATGGACCTGTAAAGGAGGAAATGACGATGGCAGCGAAAAAAGTGGGCGACCTCATCAAGGAAGCCAGGACGAATGCGGGCCTGACCCAGGCTCAGCTAGCTGATCAGGTGGACGGGGTCACCGCCTCGGACATCAGCAAGGCGGAGCGGGGAGAAAAGGAACTGACCCAGGCGGCCCTCAAGCAGATCGCCAAGGCCACGGGCGTCACCCAGTCTTCCCTGCTGAACGCCCCCAAGGGCGCTTCCGGAAAGAGCGGCAAGACTTCCTCCTCCGGCAAGACCGGGGGCAAGACGAGCGGCAGCGGAAAAACAAGCAGCGGCAAGGCCGCGGAGGAATTCAAGCTGACCGCGGCGGAAAAGAAGCTGGTGGAGCTCTACCGGGCGGCGGACAGCGACACGAAAAAGGCCGCCGTCAGCCTCCTCAAGGGCGAAAAGGCGGATGGCGGCATCCTGTCCAGCCTGTTCAGCGGCGCGATGGACACCCTCCTGGGAGGAAAGAAATGACGGACTGGCAGGGGAATTATGAAATCCTCCAGCAGGTCTGCGCGGAAAAGAGCGTCATCCGCCATGTGTCGAAGCACCGGAAGCCCGACGGCGCCATCGACCGGGAGGGCAACCTGAAGCTCTGGAACGACGCCGTCGCCCGCTTCCGCGTGACCCTGCTGTGGGAGGAGGGCGCGCCGGGCTACGACGACCGGGACCCCCTGCAGCCGCCTCCCTCCCTGATCTTCGTCCCCGCTCAGGGGACAGGGGAAAAGCGGGGCACGGTGATCGTGGCCTGCGGCGGCGGCTTTGAGACCAGGACGGGCTGCGAGGGCTTTCACGTGGCGGAATACTTCGCAAACGCGGGCTTCAACACCGCCATCCTCACCTATCGGCTCAAGCCCTATTCCCGCTGGGACGCCATGGCGGACATGCAGCGCTGCATCCGCCTGCTGCGCGCCCGGAAGGAGGAATTCGGCGTCACGGACAAGGTGGCGGCCATGGGCTTTTCCGCCGGGGGCATGCTCAGCGCCAACTGCGCCACCCACTTCGACCCCGGCGACCCGGCTTCGCCGGACCCCATCCAGCGGGAATCCAGCCGCCCGGACGCGGCGGTGCTGGGCTACGGGGCCTTTGCCTTTGCCGGGCTCCCCGGCGGCTTCTTCGTGGACCCCTTCGGGGAGAGGATCATGAACCCCTATGTGGCAAACAAAGAGGAGCTCATTTACTTCGCCCCGGAGGTGAATGTCACCAGGGCCACGCCCCCCTTCTTCATCTGGCAGACCAACAGCGACGACCCCCGCCACTCCTTCACCCTGGGGCAGGCCCTCACCGCCGTGGGCATCCCCTTCGAGATGCACCTTTTCCCGGAGGGCGTCCACGGTCTGGCCCTGGCGGACGGCAATAACGACCTGTCGTCGGACCTCCCCCACGTTGCCCGCTGGGCTTCCCTCTGCGCCGAGTGGCTGACGCAGCAGGGGATTTGAAGAAAGCGCGGCGTTCTTGTAACCCGCAGCTCCATATGACTTACGTCCGGACCCCCGTCCCGAAGGGGACGGGGGTCCGGTCTTTGCGCACGGTGGAGTTTTTCCTGCCTGCGCCTCCCGTGTGAATTGACAGAAGCCGGAGAAGCATGTTACACTCTCTCCAAAAACAACGAGGAGGATACACCATGAAAAGGGCCTTGACGCTGCTGGCCGCCCTGGCGCTGCTCCTGGGGCTGTGCCTGCCCGCCGCCGCGGCGGAGGAGGATCGGGTCGCGCAGCTGCTCAGCCTGGCGAAGGAGGCCGTCCGGAACTGGGAAAGCGAGCTGGACCTCAGCGGCAGAGATTTCAATACCGCCGAGGCCGACGAAGCCATGCGCCTGCTGGCGGACGACCCGGAGCTGTTCTACTACGACAGCTCCGTCACCTGGTACTACGACAGCGGCCTGGTGACCAAGCTGGAATTCTCCTACCACGACGGTTTCACCCCGGCGGATGCGGAAATCTTCGAGGCCGCGGTGAACAAGGCCCTGGACTGTCTGCTGCCGGGGATGAACGCCCTTCAGACAGCCCTGGTCCTCCACGACTATCTGGCCGTCAGCGTCGCCTATGACAGTGAAGCCTCCCTCCCCCAGGCCTCCTTCACGGCCTACGGGGCCCTGGTCCTGGGAAAGGCCGTCTGCCAGGGCTATGCCCAGGCCTATCGGGTGCTCCTGGGCCGCTGCGGCATCCCCAACGCCTATGTCGCCAGTGAAGCGATGAACCACGGCTGGACCCTGGTGAAGCTGGGGGACAGCTGGTATCACGCGGACGTGACCTGGGACGACCCCACGCCGGACACCCCCGGCAGCGCCAAGCACAACTTTTTCCTTCTCAGCGACGGAGCCATCGCCGCCGGAGACCCCGCCCACTACGGCTGGGAAGCGGCCTATGCCTGCACCGACACCCGCTTCGACGCGGACAAGTTCTGGATGGCCGCCGGCTCCCCCATCCCCTTCACGGACAGGGACACCTACTGGCTGCTGACCGAGCAGGGAGACTATCAGGACCAGAGCCTGAGCCTCATGCGCCGCAGCTGGAGCACCGGGGAAACCGCCGTGGCGGAGACCGTCCGGGATTACTGGCCCGTGTGGGGGAACGAGAATTCCTATTGGCTGGACGCCTATGCCGGCCTGGTGCTCTGGGACGGGCGGCTGTTCTTCAACGACAAGCTGCATGTCTATGCCTACGATCCCGCAGAGGAGAGCTTCGGCACGGTCTTTACCTATGCCGGCGGGGACGGATATCTCTACGGCCTGACCTGCGACGGGGAAAGCCTGGCTTACGTGGTGAAGCGGGACCCCAACGAGGATGGGACCGCCTATATTCTGGCGCTGGAGCGGCAGTCCGCGCCCAACCCCTTCACGGACGTGCCCCGGCGGGCCTACTACCACGATGCGGTGCTGTGGGCTTATGTTAGCGAGGTGACGAAGGGCACGAGCGAAACGGCCTTCTCCCCGGAGGCCGCCTGCACGCGGGGCCAGGTGGTGACCTTCCTCTGGCGCTCCATGGGCAGGCCCGCGCCCCAGAGCGGGGATAATCCTTTTGCCGACGTGCCGGACGGCGCCTATTACCGGGACGCCGTGCTCTGGGCAGTGGAACAGGGGATCACCAACGGCACGGGCACGGACGCCGAAACGGGAAAAGCCCTCTTTTCCCCGGACGCCGACTGCTCCTACGCCCACATCCTCACCTTCCTCTGGCGAGCCCTCACGGGCTCCGGCGTCTCCGCCTACGGGAGCTGGTATTCCGAAGCGCTGGACTGGGCGGGCGGCCTGCTGGCGGACACCGTTCCCGGCGCGGACGCTTCCAGGGTGACGGAAAACTGCCCCCGAAGCGACGTGGTAACCTACCTCTGGCGGGCGCTGGCGCGTACATGACGTGTTGAAATTGACGGGGGCCCGGCTGCAACGCAGCCGGGCCCCCTTGTCATGTTTTCATACCCGCAGCAGGCGGATGCGGTTTACCTTGTCAATGTTCGGTATCATATTTACGACCAAGCGCAGCTTCTTTCCCGGGTTCCTCAGCAGCACGGCGCCGATCATCACGCTCACATGAACCTCGTTCACCGGCTTGCGGAAGGATATTTCCAGCTCATAGGTCCTCAGCTCACCTTCCAGCTCCGGCAGGTCCTTGAGGGCTTCGCCGATGGTCTCCCATCCTTCCCGGCGCCAGCCGGTATCGGTGGGTTCCAGCCGCTCCCCGGGCCGGAGAATGAACACGCCCCGGAAGTAATCCTCCCAATACTCCTTGAGCCGGGCTTTCATCGGCTCCAGCATCGTCGGTTCCAGGCCCAATTCCACCAGGTCCTCCGCGCTGAGATTTTCGCAAAGGTCCTGCATGCCCTGCTTCGCTTCTTCGATGATCTCCTTATCCATATCCATGTCTTCTGTGGGGAAACCTTGCTTTAGAAGCTCCGCAAGACGACGCTGCTTTTCTTTCAGCTCGGCCTCCTTCCGGCGGAGGGCTGCGCGCACGTCCTCCGCCGGGGCATGCAGCAGCTTGCGGATCTCCCCGATGGTGAATCCCGCGCCCTGCAGGCTCCGTATCCTCCGAAAGTCCAGAAGCTGGCTCTCCTCATAATAGCGGTAGCCCGTCCACTCGTCCACCTGGGCAGGCTTCAGCAGCCCCACCCGGTCATAATACCGCAGGGTCTGGGTCGAGCAGGCGCAGAGGATGGCAAAATTTCCAACGGTCAGCATGCTTCCCGCCTCCTTTCGCCTTCACCCTATCATTGCTCCAAAGGGGAAGGTCAAGGGGTTTTTGAAAAAGGGCTCTTTCAGGCGGGTTCCTCCGGGTTCTGCATGACCAGCACATAGGCGGGCGGCAGATTTTTCACCTCATGCAGCGTCCGGGTGATGCGGAAATATCGCTCGAACAGCTTCCGCTTCACAAGGCTGTACTGAAAGGTGATGAATTTCCCCTCCCGGCCGATGGCCTGCTTCGTCGCCAGCAGGATATCCTCCGAAACCTCCTTCGGCAGCGAGGTGAAGGGGAGACCCGAGATCACATAGTCCGCTTTTTCATAGCCGCAGGCCCGCAGATGGCGGTTCACGTCCGCGGCGCTGCCATGAAGGACATACACCTTTTCCGCGCCGGCGAACTGCGCACCCAGCTGCGCACAGAATTGCTCGTTCTGCTCGATCAGGAGCAGGGCGGCGCCGGGCCTGCGCCTCGCGATCAGCTCGCCGGTGAAAGCGCCGGTCCCCGGACCGTATTCCACGATCACCTCCGCTGCGGAAAAGTCGATGGGCTCCGTCATTTTCCGGGCCAGCCCTTTCCCGCTGGGCGCGATGGCGCCGACGGCGAAGGGATGCTTGATATATTCCAGAAAAAAGCTCATTGGCCTTGACCTCCGGGTCGGGCCGTCATGCCATGACGGCGGTGATGGCGGGGGCCTTGCCGCCGAACTGGAAGGGGGAATTGTTGGCGGCGTTGATGGTGACGCCGTCCCCCTCGAATTTCAGGGTATAGACGTCCTCGATGCAGGTCTCCAGCCAGCGGCAGCGCAGCTCGAAGGTATCCTCCGAAGGCCAGCTGCCGTGGGCCAGGTAGAGCTGGGTTGCGTCCTCCTCCTTGCCCAGGATATTTGTCAGCCGCAGGCCGCCGGTGCCCACCCGGATGTCCTCCTGCTGCCCGGAGGCGGCGACGATGTGCCAGAGGCAGCCGTAGTTATCGAAGGTGAAGGAGAATTCCGTGAGGGGATCGGGTCCTTCGCCGCTCATGAAATTGCCGCCGAAGGGACCGAATACGCCGGAGGTCATGCGGAAGGTCCTGCCGCAGATGCGGTCGATCACGGGGCTGTAGGGCTGACAGGGGGGATTGCCCACGTTGAGGCTCGCGAGCTTGGCCGTGAGGCGGGCATAAGCCGCCGGGTCCTCCGGCAGGGGCTCCGCAGACGTGACCTTCGCGGCGAAATCCCAGGTGATATCCAGGGTCCGCTGGGCCCAGTGGGCGCCGGGGGCGGTCTCCGTGATGGCGATGATCATGTCCTGCTTGGGCAGGACGATGGTGAACTGGCCCATGGCCCCGTCGGCCCGGTAGGCCCCCTCCGGCTTGCACATCCAGATCTGGAAGCCGTAGCCCAGGAAGTTGTCCGTGGCGGGGGGATTCACCGCTTTTTCGGAGGCGGAATCATTCTGATTGGTGGTGGCCAGGCGCACATAGTCCTCCGCCAGGATGCGCTCCCCTTCCCAGACGCCCCCGTCGGCATAGAGCTTCAGGAGACGCAGGTTATCCTCCGTGGTGGCCCAGAGGCCGCCGCCCCCCACCTCCATGCCGTCGGGCATTTTGGCCCAGCGGAGATTGCCTGCGTCGATGCCGATCTTGTCGAACAGGCGGGGCTTGAGATAGTCGTGGAGACCCAGGCCCGTTTTTTTGCGTACGATGGCCCCCAGGAGGGTGGAGCCGGTGGAATTATACATATAGGTCGTGCCGGGCCTGTGGTTCACGGGGGTGTGCAGGAATTCCCGGATCCAATCCCCGGAAGGAGGGGGCATGGTGTCCATCCCGCAGCCCATGCACAGCACGTCCCGCACGGTGAGAAGCTTCAGGTTTTCGCTGGGGTCCCTGGGACTTTCGTCGGGGAAGATGTCGATGAGCCGTTCGTCCAGCTTCAGGATGCCCTCGGTATAGGCGATGCCCACCGCCGTGGCGGCGTAGGTCTTGGTGTGGCTCTGCAGCCCGTGGCGGATGCCCGGGCCGAAGGGGGCCCACCAGCCCTGGGCGCAGAGAACGCCGTGCCGCATGATCATGAGGCTGTGCATTTCCGTGTCGCTGGCCTCCAGGTCCGCGATGTATTGCAGGATATCCCCGCTGCGGACGCCCAGGGCTTCCGGGGCCGCAGCCTCGAAGGGCTTGCGCGAAATCATGGCGATTCCTCCTTATCTGAATCGTGGTTATTTTCTTGCTGTTCGGGTTCCCGTTTCTTCCCGACCTTCGTTGCCTGCAGGATCGTCATCACCGCGCCGCCCAGCAGCAGTATGCCGCCGGGGATCAGGAGCAGCAGCCGCTTTTCCCCAAGGGCCAGCAGCGCCGCCGCGGCGAAGCCGCAGGCCATTCCCCGGATGACGCCCGCCGCGCCCGGTCCCGCCGCCTCCCTGCCCCTGGCGGCGACGGAGGACAGGAGCTTTTTGAGGAAGCCGTCCGTCATCGCAGCCCTGGCGGCGAGATAAGCCGCGGCAGCCCCCGCCATGAAGGACATTTTCAGCGCGCCGCCGGAGAAGAAGAGATAGAGGAGCAGAGCAGCGCCGAAACCGGCGAGCCAGGCCCAGAGGGCGTCCTTCTTCAAGCCGAAGCCCTCCTTGAGGACGCCGGCGAGCGCGCGCTTTTCTCCCTCCCGCTTTTGGGTCAGAGCGCCTGTGACGGAGGCGGCCGCCCCGGCGAACAGCCCCTTGCCCAGGAGCCCGCCCAGGAATCCCGCCGTGCCGCCCTCCATGCCACCGTTTGCGAAGGTGAGGAAGGAGAGGACCTTCAGGGGCGCGGGCTCGATCCCCCTGTCCTTCAGGATATCCAGCGCCGCCCAGATCACCGCCAGCGCCAGGGCGGGGATCAGGCTTTTGGGGTCCTTGACCGCGGCTGCCAGGGAGGCGAAGAAGCTTTTCAGGCTCCCGCCGATCACCTTCAGGGGGCCGGAGATCACCTGCGATGCGTCGGAGAGCGACGGCCCCAGCGTTCCCAGGGTCAGCTCCCCGCCCTCCGCCGGAGCGTCAAAGCGCAATAACTCCGGCGCGATGGCTTTCGCTGCCTCCACGGCCTTCGCTTTCGCCTTTTCCGTCGCCTCCGGCGCAGCGGCGTTCACGGCGGCTTTGGCAGCCTTCGCCGCCCCCGCCCTTTTGGCTTTCTTCCCTTCGGAAGTTTTCCCCTCCGCCGGCCGCTCCTTCCTGTCCGGCGCGGCGATGCTCACGGCGGCCTTCACTTCGTTCTCGATCTTTGCGCCGCACGCGCCGCAGAACCGGGCGTCCTCCGGGAGCGGATTTCCGCAGCTGGGACAAAACATCGGGCGTTCCTCCTTTCTCTACTGATCTATTGCTCCCGCTGCCCCCAGCGGGACCCGGCCGCGCCGCCGATGCCGTAAGCGCCGCCGTCGGCCCCGCTTCCGGGATTCATGTTCATGAAGCGGCCGGCGAGACTGTCGTTCGCGGCCTGGCAGCCGGTGTTGACGTTCTGGAATTCCAGCACCATATCGGCAGACACCTTCTTGAAGCTGGAGCCCCTGCTTTTCAGGAGATCGTTCATCTGGCCGACGGTGATGCGGTTCGGACCCGGATTCTCTACCAGCCGGAAGGTCTCCGCCGTCACCCGGCTCTGCTGGGAAAAACCGGATTTCATGCCCAGGGCCTGGGCGTGGTAATCCTTCGCGGCATACAGGTCAAAGGTCTTCGGGCACTGATGCACGCCGTCGAAGCCCGTTTCCAGCAGCTCGACGCCCTCCGCCGTCTTCCCGCTCAGCTTCATCGTCTTTCCCGCGAGGAAGTCGTCGCATTCCTTCATCAGGCGCTCGGTCTCCGACGGATTCGCGGCGATCTTCCGGATGCCGTTTTCCATCTCCGTGAGCCCGTGGCTCATCTTATACTGGCTGGTCCGCATATTCTTGGTGATCCCCTGCTTCGAGAATGCGTCGCTTGTCTTGAACTTTCCGAATTCTCCGTACAGCTCGGGCGACTCGCTGCCGATGGCCATGACATTGGCCTTGTTGCTGTGCTGCAGGGCTTCGGCGGTGGTTTCGTATGCTTTTCCCGTGCCTTCGCAGTAGCTTTCGGCGACGATCCCCGTCGTCTCCGTCTGGGACATGTAGTGCTTCGTGCCGGTTTTGGGGTCCGTGATCAAGAGCGCGTTGTCGGTGTCGGCGGAGCAGCTGAAGCCCTCCCCCAGGGCACGCTCCGACTTGCCGGTGGCCCGGATCACGCTGACGTTCTTTTCGGGGACGCCCGCCACCTTCGCGGCCTTTTGCTTCATCAGCGGAAGCATGGGGTCGTCGCAGTAAGTCTTCTTGAAATAGTTGTAGCCCGCTCTGGCGGAGCTCCGGACCTCCGCTTTCGCTGCGATCTGCGCGGCGGTCTTGCCGTCGGCGTTCAGGGCGTTGATGGCAAGGGGGCTCTTCTGCAGCGCTTCCCCCGCCTCCACGAATTCCCTGCGCGCGGCGACCGGGTCTCTCTGGAACCACTCCCAGGCTTTCTTGAAACGGTCGAGCTTCCGCGCCGCCTCCAGCTCCCCCACGGCCTGGAATTTGTCCATGAGCAGGCCCTCCGTCGTCCGGGGGCCTTTCAGGGCCGCTTCCCCCTCCATCAGGGCCAGCTTTTTCGCCGCCGTGTTGTCCGCACTCGTCTTGATGATGGACTTTCTGTAATCGTTCAGGTACTTGCGGGGATCGTGGGCATTGATATCCTGGGCCAGCTCCTTCATGCCCTGGCCGATATCCCGGAAGCCCTGACGGATGCTGCCAATGCGCTTGCCGGCCCCCTCCCGAAGGCCGTTTGCGAAGCTGATCCACTTTTCGGGGATCATGCCCTTCACCGCGTTTTTGGCGCCGATGGCCCACTTGCCGGCGCTGTTCCGGATCGCCCGGGGAACGACGGCCCTGACCAAGCGGGGCGCATATTTGGCCGTCCCCTTGGCGGTTGCATAGATCGCCTTTGCGCCGTACTTGAAGCCGAGGCCGATGCCCAGGGAGATCGCCACGGGGGTCGCGCCGGCGATCAGCTGGCCTTTCCAGCTCCGGTCGCAGAGGAGCCGGCTCTCGTTATAATCAACGATCGCCTTGTTGACGTCCAGGGGAGTGAAGATGAATTCCGAGAGCCCGCCGCTGCCCACGGCGAAGCCGATGCGCAGAAGGATGCCGGGCCAGGTATCCAGATATTCCTCGCTGGTCATGGCGAGGCTCTTGCTCACGATGGAGAGGAAGCTGCTGTCCGCCTTGACGGTTTCATCGTATTTCAGGTTCCATTCCTGCTCCTTCTGCTTGTCCTCCCGCTCCAGAATGTGGATGGCGCGCGCCAAGTCCTTCTGGATCGTCGCCAGCGTCAGGGGGTCGTAGCCGAATTTCTCGTGATAACCGAGCCGCATATTCGTGATGAGCACGACGTCGCCGAACATGAGGTTCATCAGGCGCGGCTCCTGCTCGATCACATCCTGAAGTTGATACAGCATCTCCCGCGTCCGATCGTCCTCCTCCAGCTGGGAAATGGACACCTGCTCCCGGATGGGCTGGCTCAGGAGAAGGACCGGCTTGGTGCAGGTGAACTGCTGTCCGGTCTTCGGGTCCGTATATTCGGCCACGAGGCGCACCTTCAGGCGAGCCGGCGCTTCCAGCCAGCCCTTTTTGCAGCAGAACGCGTAAACGGCGACGCTCTCGGCCTTTTCCGTCGGCACCGCTTCCAGCCCCAGGGCTTCCAGGCGCTCCCGCATCTCGCCGTCCTCCGGCTCCAGCGGCTCGAAGCGGAACTTCGGAAACGCCGGCTCATAGTACATCCGCTGCGCTTCCTCGTCCACCTTCACCAGCATCACCGGCGCCTCGGTATAGGACATGCCGAAGTCGGAATCCTGGAGCTCGTCGACCTGCTTGTTTGCCGCCTCCGGCTTCACGAAGCGGAAGCAGTTGATCAGCTCCGCCCCGACGCTGAGGCCCGCTGCGACGCGGTAGATTTCAAAGCTGCCCGCTGCGGAGAGGGATCCGTCCGTCGCCCGGATCTGCAGGGTGTGGACCGCGTAGGTCCCGGCGGGCCCTGGGTCCTCGTTGATGTCGCCCAGGCAGGCAAAGTAGGTGCCGGGGATCGGCTCGCCCTCCTCGGTCTCCGCCTGGACGGCGACGGCGGCGTAGCTCGCGCCTTCGGTGAATTCCAGCGCGATCTTCGTCTTCTCCGGGTCCAGCCCCTCCACCGTGAAGCAGACAGTCCCGCCCCGCTCGTCTCCGGCCACAAGGGCCATGTTCGGCTGATAGAAGATGATCTCCGGCATCTTCACCTTGAAGGTGACCCGGTTGACGAAGGTGCCGCCCTTGCCCTGATAGATGAAGTCGATGTCCCCCGTGTTGGAAATCTCCTGGGCGGGGTTCACCGCCACCATGGCGCACTTGTAGTTCCCTGCGAGACCGTCCTGCAGCTCGGTGACGAACACCTCGTCGTGATTCCGGATGACGATGTCCTTCGTCAGCTCTGGCCGGTCCCGCTCCACGCCGTCGGCGACTTCCACGATCCGGGCATACACCGGCAGGCGCTGACCCGGCAGGATCGTATCGCCGAACTCCTTATAGATCTTCATCTTATAGGTTTTTTTCTTTTCGCCGCCGCGCTTTTTCAGGGCGATCGCGCCGCCGAAGGCGGGCAGCAGGCCGAAGATGGCGATCCGGACCCCGTGCCGGGAGGGTTTTCCGCCCTTATCCGGCTTCCCCCCCTCGGGCCCGCCGCCGTCGGGGCCGTCGTCGGGATCGTCGATGATACCTGGCAGGATCACGGTGCCGTCGTCCTCGCCGGGCGTGTCCTTCGCGTCCGTCTCCTCCTCCTGGATGACGAGGGTATAATCCGAGCTGACGTGCACGCCCGCCACCCAGAAATACAGGGTCACCTCCCCGGCCTCCAGGTACATCATGGCTTCCCCGTTCACCGTGTCCTGATACGCGGTGAAGGGGAGCTGCTTTCCGGAAATCTCGTAGGTCTCCAGCCCCGGGCCGGACCGCGTCTCCCCGTTCAGCTTGCCGTATTCCTTGATCTCGTGCTTCATATACAGGTGGCCGTCCACATCCGCGCACACCGCGTCGCCGCGGTAGCTCAGGTTGCGGATGTCCAGGGTGCAGTTGCAGATGAGGGAGTAGCTGACGAAGAATTCCCCCATGATCTCCTCGCCGTCGCGCACGTCCACGACGCCGTATTCCGTCACATAGCGGGAATCCTGCCGGCCGCCCTCATAATGGGCGTCCTCCTCCCCCTCGCTCCGGGTGACGGCCAGCCGCCGCTGAAAGCCGCCGGGATATACCAGGCCGCCCTCCGAGCTCCATTTGCTCCCGTCGCCGAAGACCGTCGTGCTGCCGCCGGCCATATGGGCGTCGGAGACGAACTGGAAGATGCGCGTTCCCAGACCCTCCGTGCGGCAGACCTCCGCCATGCCGGGATTCCGCCCGTGATAGGGGTCTTCGGGATAGCCGTAATAACCCGCGGGTTCAAATTGATACGGCCAGTAATCCCGGCCGCCCCCGTCCAGGGCGGAGGCGGCATAGGCGGTGAGAGTGTCGCAGTCCGCGCCTACGAGGAAGAGGCAGACCCCGTCGATGCTCAAGTCCGTGCCTTCCCGCAGAGGCGCCGTGCCGAAGAGGCTTCGGGTGACGCCCTGGGACAGGTCCAGGATCACGGGGGTGGGATAGTACCCTTCGGGGAGATAGGTCTTGGAATACCAGTCTGCCGGAAGCAGCTTCCCGGAGGAGAGCCAGGCGTCGCCGGTGGAATCCGTTTTGGAGCCGTGGATGATGGAATCCTCCCCCGGAACGCCCCCGGCCAGGACGGCCGTCAGCGGCGAAAGCAGGAGCGCGGCTGCCGCCAGACAGAGTATGACGGAAAGAAGCCGTTTTTTCCCTCGTTTCATGTTCCGTTCCTCCCAGCACTAGTCTTGTTCCTGTCGGTCAAAAACCTCATGCATCGTCAAGGTGGCGTCCTTGCCAATTGGGACGGGCGTACCCCAAAACACAATCCGGCAAAGCGATTGCGTTTTGTCGGCGAATAAGGACGAGCTCCTCCGTGCCCCGAAGCAAAGCCGATCCCGGCTTTGTTTCGGAGAGGACGTTTCGCCGAAATCCTGCGGGTATTGGCGCTTGCGCCGATACCCGCCATTTCGGCAAATAAGGACGAATTCCCCCGTACCCAAAACGCAGCCTCCGCGCTGCGTTTTGGAGAGGAGGAGCCGGGGGAATCTTTCAGGTGTTGGCCCACCGGGCCGACACCTGACATTCCCCCGTGCTCCGACGAGGGGGGTGGTATAACCGTACTTCCCACCCCCGGGTCAAGTTTTTCCGGCTGCGGGGACACGGGGCAAAATCATCATGGTTTCAAACATCGAACAGCGTTGATAAGCAATAACGGACCCGAAGGTCAGGAATAAGGGAAAACCCGGACCTCGAACCATGACTTCTCTCTTTCACGCGGTACATTCGTACCGCAAAAACCGGCCCCGCAGACCGGCGGCGCGTTTTGATTTACAAATCGATCTCCATGGTCTCCGTGTTGTTGACCTTGTCCAGGGCCGTCTGGGCGCGGGCCAGCTCCTCGGAGACCGCATCCGCCGCCGCCTTGGCTTTCTCCACGTCGTAGTTGGCGTAGGTGTATTCGATGACGGCGCTGTTCACTGCGCTGCGGCCCTTGACTCTGGCCTTGGGAAGGACGCCGGCCATGTTCCGCAGCTTCATTTTCCGCTGGCTCAGCTGGGGGATGTAGACCAGCAGCTGGTCGATGGTCATGCCGAAGCCGGGCACGGTGTGGGTGCTGTTGAAGATGTTCAGGGCGTGCTTCACCTTCCGCACTTTGGCTTCGATCTCCGCCAGCTTTCCCTGCACGACGACAAGATCGTAGGTCGGGCGGATGCTCTCGATATCCTCGCTCACGGCGGCGACGAAGGAAGCGCTCTGACGCTCCAGCTCCAGCAGGGCTTCGTGTTCCTCATTGAGTCTGCGCAGCAACTTGGCCGCTTCGGCGGATGTGTAGTTCATCTTCATTTCCTCCTATGTCATTCTCTGCCCCAGGCGCGGCTGAGCTCCACGGCCTTCTGCCAGCGCCGGTACAGGGCGTCGCGTTTCGCTTCCTCCATTTGTGGCGTGAAGACGCGCTCAGAAGCGCGCAGGGCTTCCAGCTCCTCCGTCCCGCTGTAGACCCCCGCCGCCAGTCCCGCCAGGGCCGCCGCGCCGAAGGCGGTGGTCTCCACGTTTCGGGGCCGGTCCACGGGAATGCCCAGCAGGTCCGCCTGGAACTGCATCATGAAATCGCTGACGCTGGCGCCCCCGTCCACCCGCAGCGCCGTCACGGGCTCCCCGGTGTCCCCGTTCATGGTGTGCACCAGGTCCGCCACCTCATAGGCGATGGCCTCCAGCACGCTGCGGCAGAGCACGGCCTTGTCCGTGCCCCTGGTGAGGCCGAAGAAGCAGCCCCGGGCCGCCGGGTCCCAGTACGGGGCCCCCAGGCCCGTGAAGGCGGGCACGAAATAGACCCCCTGGTTGTCCTCCGCCTTTTCTGCCAGGATATCCGTCTCATGGGCGGTGGTGACCACCCCCGCCCCGTCCCGCAGCCATTGGATGGCGCTGCCGGCATTGAAGACGCTGCCCTCCAGCACATAGCTGACCTCGCTGCCCCGAAGCCAGCCCACGGTGGTCACCAGCCCGCTGCGGGAGCTGACCCGCTTTCCCCCCAGGTTCATGAGGGTGAAGCAGCCGGTGCCGTAGGTGTTCTTCGCCATGCCGGGGCGGAAGCAGCCCTGGCCGAACAGAGCGGCCTGCTGATCCCCCACGGCGGCGCAGATGGGGACGCCCGCCAGGTCCGGGAAGCCGGGGTGGTGGGCCACCACGCCGTAGGTTTCGCTGTTAGTCGCGATTCTCGGCAGCAGCGAAACCGGAATATCCAGCGCATGCAGGATCTCCTTGTCCCAGCAGAGCTTCTCCGTGTCCAGCAGCATGGTGCGGGAAGCATTGGACACGTCGGTGACGTGGGCCTTGCCCCCGGTGAGCTGCCAGATGAGCCAGCTTTCCACGGTGCCGAAAAGGATCTCCCCCTTTTCCGCCCGGCGGCGCAGGGCCGGGTCCCGGTCCAGGAGCCATTTCAGCTTGGTGCCGGAGAAATAGGGGTCGATGATGAGGCCCGTCTTCTCCTGAATATAAGGCCCCATGCCCGCCTTCTCCAGCTCCGCGCAGATATCCGCCGTCCTGCGGCACTGCCAGCAGATGGCGTTGCACACGCTCTTTCCCGTGGTCTTGTCCCAGAGGATCGTGGTTTCCCGCTGGTTGGTGATGCCGATGGCGGCGATCTCCGTGGGGCTGACGCCGCTCTTTTCATAGACCTCCGCCAGGGCGTGGAACTGGGTCGCCAGAATCTCCTCCGGGTCGTGCTCCACCCAGCCGGGACGGGGATAGATCTGTCTGAGGGGATACTGCGCCTTCACCAGGGCATTGCCGGATACGTCAAAGAGGATGGCGCGGGAGCTGGTGGTGCCCTGGTCCAGGGCGAGGATGTAGCCGTTCATTTCCATTCCTTTCCGGAAAGGGCTTCCCCTCTCCTCCGGATGCGTGTATGATAGGGGATAAAGGATACATTGACGGAGGGAAGCGACATGGTCACGGAAGAATATGCTTCTGCGGGGGCGGGGACGATCCGTTGCCGCATCTGGGAGCCCGAGGGGGAAGCCCTGGGCATGGTGCAGCTGGTGCACGGCATCGCGGAGCACGCCGGCCGCTATGCGGAGTTTGGGGAATTTCTGGCCGGGCACGGCTATATCGCCGCGGCGGAGGATCACATGGGCCACGGGGAAAGCATCTCCCCCGCCCTCCCCATGGGCTGCATCCGGGGCGGCTGGGACGCCATGGCCTCCGACGTGCACGCCCTGACCCTTCGCCTGAAAGCGCGGCGGCCGGAGCTGCCCTTTTTTCTGCTGGGGCACAGCATGGGCTCCTTCCTCGCCCGGACATATCTCTACACCTGGCCGCAGGAGGGCCTGAAGGGCGTCATCCTCTCCGGTACGGCCTGGCAGCCGGGGCCGGTGCTGGCGGCGGGCAGGCTGATCGCCGCCGGGGAAGCGCGCCGCCGGGGGGCCGATATCCCCAGCGAAAAGCTGCAAAAGCTGATGTTCGGCGCTTACGGGAAGCAGTTCCCCGGGGAGACCTCTCCCGACGCCTGGATCTGCTCCGACCCGGCGGTGGTGACAACATACGGCGCCGATCCCCTCTGCGGCTTCATCCCCGGCGCGGGGCTGGTGGCCGCCATGCTGGAGGGCATCGCCCGGAATCAGAAGAAGGAAAACCTGGCGAAGATGCCGAAAGGCCTTCCGGTACTGTTCATCGCCGGGACCAGGGACCCTGTGGGCGGCTGCGGCAGGGGTGTGAAGCAGAGTGTTCAGGCCTTCCGGGCCGCGGGGATGGCGGACGTCGCCCTGCGGCTTTACGAGGGGGACCGCCACGAAGTGCTCAACGAAAAGGACAGGGGCCGGGTCTGGGCCGACGTGCTGGCCTGGCTGGAGGAAAAGCGCCGGGCCTGACCATCCGAATTCTATCACAAATCCCGGCTTTACGAAAGAGAACGGCGGAGTTTTTCTCCGCCGTTTCTTTGATTTGACTCAGCTGATCTTCACCCCGTCGATGGAGAGGACGCGGCTGCCCTGGACCTCGATCTCCACGCCCTGATCCCGCTTGTAGCGGTTCCAGACGTCCTCCGTCACCCTGGCGGAATAGGTCTTGCCCTTGTCGTCGGTGAAATAGAGGATGTATTCCTCCTCGCGGGCGCCCTCCCGCTCATTGCCGCCCAGGCGGGTGTCGGGCCAGTAGGGCTCCGCCTCCACGCTCCAGTCTCCGCTTCGCACGGACTCGCTGCGGGGCTCATAGCAGCTGCCCCCTGCCCGGTCCGTTCGGCTGTGGAGCCATTTTTCGATGTCGTAGGTATATAACGTGTCGTATATCGGGTCCTGCCGGTAGACGGGCACGGTGCGGTATTCCGTCCGGTATTCCGTCCGGTAGCGGGGCACCTCGTGCTCCACCTCGGTGAAGGTGCCGTCCCCGTTGTCCTCATAGTCCGTGTAGGTGTCGTAGCCGTCCAGCACGTCGTAGGGGACCTCGTATTCTTCCTCCTCGTAGTGGTCCAGCACCTGCTCATACGTGCGGATGGCGCGTCTGGAGTCGGTAATGCGCCCCCCGTCCGGGACGGACCAGTCTTCCTCCTGCACGGTGGTGTAGACCTCCACATCCACGGCGCGCTGCCAGGTCTTGTCCACAACGGTGGTGGCCTTGTCCTTGGGCCGGGTGACGAAGAAGATGACGGCGATCACCGCCAGGATGGCCAGGATCAGCGGCCAGCGCTTCTTTTTGCGCTTCTGAGGCTGGGGCGGCTTCGGGGGCGGCGCCTGGGCCGCCTGCTCCTTCCGCCGGTTCTCGAAATAGTCCCCGGAGGAATCCTCCCGCTGGGCGCCGCAGTTGACGCAGTTGGCGTTGCCGTAACGGTTCATGCTGCCGCAGAAGGCGCAGGTCCAGTCCGCGCCCTTGCCGTAGTCCTTGGCCTTCTCCTCGTCCAGATAGTCCTTTTTCTCGCCCAGATAGAATTTGGTGCCCGCGTCCTGGGGATGGGCGCAGTTGGGGCAGCTCTTCACAAGGCCGCCGATGCCCTTCTGCCCGCAGTAGGGGCAGTCCCACAGGCCTTCAACGATCTTTTTCGCCATTCCCTTTCTCCTCTCGCCTCGCGGCAAGGTTTTTCCTCTGTCCGGCACAGATTATACGCCCCTTTTCCCGCCGGGTCAATGCCTCCGCGCTGCTTAGCGAAAGCCTGCGAGCGAAAATCTCTGATAATTTATTCAAAAAAAGCTTGACAGGCGGCTGGTCCTATGTTATTCTCGTTCCAGAATAATGATCCGGCCGACGGCTTGGGGTGCATTCCGGCGGAGATCGCAACGAACCGTGGTTTTGGTGAGGACCGCGCTCCACACGAATGCCTGACAGGCCTTCGTATCACTCCTTTTCTTCCTGAATCGCATATTGCAGAATACCGCAGCGAGTGGTGACCGCTGCGGTTTCTGCTTTTTTTATCATTTTCTTCTTGACAAATACCCCCACGGGGTATATAGTGACCTCAGATACCCCCACGGGGTATGCTGGAAAGGAGGCGCGGCTATGGATACGGAAGCGGAATGCAGCTGCATGCGCACGAAAGAGCGGTCCGAGGAGGAGCTGCGGGACCTGGTCCACCGTCTGAACCGGGTGGAAGGACAGATCCGGGGCATCAAGGGCATGCTGGAGAAGGACGCCTACTGTGTGGACATCCTCAACCAGGTGGCCGCCGCAAGCAGCGCCCTCAACAGCTTCACCCGGGTGCTGCTGGAAAACCACATGCGCTCCTGCGTGGCGGAGGACATCCGCGAGGGCAGGGACGAAAAACTGGAGGAAGTTCTGAAGACCCTCCAGAAGCTGATGAAGTGAGGCGGATATGGAACAGTATCTTGTAACGGGCATGACCTGCGCCGCCTGCCAGAACCGGGTGGAAAAGGCGGTATCCAAGGTGCCGGGGGTGACGTCGTGCTCCGTCAGTCTCCTTACCAACTCCATGGGCGTGGAGGGCACGGCCTCCCCGGCGGAGATCATCCGGGCGGTGACGGAGGCGGGCTACGGCGCGGAAAAGAAGGGCGCGAAGCCCCGGGGCGGCAGTCTGGAAAAGATCGCGGAGCAGGAGGAAGCCCTGAAGGACCGGGAGACCCCCCTTCTCCGGAAGCGCCTCGTCGCCTCCCTGGTGTTCCTGCTGGTCCTGATGTATTTTTCCATGGGCCATATGATGCTGGGCCTGCCCATCCCCGCCTTTTTCCGGGATAACCATGTGGCGATGGGACTTCTCCAGCTGCTGCTGGCGGCCGTGGTCATGGTCATCAACCAGCGCTTTTTCACGAGCGGCTACCGCAGCCTTTTCCACGGCGCGCCCAATATGGACACCCTGATCGCTCTGGGCTCCTCGGCGGCCTTTATCTACTCCGTCTGCATGCTCTTTGCCATGACAAGGGCCCAGACGGACGGGGACATGGAAGCGGTCATGAGCCGCATGTCGGAATTCTACTTTGAATCCGCCGCCATGATCCTGACGCTGATCACCGTGGGGAAAATGCTGGAGGCCTATTCCAAGGGCAAGACCACCAGCGCCCTGAAGGGCCTCATGAAGCTGGCCCCCAAGACCGCCACGTTGCTGCGGGACGGACAGGAGATCACGGTGAGCGTTGACCAGGTGCAGACGGGCGACCTCTTTCTGGTGCGCCCCGGCGAGAATATCCCCGTGGACGGGGTGGTGGTGGAGGGCCTCAGCGCCGTCAACGAAGCCGCCCTCACGGGGGAGAGCCTGCCGGTGGACAAGGCTCCCGGCGACACGGTCTCCTCCGCCACCCTGAACCAGTCCGGCGCGCTGACCTGCCGGGCGACGCGGGTGGGCGAGGACACCACCCTCAGTCAGATCATCCAGATGGTCAGCGACGCCGCGGCCACGAAGGCCCCGGTAGCAAAGCTGGCGGACAAGATTTCCGGGGTGTTCGTCCCCGCGGTCATCGGCATCGCCGCCCTCACCATTCTGATCTGGCTGCTGATCGGCCGGCCGCTGGGCTTCGCCCTGGCAAGGGGCATCTGCGTGCTGGTGGTCTCCTGCCCCTGCGCTCTGGGCCTGGCGACCCCCGTGGCCATTATGGTGGGTAACGGCATGGGGGCGAAAAACGGCATCCTGTTCAAGACCGCGGAAGCCCTGCAGGAAGCGGGGCGGATGCAGATCATCGCTCTGGACAAGACGGGCACCATCACGGAGGGGCAGCCCCAGGTGACGGATATCCTCCCCGCAGCCGGCGTCGAGGCCGGGGAGCTGCTCCGGCTGGCCGCGGCTCTGGAGCAGCTCAGCGAGCATCCCCTGGCACGGGCCGTGCTGCGAAAGGCGGAGGCGGAGGGCGTCGTCCTCCCGGCCTGTGAGGATTTCCGGGCCCTGCCGGGCAACGGCCTGGCCGGCACGGTGGAGGGCCGGGCCCTGACGGGCGGCAGCGGCCGTTTCATCCGGGGACAGGCGGAGGTTTCCGCCGAAATGAACGAAGCCGCCGAGGCCCTGGCCGCCGAGGGCAAGACCCCCCTGTATTTCGCCGCGGAAGGGCGGCTGCTGGGCGTCATCGCCGTGGCGGACACCCTGCGGCCCGACAGCGCCCAGGCCATCCGTGAACTGCAGGATATGGGCGTCCATGTGGTGATGCTCACCGGTGACAACGCCGTCACCGCCCGCGCCGTCGGCAGGGCCGCCGGGGTGAGCGAGGTGGTGGCCGGGGTGCTGCCCGACGGGAAGGAACAGGTGATCCGCCGGCTGAAGGAATCCGGCAGGACCGCCATGGTGGGAGACGGCATCAACGACGCCCCCGCTCTGACGCGGGCGGACATCGGCATCGCCATCGGGGCGGGCACGGACGTGGCCGTGGACGCGGCGGACGTGGTGCTGATGAAAAGCAGCCTGCTGGACGTGGCGGCGGCGGTGCGCCTGAGCCGCAGGACCTATCGGAACATCGTGGAAAACCTGTTCTGGGCCCTCATTTACAACACCCTGCTGATCCCCACGGCGGCGGGGGCGCTGGTGGGCCTGGGCGTCACCATGAACCCCATGCTGGGAGCCGCGGCCATGAGCCTTTCGAGCTTCTGCGTGGTGATGAACGCCCTCCGGCTGAATCTCATGAACGTGCACGACGCTTCCAAGGACCGGAAGCCGAAGAATGCCCTGACCCTCCCGGCGGACGGAACGCTCCCGGGCGGGCAGGAGAATACGGAAAAACCGAAAGGAGAAACGGAAATGAAAAAGACCCTGGCTATCGAAGGCATGATGTGCAACCACTGCGAGAATACGGTGAAGAAGGCTCTGGAGGCCCTGGAGGGCGTCAGCGCCGCGGAGGTCAGCCACAGCGCCGGCACCGCGATCGTGACCCTCAGCTCTCCCGTCTCCGACGACGCCCTGAAAAGCGCCGTGGAGGCCAAGGACTACAAGGTGCTTCGCGTTACGGAGGGCTGAAAACAGCCTGAAACGCCCTCCCGGAACGGCGCTGCCGTTCCGGGAGGGCGTTTTCTTTGACGCATTCATAAATCAACGGTCTGTTGATATGCAAGCCAATGGATGATTGCTGATTTGGCAGAATCAGATATACGCCCATCGTAAGCTTACAAGAGGTTTACGTTATCTCTACCCCTCCACGGCGGCGAAGAGGCTCCTGAGGCGGATGCTCACCGCCCCCATGTTGGATATTTCGTCGATCTTGATCTGAGTGTAGATCTTCCCCGCGTCCTCCAGGATGGACCGCACCTCGTCCGTGGTGATGGCGTCCACCCCGCAGCCGAAGGACACCAGCTGCACCAGGTTCACCCGCTTTCCCTGGGCGGCGACCCACTTGGCCGCGGCATAGAGCCGGGCGTGGTAGGTCCACTGGTTGCGCACCTTCACCGGGAAGGGCTCCACCCGGTCGCTGACGCTGTCCTCCGTCACCACCACGGCCCCCAGGCGGCAGATGAGGCTCTGGATGCCGTGGTTGATCTCCGGGTCCACGTGGTAGGGCCGCCCGCAGAGGACGATCACGGGCTTGTTTTCCGCCTCCGCCCGGCGCAGGAATTCTTCCCCCTTGGCCCGGAGGGCGGCGAAATAGGCTTCATAGCTCCCGTAGGCCGCCGCGGCAGCCGCCTTGACCTGCTTCGCCGTGATCCCGGGGAAATGCTTCCCCACGATCTCCGTCATGCGCCGCGCGAACTGCCCCCGGTCCGCCGGACTGACGAAATCATCGATGAACCTTGTCTCCTTCAGCCGGGGCACGTTCATCTCCAGCACCTGGGGATAGTAGGCCACCACGGGGCAGTTGTAGTGATTGACCCCCAGGCCCTCGTCGGTGTTGTAGGTCATATCCGGATAGAAGATCGCGTCGGGCCTGCGCTCCAGCAGCCATTCCACATGGCCATGCATCAGCTTGGCGGGATAGCAGACCGTGTCGGAGGGGATGGTGTGCTGCCCCTTAAGATACAGCTCCCTGGTGGAGAGGGGGGACACCAGCACGTTGAAGCCCAGGGATTTCCAGAAGCTGTGCCAGAAGGGCAGCAGCTCATAGAAATTCAGCCCCAGGGGCAGGCCCACGGTGGGCTTCCCTTCCTCGCGCGCATTGCCGCAGAAGGCAGACAGCAGCTTCAGCTTTTCCTCGTACAGGTCCCGGTGGTCCCCCGCCTTCTTCCCCGCCACGGGCTTTTCGCAGCGGTTGCCCGCGATGTAGCGCCGCCCGTCCCCGAAGTCGTTGACGGTGAGGCTGCAGTGGTTGGTGCAGCCGCTGCAGGTGACGGCGGCGACCTTGTGGGTGAAGGCCTCCAGCTCCGCCAGCGTCAGGAGGCCGGGCGTCTCCTCCCCTCTGTGGGCCAGTGCGTGGAGGGCCGCGCCGTAGGCCCCCATGAGGGGGGCGAAGGCGGGGCGGATGACCTCCCGGCCCGTCTCCCGCTCGAAGGCGCGGAGCACGGCGTCATTGAGGAAGGTGCCCCCCTGGACCACGATGTTCTTGCCCAGCCGGTCCGGCCCGGCGCAGCGGATGACCTTATACAGGGCGTTCTTCACCACGCTGATGCTGAGGCCCGCGGCGATATCCTCCACAGTAGCCCCGTCCTTCTGGGCCTGCTTCACGGAGGAATTCATGAACACGGTGCAGCGGGAGCCCAGATCCACCGGCTTCCGGGCATAGAGCCCCAGGGCGGCGAATTCCCGGGTGGTATAGCCCAAGGCCTGGGCGAAGGTCTGGAGAAAGGAGCCGCAGCCGGAGGAGCAGGCCTCGTTGAGATAGATGTTATCGATGGCCCCGTTTCGGATCTGGAAGCACTTGATGTCCTGGCCGCCGATATCCAGGATGAAATCCACGTCGGGCCGGAATTTCCGGGCGGCGGTGTAGTGGGCCATGGTCTCCACCAGGCCCCGGTCCATGCGGAAGGCGCTGCGGATGATCTCCTCTCCGTAGCCGGTGACGGCGCTGCCCGCGATGCGGATATCCGGCCAATCCCGGTAGAGGGAGGTGAGGTACTCCCGGATGAGGGGCACGGGGTTCCCGTGGTTGGGCGCGTAGAAGGGACGGAACAGCCTGCCCTCGGCGTCGCAGAGGACGGCCTTCACCGTGGTGGAGCCCGCGTCCACTCCCAGGAACATCTCCCCGGCGGGCTCCCTCAGCTCCGTGATGCCCAGGGAGGCCCGGCGGTGCCGCTCCCGGAAAGCTTCATATTCCGCTTCGGAGGTAAACAGGGGCTCGCAGGCGACGTAGCTGCCGCTGCCGGTGCCCTCCCGCAGCCGCTCCTCCAGCTTTCCCAGGTCCCGCACCGCGCCGGCTCCCGCCATGGCGGCCCCCATGGCCACATAAAAGAGGGAGTTTTCCGGGCAGACGCCTTTCGTCTCCAGCACCTCGTCAAAGCTGCGGCGGAGGGCGGGCAGGAAGGTGAGAGGGCCGCCCAGATAGAGGATATTCCCCTTGAATTCCCTGCCCTGGGCCAGACCCGCCACGGTCTGGTTCACCACGGCCCGGAAGATGCTGGCCGCCACATCCTCCTTCCGCGCCCCCTGGTTCAGCAGGGGCTGCACGTCGCTCTTGGCGAAGACGCCGCAGCGGGAGGCGATGGTATAGAGCTTTTCCGCCCTTTCCGCCAGGGCGTCCATCTCCGATACCTCCACCTGCATCAGGGAGGCCATCTGGTCGATGAAGGCCCCGGTGCCCCCGGCGCAGGTGCCGTTCATGCGCATCTCGAAGCCGCCGGTGAGAAAGAGGATCTTGGCGTCCTCGCCCCCCAGCTCGATGACCGCGTCCGTACCCGGCATGAGCTTTTTTACGGCGACGCGCTCGGCAAACACCTCCTGCACGAAGGGTAGCCCCAGCTCCTCCGCCAGGCCCATGCCCGCGGAGCCGGAGAGGGAGAGCTCCATAGCTTCCCCGGGGACGTTTTCCCGCAGCTCCGCCAGCAGCTTTCCCAGGTTTTCCGCGATGCGGGAATAATGCCGCAGATAGCGCGACCAGACCAAAGCGCCGGAATCCTCCAGCACGGCGCATTTCAGGGTGGTGGACCCCACGTCGATGCCCAGCTTGAACATGCTTTTTATCCTCATTCTATGCCGGACCGGGCGTTCCGCGGGAACGCCCGGTCCGGCGTTTCTCTCTGTTTTATTCCACGACGGCGGCGGCCTCGTCCCTGGCGATGGCGAGCATCAGCTTGATGCGGTTCTCCTGGTTCACCCGGGAAGCCCCGGCGTCGTAATCCACGGGGAAGATGTTGGCCTGGGGATACAGCTCCCGCAGCCGCCGGATGGTGCCCTTCCCCACGATATGGTTGGGCAGGCAGCCGAAGGGCTGGGCGCAGATCACATTGGTGTAGCCCTTCTCGATGAGCTCCGCCGTCTCCCCCGGCAGAAGCCAGCCCTCCCCCATCTTCACGCCCCGGTCGATGACCCGGTCCGCCAGCTCCTTCACCCGGTCGAAGGACACGGGGGCGACGAATTCGGGATAATCCTCCAGGGCATGCAGCATCTCCTGCTCCCAGCGGTCGGCAAAACGGAGCATCAGGTTCCCCGCCAGGACGTTGCGCAGGGGCTTGCCGTAATACTTCCGGTCGGTCTCCATATTGGCGAAGCAGTACTGGAAGAAGCCCAGCACGCCGGGGACCATGGTCTCGCAGCCCTGGCTCAGAAGGAATTTTTCCAGCCCGTTGTTGCCGAAGGCGGCGTATTTCACATAGATTTCCCCCACGATGCCCACCTTGGTGAGCTCCTTCTTTTCCCGGGGAATGCGGTGGAAATCCTCCGCCATGGCCCGCAGATTGCGCCGCAGGGCCCGGCGGCTCAGGCCCCGGCCCCGGCGGAACTGCTCCGTCAGCTCCCCGATCCACTTTTCCACGGTCCCGGCCGTGTCCCCCTCGTTCACCTCATAGGGCAGGGTCTGGTTTTTCAGCAGGAGGAGCATGTCCCCGTAGATGACCGCCCGGATGGCGGCCAGCATCATGCCGGGGGTAAAGCGGAAGCCCGGCGACCTCTCCAGCCCGCTCAGGCTCAGGGAGATCACCGGCACCTCGTCCATGCCCATATTGTGCAGGGCCTTGCGCAGCAGCATGATATAGTTGGAGGCCCGGCAGCCGCCCCCCGTCTGGAACATGATGAGGGCCGTGGTCTTCGGGTCGTATTCCCCGCTCTCCAGGGCGTAGAGCTGCTGGCCCACGGCGCAGATGGCGGGATAGCAAACGTCGTTGTGCAGATATTTCAGGCCGGTGTCGATGACCTGCTTGCCCTCGTCCCGGGCGATGGCGATGTTGTAGCCATGGATGCGGAAGATGGCCTGCAGCAGTTCCATGTGCGTGGGGAACATGTCCGGCGACAGGATGGTGTGGCTGCGCTTCATTTCTTTGGTGAATTCCACGGGCATTCTCTGTTTCTCCAGTCGTGGGTTTATGTCGCTTATTCGGCTTCTCCGGTCTCTCCGGCTCCCGCGCTGCCGGCGCTGAAGCGGCTGCGCACCGCCAGCAGGGTCAGCAGGCTTGCCAGGAGGATCACCGCCTCCAGAACGGCGGAGACGATGAAGCGGGGGCTTCCTACGTCGACGATGTAGGCCCCCATGAGGGGGAAAAGCACGCAGGCGGCCGCCATGCCCGCCGCGCTGCCCAGCAGATAGGGTGCGAGGGGGGTCTGCGTCGCGCCGAAATAGGCGCTGATGACATCGAAGGGCAGGAGATTGATGAGGCGGGTGACGGCGGTGAAGACAAAGGCGTTTTCCCGCTGCAGCTTCCGCAGCACCACGGCGTTGCGATGGGATTCCACGATGGCGTCGATGTTCCCGCCCCCCAGCTGCTTGCCGAAGCCGTAGCTGAGCCCGGCCATGAGCAGGGTGCCCAGCACGTTCACCCCGATGGCCAGAGGCAGGGGGAACAGGATGCCGCTGACGGCATAGAGGAGCCCCGCGTGGATGACCACGCTGAAGCTTTTCAGGGCAAAGAGGCCCAGCATCAGCAGCACCGCCAGGATCATGCTCCGGGGGAGGATGCGCAGGGTGCCCTCGACGCTGACGCAGTCCCGATGGAGCCAGAAGAAGATCACCGCCGCGATCCACATAAAGAGCATGAAAAGCCGCACCCCCAGGCTGCGCCGGCTGCTGCCGGGGAACAGGGCGTTCCACACGATGGCGAGATAATCCCTCGTGTAGCAGATCATGGCCAGCATGAGGGCTGCGGTGCACAGGAGGATCAGAATACGCACCAGAGTCTCCGGCAGCTCCACCGGCAGGAGGAGCAGGAACATGGTGGAATAGAAGACGACGGTGCTGAGCTTCCCATACCAGCGGGCAAACTGCATTTTTCCCGTGGCCTTCACCACCGCCAGACCCAGGAGGCCCTGAAGGATCTCCTTCAGGGCGAAAAGGGCAAAGACCCAATAGAGGACCGGATAGCGGAAGGCCAAGCAGATCAGCAGGGCCGCCTGGGTCAGCTTGTCCGCGATGGGATCCAGCACCTTGCCCAATTCGGAGACCATATGGAAATGCCGGGCGATGAACCCGTCCGCCACGTCGGTGACGGCGGACACGGCCACCGCGATCAGGGCGGCAGTGTCCTTGCCTGCCGCCGCATAGAGCCAGACGATCTGCGGGATCAGCAGGATGCGGAACAGGCTCAGCAGATTGGGGATCGTCAGGATGTCTTTTTTTCCAAAACGGAATTTCAACGCATTCTTCCCTTTCTCTCCGCCGAAAGACTTCGGCGGAAAATACCATTTTTCATTGTATAACAAAACAGGGAAAAACGCCATAGGGTTTTTTGCATTTTCCGGAGAAAGGGAGAGATTCTCCCTGGGAAAACGGGGAAGATCACTCCCCTTTTTCCAGCTCCGCGACGAATTCCGACAGGGTGATGCCGAAAGCGCCGCAGATGCACTTGAGAGAGCTGAGGCAGAGACGGCTGCCCCGCTTGCGGGACGAGCGCAGGGTGCTCAGGCTGATGCCGCTGCGGCGGCTGAGCTCCGGCAGGCTCCAGCCCCGGGCTTTCAGCATGCCCTCGATCCGCGCCAGAGCGTTCAGGTCCAGATCGTCCATGGTCACAGCACCTTTCCGATGACGGCGAAGCCCTTCTCCGGATGAACGGGGACGGGGGGATACTTCTCCCGGTTATAGGAGATCAGCACCGGCTGGGGAAAGACCTGTCCCTCGGAATCGGTGAACCAGGGAAGGAGTTCTTCGCCCGGCGGCTGTTCCCCATAGACCTTGATATAGCTGTTGCCGTCGTAGTACAAAAGACCCACCTCCCCCGCCCGGAGGCGGTGGCAGCGGCGGATCCAAAGCAGCTGCCCGTCCCGATAGACGGGCTCCATGCTGTCCCCGTCCACGCAGACGGCGAAATCCGCCCCCTGGGGGATGGAGGAGGCGGGAAAGAGCCGTTTTTCAAAGTTCTCCTCCTCCAGGAAATTGCCCGGCCCGGCGCTGGGCCGCAGGCGGCTGAACAGGGCCTCCCGCCAGACCACGGCGTTGTTCTCCGCCAGGGCGGCGGGCTTATAGCGCCCGGAGGCGATCAGGTCCTCCCGGTACTGCATGAGCTTTTTCTGCCCCTCGGCATTGAGCGCTTCTTCTCCGAAGAGCCAGGCGGGCCCTTCCGCCGGTTCCAGGGCGCGGCAGAGAGCCAGGAGCTGATAGGCGTTGGGCACCGTCTCCCCCGTTTCCCACTTGGCATAGCCCCGGAGGCCGATGCGGATGCCGAAGGCAGCCAGGCGGGAAGCCGCTTCCCCCTGGCTGAGCCCCCGCAGACGCCTCGCCGCGGCCAGCTTCTTTCCCAGGTCGTTGCGCTCATATGCCTCCCCCGCGTCGTAAGGCCGGGCGTGAAGGACGTGGATGGGACTGCCGTTTTTTCCGGGCTTTGCCATGCTGCGCGCCTCCTTTTATGATTCTTTCATAACGGCATTGTACCCGCTTATCTGCCCCTTGTCAAGCAAAATAACCCGTATTAAGTGTGCAATTGCGCACTTTACAAACCCGATTCCGGGTTGTATTCTACCGTCGCCCGGAAGGAACCGGGGAATGCTTCAGGAGGTCGAGGATTGCATCCGGAGGAATTGGAAGCCCTGGCGGATCGGGTCTATGCCGCTTACGAGGTCCTGCCGGAAGCGGACGGGCTGCGGGTGGACCCGACGCTGCTGGCGGAAAAACTGCTGGGGCTGAAGGTGGTCTACCGCCGCCTGAGCCGGGACGGCAGCATCCTGGGGCTCACGGCCCCGGCCCCGGTGGCCGTTCCGGTGCTGGAGGACGGCCTGCGCTGGTACGCCCTGGACGGGCGGACCATCCTGCTGGAGCGGGGGCTGCTGAGCCCCTGGGTCACGCCGGGGCGGCGGAACTTCACCCTGATGCACGAGGTGGGCCACCGGCTGCTGGGCCTGGGGGGCGAGGCTCCGGCAAACCGCCTGGCCTCCGCCCTGCTGATGCCCCGGAGCCTGCTGCGCAGGCGCCTCGCGGCCTGCATCTGGCGCTCCGGTCCCCTGCCGGACCGGCGGCTGGACCCGGATCGGTGGGAAGCGTTCTGCCGCCTTGCGGAAACCCTGGGCGTCTCCCGGCAGGCGCTGGCGATCCGCATGGAAGGCCTGGGGCTGACGGAGCTCCGTCAGGGCTGGATACTGAGACCCACGCCGGTCCTCGTGCCCGGCGCGGGAGAATGGGAGGATGAAAGATGCCGAGATACAACGCGAGAGAGGGGGACCCCCAGCGCTACGCCAGAGCACAGGCCCAGCAGAGCGAGCTGAAAAAGCAGTGGGCCGGGCAGTACACCCTGGCCCGCATCTGCCCCTTCTGCGACCACAAGGTGGAAATCCTTTACCGGGGCAGCCACGGCTCCTGCTGCGTGAAATGCCCCAACTGCGGCGAGGAGGTGCTTTTCCCGCCGGTGAGTTTTCGCCGGGTAAGATCGTAAGGAAAAAGACGGGTGCGCTGCAGAATACGACGCACCCATAGAGATCAATCAGGCCTGTGCCCCGGAGCTGCCCTAAACGGCATCGTCTCCCATGTGCCGCCTGATCTGCAAGGCCCGGACCGTGCGTTTTCACGGTCCCCTGCCCCTCCGGGCAGGTGCAGCCGCCTTGCGGATCGGGCGGCTTTTTGTTTTCCGGGGGCATGGGGAAAGGAGAAATGATTTGTACTGGCACAACGGAAGCGCCGTAAAGAAGCTGACGGCCGAGGAACAGCGCATGGCGGAGGAATACCGCGCCGCGGGCATGACGGAGGAGCAGATCGCCGAAATCGCCGCCTTTGACCGGGAGGTGCTGCGCAGCGACCGGCGGTTTTACCGCCACATGCAGGCGTGCAGCCCCGTCTCGGGCTCTCTGGAGCAGGTGCCGGAGCCCGCATACGACGGCTCGGACATCCCCCTCAGCGGCCGGATGGACTGGCTGCAGGAGATCGAAGACCCGGCGCTGCTGCAGGCGCTGCGGGAACTGAAGCCCGATATGCTGGAAATCCTCACCCTCTATGTCTTCGACGGCCTCAGCCAGCCGGAGATCGCCCGGAAGCTGGGCTGCACCCGCCAAAACATTTCCGGCAGGATCGTGCGTCTCCGCCGCTTCCTGAAGCGGCGCACGGGGCGGAAATAGAAAAGCTGCGCGGAGCCGAAGCTCCGCGCAGCGATATCCTCTGTGCTTACTCCTTGGGAGGAACCGGATCGTTGACGTACATCTCTTCCACGAGAGTGCCGTCCTTGAGCATCTCCACGACCATATCCCGCTGGCAGGTGGGGATCTGCTTCAGGGCCATATGGAACACGATGCACTTGCGGCAGTTGCCGTAGAAGGGACATCCCTTGTTCCAGCAGGTGCATTTATACTTCTCCGCCTCGCGGCCGTAAGCCATGGCCATGCGCATATCGCCCCGCATCTTCTTGGGGGGCTGACGCAGCCAGCGCTTGGGGTCCTCCTGCTTCAGGATGTTCTCGTCCTCGGTGGTATTCGTTTCGGGCTCCTCCATCTTGGGCATGGGGGGCATCTTGGAGGGGTCGAACTTGGGCATCTTGGAGGGGTCGAAGCCCTCCGGCAGCTTGGAGGGATCAAAGGCCGGCATCTTCGAGGGATCGAAGGGCGGCATCTTGGTGGGGTCGAACTTTTCGTCTGCCATGGTTTTGTCTTCCTTTCTGGTTTTATTTTTTCCATTATAACATGCTTCTCCACCGGAATCAAGAGCATCGGTCGTTGATGGCAGCCTCGCAGAGTTCGCGTCCGCAGACGCGAAGAAAGTCGGAATCATTTTTCGCCGCAGCATGTATGTGGCGAAAAATACCTCTCACGGAGCGGACTGTGCGAGCGAAGCGAGTGCGGGTAGCGGAGTGCGATCCTTCTCAAATCGCAACCCAGCGAAGCGGATG
>JAEEGH010001773.1_pt1 | contig 60758 bp, 47 predicted proteins | sample 9134181 | NCBI WGS metagenome assembly JAEEGH01 (sample SAMN16246544, study PRJNA631951) | gut metagenome | biome: gut microbiome; feature: rumen; material: DP-attached | host: Bos | place: Iran: Karaj | collected 2018-10
CTTGCCGTGCTGCCCCAGAACCTTGAAAAAGGTCTCAAGTTAGTCTTTAAACGCAGTGGACAGGAATTAGCACATTATAAGATTTCCTCTGCTGCCAAGCAGTTGGTGCGCAATCAGGGTGTTGAGTTCCCTTCATTTAATGTGGCCGGCATTGAGACTGTATGTCGTTACATCCAGTCCGCTGCTGATATGCAGGCCTGGGATGCAGTGGCATATGCAGACTACACGGTCGATGATGTCACCTATCTTGGCGAAGATATTGATATGGCCGGCGTTACCGGTTGGACTCCTATCAACCAGTTCATCGGTACATTCGACGGCCAGAACCACCGCATCTATAATCTCAGCGTCAGCGGAAGCGAGTATGTAGGTTTGTTCCGTATCAACAAGAATGCAACGGTGAAGGCTGATATAAGAAATGTCATAGTAGGAACCAAGGATGGCAAAAACTGGGATGGCGTGAGTAACTTCACTCATAGCAATTCTGCAACCCGTACTACCTGGTATTATATCGGCGTTGTGGCAAAGACACAGGGTGCTGCTACTATGGAGAATGTGATTAACTTTGCCAAGGTGGAAGTTGCTGCAGGAAGTAACGGAAAAACCCGTGCGGCAGGTGTCTGTGGTAACTGGTCATCTTCCGAGAACATTCAGAACTGTGCTAACTATGGTCCGGTTTTCAATAATGCTACTGAGACGGGTCTTGATGGCACCAAAGTCGCGACCAGTGTTCTCGGCGGCGTAATCGCCCAGTGTGATACTCCGGTAAGCATCATTTCATGCCATAACTACGGCGATGTCACAAACAATAATACTTATGTTAAGTGGATTGGCGGTATCCTTGGCAATACCAGCAAGGCTGTGACTGTGTCCGGTTGCGAGAACCATGGAAATTTCAGCAGTGTAAAGGCTTATACTTCCTGGCTTGGAACCGGCGGGGTGGTTGGCTACTTGTATAATTCTGACGGCAAGATTGAAAACTGCAAGTGCTTGGATTGCACTCTGACAACAGCCAGTCAGGTTGTTGCAGGAATTGCTGCTCAGGTTGAGAGCGCTTCGATCTCCGGATGTGTAGTCTCAAAAATAGAAGCAAAGGCTACCGGTGGCGGTTTTGCCGCAGGTATTGTAGGCTACACAACACAGACGTCGGGTAAGACTGGCAGCTCTATTTCCAACTGCAGTGTGGCCGATAGTAAATTCTCCGGCGCTGGCAGAATCGGTGGTATTGGTGGACGCCTGATCAATGCTACTGTTTCTGACTGCACCGTGACTGGTTCTATTATGACAAATACAAGCACCTATACCGGTGGTATTATTGGAATCGCAGAAACCGGCACTTCTGTGTATCGCAGCACTGTGTCCGGTAATTGTGAGATATATGGCGCAGGAGAAATCGGCGGCATCTGCGGTTATTTCAAGACTTCGTCAACTGTCTCCCACTGTAAAGTCGAAAACTCTTCCATCAGCATGACTGGCGGTGAAGATGTCGGTGGTATTGCCGGATGGACTCAGGGTGATACCGTTATTGAAGACTGCGATGTGAATAATGTCACTATTACAGCCTCAACTAACTATACCGGTGGTATTGCAGGCCTTCCCCAGGCGACAACGATTTCCCGTTGCAATATCACGGGAGGTTCCATTGCCGGAGCAAATGCAGTCGGTGGAATAATTGGATACTCAAAAGTCAACAAGTGCGAAGCTATTGATTGTACCGTCTCCGGAGCTGCAATTTCCGGTACCACCAATGTTGGCGGTATTGTCGGTTTCTTTGATTATGGTAACATTATCAATTGCAAGGTTTACAATGGAAGCACCGTCACGGGCAGTGCCGATGGCGTAGGCGGAATTATTGGCCGTGCCGTTGCAAAGTCCGGCAATCCTGATCTGATAGATAATTGTTTCGTGGAGGATATCGCTGTAACCGGCACATATACCGTGGGTGGAATAATTGGTTATGAATATCCAGATGCCAATGGCCCTGTTGATATCTATAACTGCGGTGTCGATGCTTCCGTTACTCTCCGTGCCACGGCTTGCGACACCGGTGGCGATCCTGACAAGGGAGACAGCATGATTGGCGGTATCGTTGGCTGGGCAAGATGCAGCGACAGCGCCAGCACCTTCAAGATTGTCAACTCCTATTCCCATGCAAGCATCGCATGCGATCTTGCCATGGCCCATCCTTCCGCAGGCGGTTTGGTTGGATATGTTTCCCTGAGTGAAGCTGGCACCGGCCTGGTCTCCAATTGCACAACAAATATCACAGCTGCCCGCCTCTCTGTCGGAGGATCTGCTGTGGCTGCGCCTGCCCAGGCATATGGTGCACTGTTCGGCAATCTTCCCGATCATACCGGCATCACTTTCTCAAAGAACTACTACATCGACAATCTGCCTGTCGGCGGCGCCCGCAATGGTGATGGTGACATAATTGATGTCACTACCACAGGTGTTGTCCTTTCTGAGAATCAGGCTTATGCCGATGCAACTTATTCGGATGGCAGTACTGTCCCCGGTCTGCTTAATGCCTTTGCAACCGCCTACAGTGACTACACTCTCAAGTCCTGGACTACCAATGCCGGAGTCCCGGTACTGAACTAAGTCTTCGGTGGCGATTAAGCCACTGGATGATATAGATTTTCATTATTTGCCTGCAGGAAAACCTGCAGGCAAATTTTGTTTACGGTTATTGCCGGCGGGCTACGGAGGCGCCGGGGATGACGGTGGGGGAGAGTTTCAGCTGGGAGCTGCCAGAGGAGACGCCGTCTATACGGTCGAACAGAATCTTGGTGGCCAGCATGGCCATGTCTTCGACGGGCTGCCCGACGCGGGTGATGGGCGGCTCCATATAATCCATATAGGCATAGTTGTCGAACGAGACCAGGGACAGGTCGTCGGGGATACGGAGTCCCGCTTCCCTGAGGGCTTTCAGCACTCCCAGGGTGATGTTGTTGGACAGGGCGAACACGGCAGTGGGTTTCCTTGTGCGGGACAGCAGTAATTTGGTTTCCAGATAGCCGTTCTGGATCGAGAACTCGCTCCCGGCCACAAGTTCACCGGACTCCAGACCTGCCTCTTCCATAGCGTCGTGGTAGCCTCGTACACGCTCATTGTTGGGAGCGGAACTGCGTACACCCTGGATGCAGGCAATTTCGCGGTGCCCGGCTTCTATCAGCAGGCGGGTGGCGTCGTAGCCGCCTTTGTAGTTGTTGGTGGTCACGTAGGGCAGGGGATTGCCTTCGTAGTAGCGGTCCACCAGCATCACGGGCACGTAGTCCCTGCTTACGCTTTCAGCCATTGCCGGATCCTGGCCGCAGGGCACGGCGATGATTCCGTCCACCTGGCGGGCGACGAGTTTGGTTAGACCTTCGTTGAAGTTAATCTCGTTTTCCATGGTATCTATGACTATGGTGGTGAAGCCGCGGCGGTGCACTTCGGAGATTATGAAGCTGGACATTTCGGCGAAATACGGATTGGCAAGCGACGGAGTAAGAAGCCCTATTGTTTTTGTTTGGCGGCTGCGCAAACTTTGCGCAACCAGGCTCGGCGCATAATTACAACGGTCCGCTTCGGCTCTGATTCGTGCTTCTGTTGCTTTGGAAATGCGATACTTTCCGGCGTTTCCGCTCAACACCCGGGAGACCGTGGTCACTGAAACGCCCAGGCGTTCTGCTATCGTGGAGAGGCTTTCTTTCATGATTCGTACATTTTAATGCGCAACCTTTGTGCAAAAATATTGAATATTTTCTGTGATTTCAAATAAAATAATTGTTTATCACCAAAGTGTTTTTAATTAATTTTGAAAAAACGCTCAAACGATTGTGCAAAATTAATAAATAATCACTAATTCGACTAATCATAATGGGCCATTCTAGAATGAAAACTCTAATTTGGAAAGCTGCAGTTGCTGTTCTTCTGCTGTTCTCTGCCGGCAGTCTCGCTCTTGCCCAACAAGGCCACTCCGTGTCCGGAACTATTGTTGATGAGCGGGGCGTACCGATGGCCGGCGTCATTGTTATGGTTAAAGGATCAGATTCCGGTACTATGTCTGACGAATCAGGCAGATATTCTATCAAAGCTGCATCCGGTGATACTATTATTTTCTCTGTCCTTGGCTTCGTGACAAAAGAAGAGACAGTCGGAAGCCGTAGTGTTATCAATGTGCAGATGGCTGAAGACAAGTTGATGCTTGACGAAGTCGTGGTCGTCGGATATGGTACGTTGAAGAAACGGGACGTTGTCGGGGCGATAGAACAGATCGGAGGAGATGATCTCACGGACCGCCCCAATCCGAATGTAGTACGTTCTATTCAGGGCCAGATTCCGGGCCTTACGCTTGAATTTGCGGACGGTAAGCCAAACCATGGTGCAAACCTGTCCATCCGCGGAACGACCAACAGCATCGGCTCCGGCGGCTCGTCTCTGGTCCTTGTTGACGGCATGGAGGCCAGCCTGTCCGATGTGAATCCCAATGACATAGAAACCATTTCTGTCCTTAAGGATGCTTCCTCTTGTGCCATTTATGGAGCCAGAGGCACCTTCGGGGTTATTCTTGTGACCACAAAGAATCCAACCACCGACCGTTTCACGGTTAAGTATGACGGCAGCGCCGGAATATTCACAAGGACGGTTGTTCCGAACCTGATATGGAATTCTCTGGATTGGACTGAGATGTTTTACGAGTCGTATAACGCCACGTACGGGTATGACCCGACAGGTTTGAACAATATGTTCGATATACCTGAAGGGTGGTATTCCGAACTCATTAAACGCAGTGACCCTGCGTATGAGTCTTATGGCGAAGTGTATCGTGTTAATCCATCGACAAACCAGTATGAGTATTACTCCCAGGGCACGAATTGGGATGAACTGATGTACAAGAAATTCGGACAGAATACTTCACACAGCATTTCTGTCAGTGGAGGTTCCGATAAGATTAAGTTCCTTGTCTCGGGACGCTATTTTTATCAGAACGGTATCTACAATACGGCCTATGAGCATTATCGTCAATTGAACGGAAGGGCAAAGATTACTGCTGACATCAAGAAGTGGTGGACGCTTGAAAACAGCATTGATTTTGTGCGCACTTCTTATCATCAGCCCATGTCTTTCACCGGCAAATATACTGTCGGCGTACAGCTGGATCTCTGCGGCATGCCTCAGTTGACGCCATACAATCCCGACGGCAGCTGGACCAATGCCGGAATCTGTACGAATTATGCATCTTGGCAGACTGGCAAGTCTTATCAAAACGATTTACAGTTCCGTATCAACGAGAATATAGCGTCAACCTTCCACATCGTCCCGGAAATTTTGGATTTTCGTGCCGATTTTTCATACTCAGTTACTAATATCAGGCGAGATCGCAAGGAAGCGAAATTCGCATACAAGACAGGCCCCGAAACAGAAACCAGCCGCCCTTCCACTGATGCATTGGAAGAATTGTTCAGAAACGGAGAGTACTGGAAAACTAACGGTTATTTTATCTACACTCCAAAAGTTGGAGCTGACAATACTCTGAAGATTACAGCCGGATTCAACGCCGAACACTACAAACACCATGGAACCGCGGCATACCGCCAGGGCTTTATCCTCGACACCAAGCCCAACTTCGCTTTGATGGATGGAGAAAGTATCAAAATCAATGATTACAGCAGTAGCGCCTGGGCTTACTTCGGGGTGTTTGCGAGGGCCAATTTCAGCTATAAAGGCAAGTATCTGGCCGAGATAAGCGTCAGGGAAGATGGTTCGTCCAAGTTCCCGACTAATCAGCGATGGGGTTTCTTTCCTTCGGCGTCGCTGGGTTGGCGTTTTTCGGAAGAGCCTTTCCTTAAAAACGTTTCCTGGCTTGACAACGGTAAAATCCGCCTCTCGGCAGGATCCCTTGGAAACGGCAATGTTGGAGCGTATTCCTATATTCAGACAATGAGCATTGCCCAGTCTTCCGTCGTCGTGAACGGGAACAGGGTATCTGTAACCTCTGCGCCAAGTCCCATTCCGGACGGCCTGACATGGGAACGCGCAACCACATTTGACGTAGGACTTGACCTCGATTTCCTTCAGAACAGGCTCAGTTTTGTAGGAGATTATTACCATAAGTACACAACGGATATGTACACTGTCGGTAAGACACTTCCTGCGGTGCTGGGCAGCTCCTCGCCGAAAGGTAATTATGCCGATATGGTTACCAAAGGTTGGGAACTTAGTCTGTCGTGGCGCGACTCCTTCAAACTTGGCGCTTCTGACTTTTCTTATGGAGCGAAAACGATGCTTTGGGATGCTCGCAGCTGGATAACTCGTTATAATAATGAGACTAAGAGGCTCACAGATTACTACGAAGGAGAAGAGCTTGGGGAAATTTGGGGCTACCATATCCTTGGGTTGTTCAGCTCTGACGAGGAGGCCCAAAACTGGGCGGACCAGACATTCTTTGCCATTAACCGCAGGGGAAACTTCTACCGTGAAGGAGATTTGAAGTATGATGATATAGACGATAGTGGGGCAATTGATTATGGCGAGAATACTGTTGACAAACCGGGAGACAAGATGATTATTGGCAATTCCACTCCACGTTTCTGCTATGGTCTTAATCTGAATGCCAGTTGGCATGGAATCGGGCTCAGCCTGTTCTTCCAGGGCGTAGGCAAACGTGATTGGTATCCATCTCTTGATTGTGCATATTTCTGGGGCAAATACAACCGTCCGTATGGCTTGTTCCCGAAGATTCATACCATCGACCGTTGGACAGAAGAAAATCCTGATCCGAATGCATTCTGGCCCCGTACGAATTCTTATCTTACAACCGATACCGGCTGTTTGCTGATAAAAGGTACTGCCGACCGCTATTTGGTGGATGCTTCTTACTGCCGCCTTAAGAATGTCACCTTGGATTATTCTTTCCCGAAGAAATTGATCAGCCGTGTAGGACTGGAAGGCCTCAGGGTGTATCTTACCGGAGAAAACCTGTTCACCTTTACGCCGATGAGGAAATGGACCGACAATATGGATCCAGAAGTCATTTCCAGCGGTGATGTTGATTTCAATGGCTCAAATACAAAGCTGGGAACATCTAAATGGAGAGGAGATCAGGCCGACGGCAATTCATATCCCATGCTGAAAACCGTAACCTTGGGCATTAATGTAACGTTCTAATTAGCCGCATTATGAAAACGAATATATTTTATGCACTTTTGCTTGCGGGACTCGCATTGTCTTCCTGCAACAAGTTTCTTGACGGCGACGACGTGCCAAATAAGATAGTTGCTTCTGAGTATTTTACCAACGAAGCCAGCCTTAAAACATATGCTAACGGCTTCCTGAACAGCTACACGCCGGATGTTTCTACTCTTACACGCGGCGATGTCAATGCCGAGTATATGACAAAGAACAATCCCGGGAATTTCTATCTGGGCAGTTGGGACTCTAACCAGCAAGGCGGCTGGGATGCCAGCGACTGGAACATGCTCTATAATGTGAACTACTTCTTGAAGTACATGACCGGGGCGAAGGATTCAGTCTCAGAAGACGTTTACAAGCATTATGAGGGCGTCGGCCGTTTCTGGAGGGCCTGGTTCTATTACAACAAGGTGAAAACTTTCGGTGCGGTTCCATGGTACGACGAGCCCATCGATCCGGAGGATCATGATCAGCTCTACAAAGAACGCGACAACCGCGAATTCGTGATGAGCAAGATTCTCGAAGACCTGAAGTATGCAGAAGAGAACTGCCTGACCGGATCCGGATATGTGAATTGCGGCCAAATCAATGGCTATATAGCTGCTGCATTCAAGGCGAGGGTGTGTTTGTGGGAAGGTACATATAGAAAGTACCACAAAGTCGATCCCTCGACAAACTCTGCCTGGACAGGAAGCTACGGCACAGCTGATGACTTCTTGAAAGAGTGCGTCAAGTCTTGCGAGTTTATCATGGGCAGCGGTAAGTACAGAATCAATCCTGGCACTAAGTACAGCAATTTATTCCTGTCGCCCTCCATTGAGTATTCCGAAATTCTGTGGGCGAGGGAGTATTCAGCGGGCCTGAATATCTATCATAATACTACCAGTATATTTAACTCCTCTTCCAGTGGTGGCTGCTGGAATATGACAAAAGCCTTCCTGAATACATATTTGCATACAGACGGCAGCCGTCATACTGATAAGCCGGGATATAAGACGATGACTTTCAGAGAAGAGCTTTCCGGCCGAGACAATCGCCTGTCGCAGACTGTCATGTGTCCGGGATATCAGAAAGTCCAGGATGGCAACAAGGTAGAATACAGTGTGTTTATTAACACTTCGTTCATGAAGACCGGCTATTGGATCTGCAAATGGATGCTGCCCAGCAATGCTTATGAAGGCAATACCACATGTAACAATGCGCTTCCGATTCTAAGATATGCCGAAGTCCTTCTTAATTATGCCGAGGCTAAGGCCGAACTCGGGCAGTTCTCTGAGACTGAGTGGGAAAAGAGCATTGCTCCTTTGCGTGCACGTGCGGGAGTCGCAACAGCACCTCCTGCAGATGCGGACAAGTATCTTATCGACTATTTTGACAATTCCGTCACAGATAAGTGGATTCTTGAGATCCGCCGCGAAAGGGGCATTGAATTGTATATGGAGGGCCTTAGATATGAAGATTTGATGCGCTGGAAGCTCGGACAGTTGATAACCAGAAAATGGGATGGTATGTACGCCCGGCTCGATGAAAAGATTGCAATTGACCAGGCAGGGGATAAGTTTGTGTGCTTCACTCAATCTAAAGCTGGGAACGATCCCAAGACAACATACTTTGTTCTGGATCGGAATCCATATCATTCAATCAATGCTGATAATTGTATCCAGTTTGAGCAGATTCCTCTGGTGTGGGAGGAACGAATGTACCTTCGTCCCATACCGCAGAGTGCCTTGAATATAAACCTTGACCTTGGTCAAAATCCTGGATGGGAATGAAAAAGTATAATCTTTTAGCAATCCTTTTACTGGCATTTCTGGCCGTCTGTTGCGGAAAGGTCAACCCGGCATCGGATGCACCGGCGACTATGTCCGGGAAATGGGCCTTTTCGCAGCTGAAGACTTCTGCAGGATGGGCAGATGCAACCGTCAGGGAATACTTCGAATTTGACGGCCAGGGCAATTATGAATTGTTTTCATACACCGGAGACCAAAAAGTAAAATGTATCGAAGGAGTTGTCGATGCCGAGGAGGCAATGTTCAAATCTACCGGTAAGATCTATACTTGTACGGTTTCCTCCGAGGGATATAAGTTTTCTTCAGTCGGCCCCACGCCCTTCGTGCTTGTGAATTCAAGCCCCGCGTGTCTTGAATTTACATCGCGCAAGCTCGAAAAAATAGAAGTTTTCAAGCCGCAGGAGGAGCAGCCTCAAGATACTGATCCAGACTTAGTTGAGGGAACCGCCATTGAAGCCGGCAACAATATTGTCGGGTGTATAAAGGATCAGAACAATGGTAAAGGGATTCCTGGCGTTGCGGTCTCGGACGGATACAGTTTGGTGGTTACGGATGCTAATGGGGTATATCAATTCAAGGCTACCCGGGACCTTGTGAGCAACCCGAGGCGTGTCACTCGGTATGTGTATTTCACGGTGCCTGCAGGATATGAAGTGCCAACAGATAACGGTACCCCTGCATTTTATAAAAATATTCTTTCCGTACCAGCACAAGGCCGTATCCGCAATGACTGGACGCTTGTGCCGCTGGCCAAGCCGGAAACGGACTGGACTCTGGTGGCGATCGGAGACCCTCAATGTGGCACTTCATCCGAGGTTAACCGTTATATCAACGAGACTGTTGCCGATATGAAGGAATACGTAGGCAACTATCCAAATCCCTATGCTGTGGTTCTTGGAGACATCGTGCACGACAGCAACAATGTCTGGCCTCTTATTAAAAAATCCATGTCCGGTGTCACGATCAACGGCAAGGCGATGCCTTTCTTCCAGGTTATGGGTAACCATGACCATAATGCTTTGGTTGACAATGCTTACGACGCCGCTCAGCTGTTCGTGGACACATTCGGCCCTATCGATTATTCATTCGACCGCGGGCTTGCCCATGTGGTCTGTTTCGACAACATTATAGTCAAGAACCGTGAACAGAACAGCGGTAAGCCTAATGGCATGACATGGCATGAATATGATCTAGGAATGACCGAGGACCAGATTGAATGGTTCAAAAAAGATATTTCGAACGTCGAGGATAAAGGCAATAAGCTTTTGATTCTTTGTATTCATGCTCCGTTTTATTCAGTGACCAAGCATGCCACGGAAATAAAGAACTATGCCAAACAGTTCAAGAATATACACATTGTTTCCGGCCATACTCATTTTGGGCGTAATCACATCCATACTTTTGCCGGAAAGAGCGGTGTGCCTGCATACGAGAACGTGACAAGCACTGCCTGCGGGGCTTGGTGGGAGTTTGGTTCAACGGTGGATGTCATTGCTAATCCTGCAGGATATCATGTGTTAGAGATTTCCGGCAATGTGGTTGATAAATGGCTCCCTAAGGGGACGAGGAAGGATGCGGCGCATCAGTTGCGCGTATATGACGGTAACCAGACATACACAGGAGGCAAGGGTTATTTGTGCAATTGGTATAGAACCGACAATAAAGGCGGTGCTGCCAATATAGTCGGCACCGGATATGCGTCATTCAAGGACTGTTTTGTGGTGGAGGTGTTCGACGATGACTCTAAATATGTAAAAGTCGAATTGTATCAAAACGGCAGCAAAGTCGGAGACTTCTCCCATCTCGGCACCGGTAAGAGTACCAATGTCTGTGCGTTCTCATATTTTTTCAACGAGAGAAACAAGAACAGCACCACCTGGAACAGTACCGCCGGGTCATATTGGTATTATAAACCGCAGGGAACTTTGCCGTCGGAAATGAAGAATTGGGAAGTAAGGGTGACGAGAACATTCCCTTCCAGCGGAAAGGAGGTCGTCTATACTTGCAATACCCTGACCACCGATTACGAGGATTTCAAGAAAAAATAACTATATCACATTAATACCTACTAAAATGAACAGAATTGTTAAACTATCCTTTGCTGTCCTGTTGGCAGCAGCCGCACTCTCTTCTTGTAAAGAAAAAGAAGAAGAAATTGTCGTGGTGAGAGCTATTGAAGTTTCTCCCAAAACTCTTGAGATGAATGCCGGCGATACGGAAGCTTTGTCGGCAGTTATTACACCTTCAAATGCAACGAATCAAGATATTACATGGTCGTCAAGCAATTCTGAGGTGGCAACTGTGTCCGAAGCCGGTATCGTCTCCGCCATCTCGGGCGGACGTGCGACCATCACCGCAAAATCAGGGACCAAAACAGGAACTTGCGAGGTGGTTGTCAAAGGTCCTGCAACGGCTATAACCATTAAGCCGGAAACACTTGAGCTGGGTTATGCGGAATCTGCAACACTCACGGTTACTCTCGAACCTGACGGTTACGTTCTTGACAATACTGTTACGTGGAAGAGTGAATCGCCTGAAATTGTGTCCGTAGAAGCAGATGCATCCAATTCCTTGATAGCAAAAATTAAGGCAGGAAAGACCAAGGGGAGCGTCAAGATTACCGCTACTACGAAAGACGGAAAACTATCTGCATCAAGTACGGTAACTGTTTCCGGAGTTTCCGACAACGGCATGAAGACTGCCGAAGAATTCCTGGCCTTCGTTGAAACAGCTGGAGATTTGACGGAAAACGATGATGTCAAGCTTGCTGCCGATATTGATTTCGCCGGCCAGAACATCCCGCAGATTTTGTCCTTCAAGGGCACATTCAACGGCCAGAATTTCAGTATCAAGAATGCTGTTATCACAGATGCTCTGTTTACAAGCAATGAAGGAACCGTGAAGAATCTTGTCATTGACAAGTCCTGCAAGATCGAGCCGATTTCGGGAGAATTCGCTCCTCTTGTGCTGGTCAATAAAGGAATTGTTTCGGGTTGTACGAACAATGCACTCATTAAGTATGACGAGTCACAGAATGGTTATGTTCTGTTTGGTGGCCTTGTGGCTGCGAATACCCGTGAAGGATCCGTTGAAGATTGCGTCAACAACGGTAACTTGGAAATAGGCGTAACAGCCGACAATGAAAAAACACTTGCTCCTACAGTGGGCGGTGTGGTAGGCGCAACCGCAGGTTTTGTGAGAAACTGCACCAACAACGCAGCAATATCTCATAACCCTTCGACTGCCGTCCTTGCAAAGGCCGGTGTTATTGGAGAATTCGTTGTGAATACCGCCAATGCAGTCAATATTCCGTTCCAGGTGGGAGGCGTCATAGGCGTTTTTGTGAACTCCGACCGTGAAAACAAAGTCGCGCTTACCGACAGGGGTGTGGAAGGATGTAAGAACGCCGGTGAAATTACCGTTGTGGCTCCATGTGTAAACACTGCCGAAAAGACGGCTTGCTGCCGTCCCTATGTAGCCGGAATCGTTGGAATCATGTCCGGCGGTTATATTAAAGACTGCGAGAATACAGGCAAGGTTCACCTTAACAGCGATTCCGGCCTCGGAACCGTTCTTGGTGGCAATAAACAGCACTTTGCCGCTGGTATTTACTGCGTCAACCAGAACGATTATACTATAGCGAACGGTTTCGCATATCCTGCTTGTACTAATTGTGTCAACAGGGGAGATGTTACTCTCACCACAGACTCAAATGACGGCTACCAATATATCGGTGGCATTTCTTCCCAGATGGATATGGAAGCTGATGCTACTGCAACAGGATGCAAGATGATCGGCTGCTCCAACTACGGAAAGATTCTCGGCAACGGTTATGGAAAGATCCGTGCCGGTGGCCTTACCGGCGGAACCGGCTGGATGGAGAGCTGCAAGAACTATGGTACAGTGGAACTTGGCCCCAATGTGGTGGCAAATCACAATACCGGATCGTTCATCGGTAACCTTGGATGCTACGTGCGTGGCGACAAGCATCCAATAATCAACTGTGAGGCTTACGGAGATCTTGTTCTGACTGCTCCCAAGCAGATGGCCGGCGGTTTCCTCGGTTGCATGGGACCTTTCCCTACCGCCGAAATTTCCGGTATCGTGAATTGTACAATAAAAGCACCCGCTGAGTGCTCTGTCGGTATGTTCTCCGGCTACTGTAATGCAAATGATGATTGGACTCCCGGCACTCCTGAGCATCCTATGTATGTGGCAGGAAAGATTATTATCGATGGTGTAGAGACCGTGCTTACAGCGGATAACTATCTCCAGTATTGTATAGGTTGGGATAAGAGCGAACCTGGCAAACACGATTACAGTAATTGCAAGTTTTACAATAAGTAGCAGCAGTTCGGAACAATGAACCTGCACTTGCTGTTAGGCGCATTGATTATATCCTCGGCCTGTTTTTGTACAAACCGGGCCGAGGATATTATGCCCTCATGGAAGGAGGGCTATATGGATATACACCATATAGCTACAGGCCAGGGAGACTGTATATTCTCGGTATTACCTGACGGGACTACATTTATGATCGATGCAGGCGATAACGGTCTGCCGCATGGATCCCGTCACTGGTACCGCAGAGTCCCTGATACGACACGGACGACTGGCGGGTGGATATGTCGCTACATAAGGCATTTTTCTCCTGATCCGGAGTATTTGGACTATGTGCTCCTTACTCATTTTCATGCAGATCATCTCGGTTCTCTAAAGGGTGCTGTCCACGGAGAACATGGATATGAACTGTCAGGCCTCACCTATGTAGGCGATTCCATAAGTTTCCGTACACTTGTTGACAGAGACTGGCCCGAGTATAGTTTTCCAAGCAGGGAAAAGATATTGGGCGAATCGCCTCTATTTGGGGAGTATCAGAAGTTTATATCTTATCATCGTTCCCGTGGCATGGATATGCAGCGTTTTGAAGTGGGGAGTAATAATCAATTCGTGCTAAAGCATAATCCGCGTAGATACGCCGGAAAGTTCGAGATCCGCAATTTAATAGGAAACGCACGTGTCTGGACTGGAGATGGTTCGTCATCCCGCGTAATCTATCAGGGAGATTCCACTCTGTTTGACGAAAACATGCCCAGTTGCGGTGTGCGTATCAGTTATGGAAAATTCACATACTATAACTGCGGAGATATACCGGGACTGAATTTCCCGAGATATAAATGCCAGGAAAGGGATTTTGAATCAGAAGTAGCCAAGGTGGTCGGAAGAGTAAATGTGATGAAATGCGATCATCATGCCGCTACAGATGTGATGAATGAGAATCTTCTTCGTGCTGCCAGGCCGGAAGTGTTTATCGTGACGGCCGGACACAGAGAGCATCCTTATCCTCCCACTATGGAGCGTATGCTTGACAAAAGCATTTATCCTGATGACAGACAGTTCTATATTACTACTGACAGTCCGAAAGAAGATTTGGGCGAGGAACTTTGGTCAAATTTCAAACCTGCCGGGCATGTTGTCGTAAGGGTCTATCCGGGGGGCAAAAAGTATCAAATATTTGTACTTGATGTTTTCTCTGAAGATTTTAAGATTATTTACGCCTCTACAATCCAGCATTTATAGTTTTTTATTAATTTTGAATGCGCTACCAATAATCATATTATGAAGAAAATCATTGTTGTAGGAAGCTCCAACGTGGACCTGACGGCCCGCGTCAAACGCTTACCCCGGCCGGGTGAAACCATAGGAGGAGCGACGCTGCTGCGAGCCAACGGCGGCAAAGGTGCCAACCAGGCGGTGGCCGCAGCGCGGATGGGCGCAAACGTAATGTTCTTGACATGCCTTGGCAATGATGCAAGCGGAGAAATGCTCTCCACGCAGTTTGCTGCGGACGGCATCGACACCTCGTGCATAAAGCTTTCGGCCACGCCTACCGGTACCGCTCTCATTTTTGTAGACGACAATGCCGAGAACTGCATTGCCGTGGCTCCGGGTTCAAACAATGACCTGCTGCCTTCCGACATCGATGCGGCCTGCCGTTGCATGGAGGGCGCCGAGTATTTGTTGGTGCAGCTTGAGATTCCCATGCCTACCGTGGCGCGATCGGTTGAATTGGCCGACTCGCTGGGAATCAAGACCATACTGAACCCGGCACCAATGGGTCCTGTACCGGAGGAACTTTTTAGTCACATTTGGCTCATAACCCCTAACCAGACCGAGGCTGAACAGCTTACCGGCATACACGTCGATGGTGAAGACAGTGCCCGCAAAGCCGCTGAGGCGCTGTTTGCAAAGGGCGTGAAGAATGTAATCATCACCATGGGGTGCCATGGGTCCTTGGTCTGTTCCCCTGAAGGGGCTGAACTCGTACCTGCACGTAAGGTCCAGGCCATTGATACTACCGGTGCGGGAGATGTGTATAATGGGGCCCTGGTAGCCGCTCTGTCCGAAGGCAAGAGTCTGTCGGAGTCTGCGCGCCTGGCTACCATCGCCTCGTCGGTGGCCGTAACGCGCATGGGGGCTCAGACAAGCGCTCCATACCGAAATGAAGTTGATAATCTCTAAAAGACTTGCGATATGTTTATAGTAAATAGTTATGCCCTCGCCGTCGTCCTCTGCTTTGTGACGATGCTCTGCTGGGGCTCCTGGGGCAACACCCAGAAACTTGCAGCCAAGAGCTGGCGCTACGAACTCTTCTACTGGGACTACGTGGTGGGTATGGTGCTCTTCGCCCTTCTCCTCGCCTTCACTGCAGGAAGCATCGGCTCCGAAGGCCGTCCTTTCCTGCAGGATCTCGGCCAGGCATCCTGGTCCAGCATACTCTGGATCTTGGTGGGAGGCATAATCTTCAACGCTTCCAATATCCTGCTATCCGCATCGACTTCCATCGCCGGCATGTCCGTGGCCTTCCCCCTGGGCGTCGGCCTGGCGCTGGTGCTCGGTGTCATCAACAACTACCGCGTGGCGGTGCAGCAGGGCTCCAAGACAGGAAACGTGGTGCTGCTCATCATAGGCGTGGCCCTCGTGGTCTGTGCAATAGTTTTCAACGGCATAGCTGCCGGGAAGAAGGGCGAAAGCGGCGTCTCCAAGGCCGATCAGCGCAAGGGTATCATCCTGGCCCTCATCGCCGGCGTGGTGATGTCTTTCTTCTCGTCCTTCGTGATGCGCGCCATGGACACCGCCAACTTCGTGGCTCCCGCAGCCGGCAAGGTGACTCCCTACACCGCAATCGTGATCTTCACCCTCGGTGTCCTGCTCAGCAACTTCGTGTTCAACACCATAGTAATGAAGAAGCCCTTCGTGGGCGAGCCCGTCAGCTACGGGCAGTATTTCAAGGGGGACTTCAAGACCCACCTTGTGGGCATGCTCGGAGGCGCCATCTGGTGCCTTGGTACGTCCCTGAGCTACATCACCGCGGAAAAAGCCGGTCCTGCCGTTTCCTACGCGCTCGGCCAGGGCGCTCCCATGATCGCAGCCATCTGGGGCGTGTTCATCTGGAAGGAATTCAAGGGGGCGAAGAAGGGCGTGTACGGCCTTCTTGCAGCAATGTTCTGCTTCTTCATTGCCGGACTTGCAACCATCGTAATAGCGGGAAACTGATATGCGTAAACAGTTGATTTCCATCATAGGCCTGGCCTTTGCCGTCTGCTCCTGCACCCAGAGTGAGCAGGCGGTGCAGGCCCCGCTGAAGATGATCATCGAGACCGACATGGGCAACGACATCGACGATGCCCTTGCCCTTGCCCTTGCCCTTCGTGCCGTCGACAACGGGGAAGCGGAGCTGCTTGCAGTGGGCTGCCACAAGAATTGTCCCACTGCCGCGGCATACACTGATGCCGTGTGCACGTTCTATGGCCATCCCGAAATCCCCGTGGCGATGAGCATCACTCCGGTGCAGGAATTTTCCAACTACACGGACTACAGCGCCACCGAGAAGGATTTCGTGAAATCCCACACGGAGTATCCCGAGCCCGTGGCCCTCTACCGCAAGATTCTCGCTTCCCAGCCCGACGGGTCCGTGACCTTCGTGAGCCTGGGTTTCGGTACGACCATCGCCCAGTTGCTTGAGAGCGCCCCGGATGAGTATTCTCCTCTTGCCGGCGTGGATTTGGTAGCCCGCAAGACCCGCGGCCTTTCAATTATGGCCGGCAGTTACGGGGAGAAGAAACGCTCCGAGTACAACGTCAGGAACGACATTCCCGCTATGCAGAAGGTATTCGAGAAGTGGCCGACCGCCATCTGGCAGAATCCGTTCGAAATCGGCAAGCAGACCATGTATCCCGGAGCGCTGATAGAGCAGAACCTCGGCTACTACGAGCCGAATCCTGTCGTGGCCGGCTACGAGGCCTATCAGCAGATGCCTTACGACCGCCCCAGCTGGGATATACTCAGCGTGCTCTTTCCGCTTCGCCCTGAGCTCTTTACACACAGCGAAAAGGGCATCGTCACGGTGGATGATGCCGGCTACACCTGGTTCACCCCCGATCCGGAAGGGAAGCACATAGTGCTGAGCGCCACCCTCGACCAGCCCCAGGCCCTTATGAAGGCCGAGCAGGACTATACTCTCCGCTACGGCCAGTGGGCGGAGCAGAAGAAACTCATCTGTTTCGACCTCGACGCCACCCTCACCGACCACCGCTGTCCGCTCGAGAGCGCAGCCCGTCAGTTGCTTGACACCCTGAAGCAGAAGTACGATCTGGTGATGGTGTGCGCCGGCAACTGCCCGCGCGTGTATAAGCAGATGGGAGAGTATCCTATAAACATCCTTGGCAATTATGGCATGCAGGAAAGCACGGTGGAAAACGGCGAACTGAAGATAGTCCGCGAAGACGTGTTCCCGGCCGACACTGCGTTCTTCCTCAAGCAGAACGGCTACCTGCGCGAAAAGTATGGATATACAAAGATTTACGGCGACCCCGTGGAGTTCCACAAGTCCGGAATGGTCACCCTTGCACTGCTTGGCACGGAGGCGCCGCTGGATCTCAAGCACAAATTCGATCCCGACAGGGCGAAGCGCCGCGTGATGTATCCGGAGGTCTGCGAAATCTTCAAGGACTACTGCGTGTATATCGGCGGCTCCTCATCCTTTGACTTCTCCGCCAAACAGTACAACAAGTACGCCGCTTCCATGCGCTATGCTACCGAACACGGATACACTGAAGACCAGGTCCTTTTCGTGGGCGATGACTTCGGCGACGGCGGCGGAGATTCCCACGTGAGAATCAACGGGATGGACTACATCTGGATCAAAGACTACACCAAGACACCTGAAGTGCTGAAGTTTTTGTATTGATAAAAAGGAAAGCAATAACTATGACCGTTGGCTCATCAGACAAGCCGATAACAGTCAAAAAAGGCTGCAAGATTATTAATGGCGGAAATGTTGTTGCCGAGATTGAATATGTAACCTACAGCGAGTAGTGCCATCATCTCTTGGGCAAGGTCTCATTTTAGGAGGGGGACCTTGCCCGGGGAATGGCAGCAGAGGTTAGTCAGGACATGATTAGCGGGCAAGGTCTAAGCGTTCTCGTGAGACCTTGCCCGCTTTTCGCTGTGCCTTGCCCGCCATTCGTGAGCCTTGCCCGCTTTTCGCAGGGTTCAGGACATCTCCACATTGAAGCCCTTGGTGATCTCCAGGAGCTTTCCGATGGCAGCCTGGTAGTTGCGCTGGCGCATGCGGAGGCTGATCGAGGCGGTGTCGTCGGACAGGCTGAAGGAGTCGATCTCGAATTTCGCCTTGCGGATCTGGTCCAGGATTCCGGTCAGCTTCTCGCCCGTGATGGGGGAGATGGTCAGCATGACGCTTTTCTCCCCGTAGCGGCGGGTAATGATGTGCATGGTCTCCAGGCAGATGATGGTGAACAGGGACGCCGCCACCGCCACGGCATACATCCCTGCGCCGCAGGCGAGGCCGATGGCCGCCGCGACCCAGAGGCCGGCCGCAGTCGTGACGCCGCGCACCACATTCTTCTGGAAAATAATCACTCCGGCGCCGATGAAACCAATGCCGGACACCACCTGCGCGGCCACGCGGGCGGCATCGAAGCGGCCCGTGAAGGCGTACTGCGATATTATCATGAACAAGGCGCTGCCCAGAGCCACGATGAAATGTGTGCGGAGGCCCGCCTCCTTGGCCCTGAATTCACGCTCGAAGCCTATCAGGCCGCCAAGCATTCCGGCGATGAACAGCCGTAATATCAAATTCCACTCTATTTCCATAAGCATCTAGAATAATCCCGGAGTAATGTTCATCCACATCCATATTGAATAAGTGCGCAATGATATGCGGCAAGATTGCCGGTGTCGAGGTTGTCGAACTGACCCGCCGCCTTCGTCGGATTCTGTGTGGCCATAGTCTACTTCCAGTTCTTGTAGGGGTTCTTCATCAACATGGAGTTGAAGTACTTGGGGTCGCCGGTGACCTCCTCGCCAAGCCAGGCGGGCTTGTCGAAGGGCTCGTTCTCGTCGGCAAGCTCGACTTCGGCCACGGTGAGGCCGTCGTTGTCGCCGTAGAACTCGTCGACCTCCCAGACGTGCTTGCCGTCAGTGTTCTTGACAAGGTAGCGGGTCTTGTCGATGACGCCGGGCTCGGCAAGGTCGAGCAGGGCGCGCACGTCTTCGACCGGGATCTCTTTCTCCCACTCGAAACGGGCCGCTCCGGAGGCGTTGCCTATGCCTTTCACGGTGATGAATCCCTTGTCGCCCTTGACGCGTATGCGCACGGTGCGCTCCGGTACGCTGCTGAGGTAGCCCTGGGTGATGCGGGTGGCCTTGAAAGCCTCGCCCTTGAAGTCACCCTTTACCAAGAATTTCTTTTCGATTTCCTGTGCCATTGCTTATTCGTTTGCTAAAGGTTTGTCCATCTTGCCGCCTCGGATCTTGGTGTTGTTGATGTCGTTCTTTGCCGAGATGATGTAGATTTCATCGCTCTCCCGCTCTATGGGTGGTCCTTTCAGACTTTCGGCTTAAAGTTAAAAAAAATCTGTGAAATAGTGTATTATTTTTGGTATATTTGTGACTATGATACTTCAGACCAATCCTTTCGCTCCCACCCCCGAAGTGACCAGCAAGGTCGACTCCGTGCGGGCGGCCGCCAACGATTTTGCGGAGACCCTTGTCAGCGATCCGGCCACGGCAATGCACCAGGTGGCTGTGGACTCGATCCATTTCGGGCTCAAGATGCTGGTGGCCATACTGATATATGTAGTAGGCATCTGGCTGATCGGCCTGGTCAAAAAGGCGCTCAAACGATATTTTGAAGCCCGTAAGACCGACAGGACGGTTGCATCCTTCGTGTCCAGTTTCACCTCCGTGGTGCTGACCATCGCCCTTATCGTGGTCTCCATCAGCACGCTCGGGGTCAACACCACTTCGCTTGCAGCGCTGCTCGCGGGCGGCGGCGTGGCCATAGGCATGGCGCTCAGCGGCACCCTCCAGAATTTCTCCGGCGGCCTGCTGATACTGGCCTTCAAGCCCTTCAAGGTCGGCGATTTCATCGAGGCCCAGGGCTATGCTGGCACGGTCACGGAAATGTCCATAATCAGCACGCGCCTGACCCTGCCCGACAACCGCAGCGTCACGATTCCGCACGGCCCGCTGGCCAACGGCAACATCAACAACTACACGAAGAATCCGATACGCCGCCTGGAATGGAAGATAGGCCTGGAGTACGGAGTGGATGCCGAGGCCTGCAAGGCCAAGCTCCTGGAGATCGTCAGCGCCAATGAAAAGGTGCTCGACCCTTCCACTCCCGGAGCGGTGGCTCCTTTTGCGGCCGTTTCGTCGCTTGAGTCCAGCTCCGTGGTGTTCGTGGTCCGCGCCTGGGTGCGCAACGCCGACTACTGGGATGTCTATTTTGCCGTCAACGACGCCATCTACAACCAGCTCCCGGCAGCCGGTTTCCCGTTCCCGTTCCCCCAGATGGATATCCACGTCAAGTCCTGAGCAAGCCTTATGAACAAGACTCATCGTTTTCTCGCCTTCGACTGCGGTGCCACCAGCGGCAGGGCCCTGCTCGGCACCTTCTCCGGAGGCGTTTTTTCAATGGAGGAAGTCTGCCGCTTCCCCAACCGGCCGCTTAAAAGGGACGGCCGGCTTTACTGGGACCTGGATTCCATGCGCCGGAGCTTCATGGAATGCCTCACGGACCTGGGCTCCAGGGGCATAAAGCTCGATTCCATAGGAATAGACACCTGGGGAGTGGATTTCGGCTGCATCGCCCCGGACGGCAGTCTGGCCGGTCTTCCGAGGGCATATCGTGATCCCTACACGAGAGGCGTCCCAGAAGAAGTTTTCAAGATCGTGCCGCGCACGGAACTCTATGCCGCCACGGGCATACAGATAATGGATTTCAACACCATCTTCCAGCTCTATGCCCAGACCAGGGCAGGGGATCCGGCGCTTGAAAAGGCCGCCGGCATCCTGTTCATGCCTGACCTGCTGGCCTGGACGCTGACCGGAAGGCAGGTCTGTGAATACACGGATGCTTCGACCTCCGGAATGATGGACCAGAAGACACGCAGCTTCGACAAGGGGCTGCTGGAGCGTCTCGGTATACGCACCGATGTGCTGCTGCCCATCGTGCAGCCGGGCACTGTGATCGGCCCTCTGAAGCCCCAAATCGCTGAACAGACCGGTCTCGGTCCCGTGCCGGTGGTGGCGGTTGCAGGCCACGACACGGCGTCTGCCGTCGCCGCAGTGCCTGCCGCGGACGAGCGTTTCGCCTATCTGAGCAGCGGCACATGGAGCCTCATGGGCATAGAAGTTCCGGCTCCCATAATCGATTCCCGCAGCCAGGCTGCCAACTTCACCAACGAAGGCGGTATCGAAGGCACCACCCGCTTCCTCAAGAACATCACCGGAATGTGGCTCCTGGAGCAGTGCCGCGAAGTCTGGCGCAAGCAGGGGAAGGACTATTCATATCCCTGCCTCGTGCGTATGGCGCGCAGCGAAGAGGCTTTCCCGGGCCGCATCAATCCCGACGACCCCCGCTTCGCCGCGCCGGAGAATATGGTGGAGGAGATCCTTCGCTGCGTTCAGGATGACACCCTGACCGATTCGCAGATCGTCTCCTGCATCTACCACTCCCTGGCAGACCGCTACCGCGAGGTGCTGGGGATGCTGCAGGGCTTTGCTCCCTTCAAGATAGAGAAACTCCACGTCATCGGCGGAGGCAGTGCCAACGAGCTGCTGAACCAGTGGACCGCCGATGCCATCGGAATGCCCGTCGTGGCCGGTCCGGTGGAGGCCACTGCGATAGGCAACCTGATGCTCCAGGCCAAGGCCGCAGGCCTCATCTCCGACCGTTGGGAAATGCGCCGGCTGATATCGGCCTCTTTCCCCGTCCGGGTCTTTACCCCGCATACTATTAATAATCAATAACACAATGAAAGAACAGCAGATACTCAAGGCCTACGAGATAGCGAAGGAACGCTATGCCGAGCTGGGCGTCGACACCGACAAGGCCATCGACATCCTTGCGAAAACTCCCATTTCCCTCCACTGCTGGCAGACCGACGACGTGGTCGGTTTCGAGCGTGGCCAGGCCCTCTCCGGAGGCATCCAGACCACGGGCAATTATCCCGGACGCGCCCGCAACATCGAAGAGGTCCGTTCCGATGTACGCTTCGCCAAAAGCCTGCTTGCAGGCACGCAGAGGCTCAATCTCCACGAAATCTACGGCGATTTCGGCGGCAAGTTCGTGGACCGCGACGAGGTGGAGCCCAGGCATTTCGAAAGCTGGATGCAGTGGGCAGCGGAGAACGACATGAAGCTGGATTTCAATTCCACATCCTTCTCGCATCCCAAGAGCGGCGACCTGTCCCTCTCCAATCCCGACCCGGAAATCCGCAGGTTCTGGATAGAGCACACGAAGCGCTGCCGCCGAATCGCAGATGCCATGGGCAAGGCCCAGGGAGACCCCTGCATCATGAATATATGGGTCCACGACGGCAGCAAGGACCTCACCGTGGAGCGCAAGCGCTACCGCGAGCTGCTTGCCGAGTCCCTGGATGAAATCCTTTCCGAGGAGCTCCCCGGGATGAAATCCTGCGTCGAGGCCAAGCTTTTCGGCATAGGCCTGGAAAGCTACACCGTCGGCTCGATGGACTTCTTCGAAGGCTACTGCGCCACCCGCAAGGTCATGTACACCCTGGACACGGGCCACTATGAGCCCACCGAGAACGTGTCCGACAAGGTGGCCGCACTGCTGCTTTTCGTACCCGAACTGATGCTCCACGTCAGCCGTCCCGTGCGCTGGGATTCCGACCACGTGACCATCATGAACGACCAGACCCTGGACCTCTTCAAGGAAATCGTGCGCGCCGGAGCCCTGGACCGCGCCCACATCGGCCTCGACTATTTCGACGCCTCCATCAACCGCATCGGCGCCTACATCATCGGCACCCGCGCCACGCAGAAATGCCTCCTGTCGGCGCTCCTGGAGCCGCTCGGCAAGCTACGTGAATATGAAGACAGCGGCCGCGGTTTCCAGCGCCTCGCCCTCCTGGAGGAGGCAAAGACTCTGCCGTTCGGAGCCGTCTACGACTATTTCAACCTCCGTGGCGGCGTGCCCGTGGGGCCTGAATTCATTCCGGAAATCGAGCGCTACGAGCGCGAGGTCACTTCCAGGCGCTAAACTGGTCCGATACTTGAATTATTGGTCCGGGTTTGCTATATTTGCGAAACGACTCAACCACTAAACATTATAGAAATGAAAAGAATTACTCTGATTCTCGCAGCTTTCCTCGCTGTTGCAGCCATGCAGCCTGCGTCCGCCCAAACCCCGTCCGGCATTCTCCGCTCGATAGGCAACAAAGTCAGCGGAGCAGCCAGGAATGAAGCGCGCAAGGGCGTGCAGAATGCCGTTGAAAAAGGTAAGCAGGATGCCGCCGACAAGGCAGCGCAGAGAGCCGTCAACACCGAAATCAAGGGCAAAACCCTTTATGTGAGCGTCTCCACCGGTTCAGCCCGTGCGGACGGCCTTAGCCCCACCACCGCCATGAAGGACCTCCAGAAGGCAATCAACGCAGCCGAGGAGAATGACCAGATCCTCGTCGCCGAAGGCAACTACCTCGGCAACATGGACCGCGGCTACGTGGAAAGCGGCAAATTCGCCGATTCATCCCACGAACCCGGCAAATTCATCAGCATCTACGGCGGTTACTCCACCGATTTCAGCCAGAGGGACGTGATCAGGTTCGTGACCAAAATCCAGCCCTACGACCAGAGATTCACCGCGCCCCTGATGAACATCAACGCAAGGCGTCCCTACGGATACGTCGGTCCCGTGGGCACTGTGGTGATCGACGGCTTCACCTTCGATCTCGGTGAGAACAACCGCTATTTCGTGAAGAACGTCAATGAAGAGGCCACGGGTACCCCCAACGAAGGCGTCCTGACCGGCCGCTTCGTGGAGCCGGACGCCAATCCCAGCCTTCCTCTCGAGGGCTTCTCCAGCGGAGATGAATATGCCCTCCACATGGACGTGGAAGGCAATGTGCGCGTCTCCAACTGCGTGTTCGTGAACTGCCGCGACTATGGCATCTGCGCCCTGATGGGCAAGGGCCACATGGAAGTCTGCAACAACGTATTCGTGGCCTGCCGCTACTCTGCCTGCCAGGTCAAGGGCAACGTCAGGGATGCCGACATCGAGCAGGTCTCCCTCGACTTCCACCACAACACCGTGATGTTCACCTGGACCCGCACCAAGGCCTTTGAGGATATGGGCCAGGGCTTCCGTTTCATGAACGGCATCCGCACCATCGACGTCCACAACAACATCTTCGGATGCAACAGCAACTGCGGCGTAGAGCGCGTTTTCTATGAAAGCAACAAGGAAATGGAGAAACTCAAGGTCAGCAATCTCTACGACAACTACTATTTCGCCAACAAGCGCGACCTTGAAATCGCCGCCATGGGCGCCGCTTCGATTTCCGTCCCTGCCGCCCGCATCGAGGAGGCCGAGCAGATCGGCCCCAAGTACGAAGGCAACAGAGACCTCCCCGAGAGCGAAAAGGCCTTCATCGACGCTATCGACAAGCCGTATCTCGAAGGTTTTATGTCCCTGAAGATCATACAGTCCGAGAGCTACAACGCCAATTCTGCAGCCAACCAGGTGAACCGCATGTTCGGCCTGAACCAGCAGGGCTCCGAGATCGTGCGTCCCAGCATGTACTGCAACAAGTACCCTTGGGAGAAGGCCAAGGACCTGTTCGGCAAGGTGGCCGGCTACGGCGCCCAGATACCTCAGTAGTCCTTAGGACCGGACACAAAAAAAGCAGCCTCGACGGCTGCTTTTTTTGTAGGGACGGTCGGATTCGAACCGACGACCTCTTCAATGTGACTGAAGCGCTCTAAACCAGCTGAGCTACGCCCCTGTCCAAATTGGGACTGCAAATATAAGTATTATTTTTGAATTATCAATACCCCAGACGGTTTAGTGTTGCTTCCGCGTCTGGAACTTCGATATCGGAATTCCTCATTCCGTGCTGGATCAAGTAATTAATGGTCAGTTCCGAACGGTTGGTGAAGTAGCCGTCGCTGCGCCGGGCGTGCTCTTCCATCTGTTCCACGGTGTCGAAGGAATACGGGTGGTTGAGCATTCCGGCCTTGTGGACCAGATCGGCCTGCCACTGGGCGTCGAGCTCCTCGTAGTCGTTGGGCGCGCCCGAAATCGAGGGACCGATGATGTGGGCTCCGTTGTCCTGCGCCCATTTCAGTATGTCCGCATAGCTGCCGGGCTTGTCGAGCTCGCCGTTCCAGTCGCTGCGCCAGAGCAGGAAGCACATGGGCACGCGGGCCTTGAAGATGGCGTTGGCCCTGCATAGCGACTCGCGGGAGAAGGTCTGGAGTATGACCTTTCCGGAAGTCAGGCCCACCGTGACCTTGCCGTCCTTCAGGAATGTGGTCTCGGTGGCGGGCTTGGTGATGATATTCCAGCCTGCGGCATCCAGGATGTCGAAGACCCTCTGCTCTATGTCTTCCGGATTGACTTCGGGCTCCTTGAATTCTATGTAGATGCCGGGGCGGTTGCCGGTGTCTGCAGGGTCTGGCTCATAGGCGGAAGAGAAATCGTAGTCGATGATTTCCATATACTTGCCGCCTTCCTTGGCGCAGGCGCTGAGCTGGCCCAGGGTCTTTCCGGCGCAACTGTCCTTCAGCTTGAAGGGGAGCACGCGGCGGCCGAGAGCATCGCGGCGCAGCCTCTTTCCTTCGGCATAAGCGATCTGGTCCTGCAGGGCCGAGACGTACTGGCTGCCCGCGAAGGCGGGACGTGCCTGGCCGGGCCGAGCGGCGTTGAACCAACTGCCGGCGTCCAGGGTGAGGAGCTCGGCGTAGTAGTAGGATGAAGCCTGGTAGGGCTGGAAGGTTTCCAGGTCCCGGGAGCACTGCTCCTTTGCATCGGACTCGCTGAATCCCAGGGATTTGTAAAAATCTTCCCGGCTCCTGGGAAGCCCCTCGCCGAAGACTGCGGCAATGTCGGTGGTGCGGGTGAGGTTGACGTCGTGGTTGGCGAGAATCACGCCGTCCTTGGTGCACTGAAGGTCGGACTCCAGGTAGTCCGCTCCCATCTCGCGAGCCCAGCGCCATGCGCTTTCGGTCTCTTCCGGGGCCCAGTAAGTAGAGCCCCTGTGGGCCATTACCGCATACCGGGGCACATAGTCGCGGACCCCTGCCATAGAATCGCTGAGCCGCTGGACAGCAGGGGAGCAGGAGCAGGCCAGGACCAGAAGGATAAACAGCTTTTTCATTATTTGCTTCCTTACATTCCGAGCGTCAGGCCGAAGCTGAACACCGTGGCGTTGCTGTAGCGGGCATCGAACAGGGGAGAGAAGCTGTAGGATGCGAAAACTCCTATGATTCCGTAGGTTGCGCCGACTTCGACACCTGCGCGCAGACGGTTGAAGAGCTCGTTGGTGGTCACGCGGGCCTTAGGCTCACGGTACTTGGTGTAGCCGTTGAACATGTACTCGGCAGATACGCCCGAGTAGAGCTTTGCCTTGCCGGCCTTGAAGAAAATCCTCAGGGGCACGCCCACGTAGCTGGCGTGGATCTTGGACTTCGTGCCGTTGTAGGAGGGCTGTTCGGAGACTATTTCATAGGGCACATAATCTCCGCCCACAGGGTGGAAGCTTAGGGCCGGATTCTCAAGGCAGTAGTCCATGAATGAGAGCCTGATGCCCAGTCCGAACTCGAAGGGGCTCTTCTTGGAGTAGAAGCGGAGCCCGATGGGTTCGATGCCGTAGTTGAAATTGCGGTAGAGTTGGGTATTGAGGAACTGCCCGTGCCCAGTCGAGGCCCAGGGGCCGTTGTAGGTCGGATTCACCATGGTGGAGAGCCCGAAGTGCATGGGGAAAACGAGACGGAGTTTGGATTCTACCTTGTTGCCGGAAGAAATCTCGATGTCGGTGTAGTTCTGGGCAGCGGCAACTGCGGAAAGCAGGCTAAGCGCCGCGATTATTGTTGCAATTCTTTTCATAGGGCAAATATAAGAAGAAAATGAAAGAAAAAGACTATATTTGTGGAAGACCAACCTTATCGTCGGAAAATGAACAAGTTATATAATATGCTCTGTTGCCTGGCGCTGCTCCTTCCCGCCTGCCTGCATGGCCAGTCGGACAGCCTGCGCTTCAGCGCAAGGGGCGTGGTGCGCGATGCTGATTCCGGACGCATCATCCCTGCCGTGGCAGTGTCCGTGCCCGGCACCAGTTATGCGACGGTCTCCAACGACGACGGCACCTTTGTGATAAAGTCGGACAAGCCCTTGAATTCCTTGAATTTCAGTTGTCTGGGCTATGAGACTCTCAGCCTGGAAGTGCCTGAGGCGGGCGAGGTGATGCGGGTGCGGCTGAAACGGGGCAACCTGACCCTGGATCCTTCGCTCGTAGTGTCCGGCGATCCGCTGGCCATCCTGCGTCAGTCCATATACCGTATCCCCGACAACTGCCCGTCTGAGCCTGAACTCTTCGACTGCTTCTATCGCGAGACCGTACGCAAGCGCCAGCGCTTCATCTATGTGTCCGAAGCGGTCACGAAAATGTATAAATCATCATTCTCCGATGCATTCGGACGCGACCGCGCTGCCGTGGTGAAGAGCCGGCTTCTGACCAGCCCCCGCAAGGCCGATACCCTTGGCGTGAAGGTGGTGGGAGGCCCTGTGATGTCCGTCGATCTCGATATTGTAAAGACCCGCGGCATAGTGCTGGACACCGACGCCCTCGACTTCTACCGCCTTGAGATGCTGGAGCCGCGCCCCATAGACGGCAGGATGCAGTTTGTCATCCGCCTGTCTCCTGCCCGCGAGGCCCCGATAGCCCTGCAGAACGGCACCGTCTATATCGACCGCGAGACCCTGGCTTTCACCAGGATAGAGCTTTCGCTCGACATATCCGACGAGGGCAAGGCCATAGGAGCCATGCTTGTGCGCCGTCCTCCGGGACTGCGTTTCAAGCCCAAGGAAATGACGCTTCTGCTGGACTACAAGACCGAGGGTGGAAAAACCCGTATTAGTTACCTGAAAACCCTGTTCCGCTTCAACTGCGACTGGCGCAGGCGGCTGTTTGCCACGGAGTTCACCGCAGTGGCCGAAATGGTGGTGACAAACCGCCGTGAGCGCGGGGAAGTGACAAAAATCAGCCGCGCCGAGGCCTTCGGCTCCTCTTCGTCCCTTGCCGACAAGGCGTCTTTCTACTCCGATCCCGATTTCTGGAAAGACTACAATATCATAGAGCCCACGGTCGGCCTTGAGCAGGCGGTGGGGAGGCTGAAGGTCACTGGGAATTGACCACGGATTCGGCCTTGGCCTGGAAGAAATTGTCTTTCCCGAAGGTAGTCAGCCTGTACTCTCCGTGGTTGCCCCAGGGGGCTGGACGGTCTTCTATCTTCATATCTTCTCCCGTGTCGTTGGCAACAAGCGGCGCAATCCTCTCCTGCCAGGAAAGGATGCGCTCCCGGGCCGATGCAGGTGTGCTCAGGCCCGAAGATGTGGTCAGCTCGCGAAGGAATCCTATGTACATGCTGCGCCACTGCGGACGGGACAGTATCTTTGCCACGAGAGGGTTGCGGTCCTCGCCCCAGCCAAGGGGGTCGTGCCGCCCGGCATCGCTCTGCACCCCGCACTGGAGGCTTGTGCCAAGCGTGTTGTCGTAGTCGAAGGGGATGAAATACAACTTGCCACCGGGGGTGAAGTACAGATAGTAGTTGTTGCTGTTGTTCCAGTAGTCGTCCCACATTCCGACGGCAACATTCACCGCGTAGGTGCGGAGGAACAGCTCGATGTCCACGACCGACTCTATCCAGTTGTAGAAGACGTCATTTGAATAGCTGTTGAGCTTGTGGATGAAATCGTCCAGCTGCCGCCTGGCCTGCCCGGGGTCGGCGCCGCACTTCAACTCGAACTTTTCTCCGCTGCTGCGCAGGCCGCATCCATGGCTGCTTTTCCAAAGGTTGCCCTCGGCCGAAGACAGGAGGTCTTTGCGTGCGCGCAGGTAGTTCTTGTCAATGTGCTCAAGCAGGCCGTACACGCCGTAGTAGGCCTCGCGGCTTCCGCCCACGCGCACCCACAGCCGGGTATAGACGTCGTGGACGGCGGTCCAGACTCCGAAGCGGTGGAAAAGGTCGTAGCAGTAGATCTCCCGGGTGTAGGAAGGGTCGTCCTTGAACCACTTGAGGTCCACCTGTCGCACGCCTTCGATGGTGTGGAGCCAGTTTTTCTCGTAGTAGTGGAGGTCGAGGGAAAAGTGGGCGTGGTGCCAGTCCGGGTTGTTGCCCACATGCATTTTACCATTGCTGCCCTCGGGCCGCCTCCGGGATGTGTTGCCCCGAAGCCTGATGCCGGCGGCAGGAATCTCCCGCCTGTCTTCACCCTTGACATAAAGCACGTCGCACCGGACGAACTCTTTGTTGTCGGGATCCTTGTCGTAGGCGCGAAGAAGCTTGTTCCACTCTTCTTCCGTAAACTTCAGGTGGATTTCAGGAATCACAGAGCTGTCGAATACATAGGAATATGCGGCCTCCCAGTCCACATTGTCCGGCCTGTCTTCCGGGACCTGGGGCATGTCCGTTCCGGAAGGCGTGCAGCCGGAAAGCCACAGCGCGGAAAGCAGGGCTGGAATAAAACGTCTCATCGGCAGCAGAGCTTAGTGCACAGCTGTTCGGCCAGCGCAAGCGAATCCAGCTTGCCCACGTCGATTAAAGTGATGCTCCCGGGGACAACGCCATAAATGGGGTATTCGGCGCAGGCCCTGAGGTAGAAATCCACGATGGAGAAGCGTTCGGGGCAGCCGTAGGAATCGAATACCTCGAATATACGGGGCGATATGTTGTGGATGCCGGAAAATGCAAGGCGCCTGCATTTGCCCGCGTCCAGCCCGGGATACGGACTGCGCACTTCTCCGCTTGCCAGGTTGGTCCAGCCGACGAGCCTCATGGAGTCGTCGAAAAGGAAGTAGCGCTGCGTCTGCCTGTCGCTGACGAGCAGGGTGGCGAGTGCCTCGGGCCGGCAAGCATTCCGAAACCACTGCAGGTCCAGGTCGGAAATGATGTCCACGTTGTGGATCAAAAAGTTGCCGTCGCCTTCCAGAAGCGGGCGGGCATGCCGCACCGCGCCGCCGGTTTCCCGCAGCAGGTCGCTTTCGTCCGACACGCTGATGCGCACTCCAAAGTCGTGGGAATCAAGGTATTCGCGGATCTGCCCGGCAAAATGGTGGACATTGACCACGATGTCGTCGTAGCCGGAAGCCACCAGTTTGCGCAGGACGTGCCCCAGCAGGGGCTCGCCGCACACCGGCACGAGCGCCTTCGGCATGCTGTCGGTGATGGGCTTGAGCCGTGTGCCGAGCCCTGCTGCGAACACCATCGCTTTCATAGGCTTTTCTCGATGTCCAGTTCGCGGTGCGTGAGTTTCACCTTCACGTCGTACTTTTCCGAAAGGTGTGCTGCAAGGTGCTCGGCGCAGAACACCGAACGGTGCTGGCCTCCGGTGCAGCCGAAGCAGACCTGCAGGTGGGTGAACTTGCGCTCTATGAAGCGCTCCACGTGGGCGTCCACCAGCTTGTAGACGCTCTTCAGGAACACTATGACCTCGCCGTCGTCTTCCAGGAACTTGATCACCTCCGGGTCGTTGCCGTTGAACTGGCGGTAGTGTTCGTATTTCCCGGGATTGTTGATGGACCGGCAGTCGAACACGTAGCCGCCTCCGTTGCCAGTGGTGTCGGCGGGAATGCCTTTTTTGTAGGCGAAACTGTAGATGTGGACCTCGAGACGCTTGTCTTCCACGATTTCGTAGAACTGCGGCATGGTGGTGAGCTTCTCCAGCAGGCCGTTCATGTAGGGGTAGTCGCTGAAAGGGGTCTTCAGCAGGCTGCGCAGGTTGTCCAGGGCGTAGGGCACGCTGGCGAGAAAGTGCGGCTTCTTTTCGAAGTAGCCCCTGAAACCGTAGGCCCCGAGCACCTGGAGGGTGCGGAACAGCACGAACAGCCGCAGGCGCTCGTTGAACTCTTCTTCATCCACGGTGGTGTAGCTACGAAGTGCCCTCAGGTAGGTGCGTATGAGTTCCTGTTTAAGCTCCTCGGGATAGCGGGAGCGGGCCTGCCAGATGAATGACGCCACGTCGTAGTAGATGGGGCCGCGCCGGCCTCCCTGGTAGTCGATGAACCAGGGCTCGCCGTCGCGTATGATCACGTTGCGGGCCTGGAAATCGCGGTAGAGGAAGGTGTTCTCGCAATCCTCCAGCAGGTCGGCCTTGAACTTGTCGAAATCGTCCTGGAGCAGGGTCTCGTTGAATTCCAGCCCGGTGGCCTTGAGGAAGCAGTATTTGAAATAGTTGAGGTCGAAATCTATCATGCGCCCGTCGAACTCCGGCTGGGGGAAGCATATGCTCCAGTCCAGGCCCTCGGCGCCCTTGAACTGTATTTTCGGGAGCTGCTCTATGGTGCGGCAGAGCAGATTCGTCTCATAGGAACTGTAGAGGCCGCTTTCGCGTCCCTGCGACAGCTGGTCGAAGAGCATCTTCTCGCCCAGGTCTTCCTGGATGTACGACATTTCATCGTCCGAGACCGCATGGACCGTGGGGACATTGATGCCCTTTTCCTTGAAATGGCGGGAAAGCCCTATGAAGGCCCGGTTCTCGTCGCGGTTGGTGCCAAGCACTCCGACCAGCGAAATGTTGCCTCCCTTCAGGCGGAAATAACGCCGGTGGCTGCCGGAGGTGGGAAGTTCCACGGTCTGCGAGAGCTCCTGCCCGGTGTAGGACTCGAATAGTTGTTTCAGAGTGTCTTCAGTCATTGGAAAAGGTGTTTTGTGCAGGTGATGCGATGGGCAGCAGTAGCAGGGTGGCGATCAGAATTCTTTTCATTGCTTGCCGGGCTCCATATGAATGATTATGTGGGAGTCTTTGCCGAAGCGTTCCCCGTACAGGCGCTCGATTGCCGAAGCCTTTTCGTGGGCTTCGTTGAGGGTCAGGTTTCCGTCCATGCGGATATGGACCTCGGCAGCTATGTTACTGCCTATGCGGCGAGTGCGGAGGTTGTGGGGATCGGCGACTCCATCGACGGATTCTATAAGCTTAAGTATTTCTTTTTCAGTCTCTTCCGGGAGCGACTGCTCCGTCAGCTCGCCAATGCTGGGCCCCAGCAGGTCCCAGGCCACCTTCACGAGCATGGCTCCGACCACGACCGAAGCCAGGGGATCGAGCACGGTCCACCTGTCGCCGAGGAAGATGGCGCCGGCGATGCCGACTGCTGCGCCCACCGAAGACAGCGCGTCGGAGCGGTGGTGCCAGGCGTTTGCGATCACCACCTGCGACTCCAGTTTCTTTCCCTTGCGGTAGGTGTACTGGTAGCAGAGCTCCTTGATCACAATCGACACCAGCGCACCCCAGAGGGCGATTTTTCCGGGCGAGGGGAGGTCTTCTCCCTGAAGCCAGCGGGCCAGTTTCGTGGCGCCGTCCACCACTATCCCCACGGCCGCGGCAGCAAGCGCGAGGCCGATGAACAGAGAAGCGATGGTCTCGAACTTTCCGTGCCCGAAATCGTGGGAGCTGTCCTGCGGTTTCGAGCTGAGCTTCACGAACACCAGCACCACCACGTCGGTCACGAGGTCCGACACCGAGTGCACGGCATCCGCAATCATCGCCCCGGACCGTCCGGCGATGCCCGCCATGAACTTGAATCCCACGAGGAGCAGGTTCGCCACTCCTCCAAGGACGGTCACTTTGTAGATTTCCTTCTGCCGGGTCATACTCCAGCCGGCTCCTTACGCTATTTCAGGCCTTCCCAGGGGCCTTTGAAGATAGTCCTGCACTGGACGTAGCAGGAGGAGCAGATCTGCACTTTGTAGAGACTCTCATCCCTGGGCAGGAAAAGGTCCACGTTCCTTGCCCTTGTCTCCCAGCCGTCGCAGTAGATATATGTGTAATACACAGAGCCATAGGGAGCCATCTTTGTGTCCTGGGGCTTGTTGATGGACGGGCCGATCTCCACTGTGTAGGGCTCATCCGGCTTGTAGGCGTTGTCGTAGACGGCGCCTTTCAGCAGGGCGGCGGGAAGATAGCGCTGGAGATAGGGGTCGTCGACTCCGGCGGCGGTGGAAGGGATGATCTTCGTCCTGAAGACGCGGATGATTCCGTCCACGGTCGCATCGTCCTTGCAGAGCAGCGTGAGGCATTTCTTGCCGGTCACCGAACTGCGGGCATAAATCTCCAGCGCCATGGGCACCATGGCCGTGGTGCCGATCAGGCTCTTGCCGAGAAGGCCTTCATAGACGGCCTTGAACTCATTGTAGCCGGAAGGGATGTTGGTGAAGGTCACGGATGCCGTGGGGGTCTTCTCGAAACTGACGGGATCGAAATCGTAGTCTATGGTGCCGGATACGGTGTATGTGTGGTCGCCGTAGCTGATGGTGTTGCGGTTGACGATGGCATCGTGCTTGGTCTCGTTGACCAGGCCGGACCACTTGTCGATATAGCCGTCAGGGTCCAGGAGACCGTTCAGGACGCAGCCCGACAGACAGAACCCGGAAGCAATGATGATAGCAAGGATATATTTTTTCATAAAGCAGTTTGATTAAAGTATCGGCAAGTTATAAAAAATAATGCATAACACAAAATGACGCGGGGTCCGGCCTACTGTCCGAGTACTGTTTTCATCGCTATCTCGCGCAACTTGGCGGCCTCTGCCGGGGGGATGTCGCAGTCGGCAGGATGTGCGCCGAAGGGCTCGCCGAACAGTATGAGGTAGTTCACGCATGCCTTGAGGTAGGACCCGTAGCGGTTGGGATGGTAATTGTCGGTGTAGAGCAGCCAGTTGTATTTGTCTGTGAATCCGTATTCAGCGGAGCGGGCAAGGGCGAAAGCCTTGCCGATGGGGGACACGATGTCGGTGTTGGGGTCGGCGTCGGCTATCGCGCAGGAACCCTGCCACTGCATGGCGTCGAAATTCTCGTAGCTTCCGAATCCCAGGAAGTTGCCCAGGGTCTTGTAGGGATAGGACCACACGCTTTCCAGAATGACCTTGGAGCCGGGAGATTTCTCCTTTATGGCTGCGCTAAGGCGCTTGGTGTAGAGGAGAATCTCCTCCGGCGTGTAGTCGGGGGTGACTCCCTGTATGGCGGACTTGCTGCCGGCCGCATATTCGGCGTGGTAGTAGGAGCCGTCCTGAATTATCGCCTTGTCGTAGCCTCCCTCGGCGATCACGCGCTGGGAGAAGGGAAGCACGTCGAGGTGCTCGGCGAATTCCTGCGATCCCTTGACGTTGATGCGGACGGAGGTGGCATGGCCCTCGGCCCGGCATATCTGCTTGAGCTTGAAGGCGGAACCGTTGTAGTAGGTGAAACTGTTCCCCAGCTGCAGCAGCTTGACCGGCGTCGCCTCCTTCGCCGGGACTCCCGGATAGGCGTTGATGACGCAGGCATGGTAGGTCGTGCACGGGAAGTTCATGTAGGCGTTGGGGGTGGGCGTGAGGGCGGCCCCGCTGCAGTTCACCTTGCCCACTGCGCGCACCCTCATCTTCACGAAAGCGCCCTCCACGGCCTTCGAGAGGCGGAACGTGGTGATGTAGGTGCGGTGGTTCTTGCTGTCGTAGTCATAGACGTCGAAGGAATACTGCGTCTTGCCGTCTTCGGATGCGGTGTAGCGCGGCTGGGCGATCCAGCTGCCACCGTCCCAGTACTCGAAGAGCCAGTACTTCGGGGTCTTGTTGTTGTTGGTGTTGATCGTCAGCATGAAATCCACGTCGGTGCCGGCGGGAAGGCTGGTCACGGGGACGCTGAACTGGATGTAGTCACCTTCTCCCATGTTGCCTATGCTGATGTTCTGCGTGCCGGAAGGGGCCACGGAATAGACCAGCTTGTTGCCGGTGGTGCTGCCTGCGGAGATGTAGCCGGTGCCGGGGGCGCTGGAAACCATGTCCGGGGATGCCACAGTGGCAGCGATGCCCTCATTGAGCCAGCGCTGGCCGGCGGCGTTGCCTTCGGTGTAGGTGACGCCTTTGTCTATCTCCCAGCGGGCGGGGAAGCCGTCCACTGCGGTGTACATGCCGCCCTGGCTCACGGACACGGTGCGGGTCTCGCCTCCGTTTTCGCTGACTGTCATCGTGCCGCTGCGCTTTTCATCGATATTGCCTGTGGCCGGCACCACGTTGAAAGTGGCGCTCTTGCCGGCGGCCACCGTCGCCGGGATGCTTTCGGTCTTGAGCCAGTCGAGGCCGCTGAGCGCGATGGAGACATCCTTGCTGCCGGCTGATACGGTCATGAGCTTGCGGGTGAAGCCGGTGCCGGGGAAGCTGATGTCGCTCTCGCTCACGGCAAAGGTGCCGCCTTCGCCCGGGCCGTCGCCCTGGCCCTGCGGCAGATTGCCGCCGCCGACGATGTTGCTCCCGTCGGCAGGGGCTCCGTTGACGGTGCCGGCGTAGTCGCATTTGACGATGGTGCCGTCGTTGTAGCCCGCCACCGATCCGGCGTAGCGGAGGCCGGAAGCATCGGCCGTCGTGGCCTGCACGGTGCCTTTCGAGTTGCCGCTGATGATTGTCGCCGACTTGAGCCGGCCGGCCATTCCTCCGGCGTAAACCTTTGAAGGGACTGAGGTTGCCTTTGTGGTGGCGGCTGAGACGATGCCGCTGAATTCGTTTTCGGAGAAGTTCTCCACGGAGCCGTAGTCGTAGCCGAGTATGCCGCCTGCGTGGATGGTGGCGGGATATGCGCTGTTGCTTGCGCTGAAAGCGTTCTCTACGTTAAGTTCACCTTGGTTGCGGTTGCCGCTCAGGGCGGAGACATTGCCTCCCATGCCCAGTATTCCGCCGGCATTGACGCCGTAGAAAGTGGAGGAACTCGATGGCGTCTTGTTGTGGCCGGATGAAGCTACTTTCATGGTGATGAGGCCAGTGTTCACGTTGTCTTTCAGCGAGTTGGAGCCTCCGTCGCCCATTGCGGCCGCGAGTATGCCGCCTATCATCTGGAAGCGGGTCGAGGCCTGTCCGGAGTGGTCGATTTCGATGCTGCCTTCGTTGCGGCAGCCGGTGATCGAGACGCCGTCGGCGCGGCCTGCGATGCCTCCGACGTAGTGCTGGTGGACGGCTTCGCTGTGGATGTGGCCCTTGTTCACGCAGTTGCGTATTTCGGGCAGGGCGGCTCCGGCTTTGCAGGCGACTTTTCCGATTATGCCTCCGGCTGCGAACAGGTCGTTCTGGGTGGCGGAGTACAGGAGCTCGATGTCACCTTCGTTGGTGCAGCCCTCGGCAGTGAACTGCTTGGCGGTGCTGTAGATGAGGCCTGTGATGCCTCCGAGCCCGTAGGAACAGTGGTTGGTGCTGCTGATCTTGCCGTAGTTGTGGCAGTCGGTCAGGGTGACGTCGGAAGTCTCCGTGTTCTGGCCGCCCAGGATGCCGCCGGCGCAGACGTATTTATAGGAACTGCCTTCGGTGATGGCGTGGTCTTCGATGGAAATGGGGCCGTAGTTCCTGCAGCCGGTGATGCTGACCTTGCCGGTCGCCCAGGCGGCGATGCCTCCGGCGCGGCTGCTTCGGTTGGAGCCTTTGGTCACGGCCACGGGGATGAAGTTGGTGACGTTCGTTATGTCTGCCGCAGGAAGGGCAATCGGAGCGGTGTAGCTCCAGTAGGAACTTGAGTTTGTGGTGTTGTATCCGCTTATGATGCAGGATGTTCCGTCATAGGTCCTGCCGTCTTCCGAGCCGAATGTGAGGTTTTTGACTTCCTTGGCGTAGCCCTTTCCGAAGAAGCCCACGCTGGCCAGGGTGCTGGACTGGATGTTGACGTGGCTGATGCAGTGGCCGGCTCCGTCGAAGACGCCGGGATAGGTGTCCGCAAGGGGCGTCCAGGGCTCGTCCTGCATGTTTATGTCGGCCGTGAGGACTACGGTGTCGCCGGACGGGCTCCAGTTGTCGCGGTCGGCGACCCAGGCCTTGAGGTCGTCGTAACTGCCCAGTTCATAGATCCATTGCACGTTGGCGGCGTCGAGGCCGCCGGCTGAGATGCAGCCGTTGCGGGTGATGCTTTCCGTCCGGGTGGTCCTGCCGGCTTTCCTGATGGCGGAGCCGCCGGAAAGGGTGATACAGAGTTCGCCGGGGGAGCCGGGGAGTATGGCTGCAAAGTATGTGCCGGGAGCGAAGGAGCCGCCTGCCGGCTTGAGCTGGATCTGGTCGGAACTATCTTCTGTCTTGGTGATTTCTCCCGTGGCGGGGTTGACGCAAATTTTGCCGGAAAGGGGAGTGCCGGAAGTGCTCTGGACAAGGATGCCGGTGATGCCTTCATCGGCTATTTCGAACGAAATGAGGCCGCATATATTCTTGAACGACAGGGCTTTGCCGTCGGCTTTGGCGACGGCGGGAAAGGCCTGCCTGTCGATGGGGCCGGAGGAGATCTGCTGGTCTTGGGGGACGGTGGTGGTGATCACTCCGGATTCGAGGGTGTCCTCTGCGCTGTAGGGATAGATGGCAGTGTAGGGCCCCAGGGAGTCGCCCTCGCCTTCGAGGGTGGCCTTGGCGCCGGAGATGCTCTTTACCGTCAGTTTTGCGTGGGTACCACCTGCGCCGAAGCAGCTGATGGCGTCGCCTTCTGCCCAGCCGGGGAAGCCTGCGATGAAAGAGTATTCGGCAAAGGATCCTTCCACGCTCAGGGGGCCGACCACGTTCTCAGGCTGGGGAGGGTCCACGGGACCGGGAGGGGGAGCGGGCTTGTCGGTGGGGTCTTCGGGCTGTTTGCAGGCTGCCAGTGCGGCTGCTATGATAATCAACGCAAGGTATAAACGTTTCATATGCAGAGACTTTTGATGCGAATATAATGAAATTTCACATTTTTTGAAAAATATCGCTTGCGATATAAAAATAAAGTCGTATATTTGCATCGTGAACGATATAAATTATAAAGATATGGCAAAGATTTACGATTTCAAGGCCCTGACCAACAAGGGCGCTGAACTGGATTTCGCCCAGTTCGAAGGTAAGGTTCTCCTTATAGTCAACACCGCTTCCAAATGCGGATTCACCCCTCAGTATGACGGACTGGAGGCCCTTAATCAGAAATATAAGGACCGCGGGCTGGTCATCATCGGTTTCCCTTGCGACCAGTTTGCCCACCAGGAGCCCGGCAGCGACGAGGAGATCGCCGAATTCTGCCGCCTGAATCACGGCGTGACTTTCCAGCTTATGCAGAAAACGGACGTCAACGGCCCTGCAGAGAGCCCTGTGTTCGCATATCTGAAGGCTGCGGCTCCTGCCGAGGAGTACAAGGGTCTCAAAGCAAAAGCGACCCGCACCATGCTGAAGGGTATCAGCAAGAGCGCCAAAAAAGACAACGACATTCTCTGGAACTTCACGAAATTCCTGGTGAGCCGCGATGGCACCGTCATCAAGCGCTTCGCCCCCGTCGCCGAGCCCGCTTCTTTCGAGAAGGATATTGAGGAGATGCTGTGATGGAAGAGAAGTTCAGGCTTGACAACCAGCTCTGTTTCAGGCTCTACACGGCGTCGCGCCTGATCACCCAGGCATATCATCCGCTGCTGTCGGGGTACGGACTGACCTATCCGCAGTATCTGGTATTGCTGGTGCTGTGGGAAAAGGATGAACAGCCCGTGAACGATATCGCCCGGCGTCTGCTCCTGGAGACCAACACGGTCACGCCGCTGCTCAAGCGCATGGAGGCCGAGGGGATTGTTTCCCGCCGCCAGGGCAGGAAGGATGCACGCCAGATGATAGTGGGACTGACCAAAAAGGGAAGGCAGCTTCAGCAGGCACTTGCAGATGTGCCTGAAACGGTGGGCGGTTCCGTACTCTGCGAGAGCGTCACCCCGGAGACTGTGCCCGGCTTGTTCGGGATGCTAGACGATATCATCGCCAGACTGCTGGAAAAGCGCGCTTGAATCATCCCTGCTTCTTTTTCCTGAAAGCAGACGGGGTCAGTCCCGTCTCTTTCTTGAAAAGGCGGGAAAAATATGACTGGTCCTCCACCCCGACGTTGGAGGCTATGTCTATTATGGGGAGCGTGGTGGTCCACAGCAGGCGTTTTGCCCGCTGGATTCGGACGATGTCAATCCAGGCTCCGACGCTGCGTCCTGTGGCGTATTTTACAAGGCGGCTGAGGTAATTCTCGCTGATGCCGTTTTCCCGGGCGTAGGAGGCGATGTTTCCCGGCATTTTGTCCGGGTCGAAGACGGACTCCAGGAAGTGGTTCACCGCCGGATGGATTGCGGCAGAGTGTTCCGGCTTGATCCGCGACAGGAGCAGGTCCAGCCCCTTCTCCACGAAGACGCTGTCTCCTTTTTCGAAGGCGTCTGCCATCATCTCAAGTAACATTCCCATAAAGACTCCCTCGTCAAACCAGAAACCCTGGTGCAGGGGTCTTGTCAGGAAACGGAGCGGTTTGTTGTCGGCCGGGAAGGAAGGCGAGAAACCGCCTGTGAATCCGACGACCTCCTGATAATACCGTACCGCGAAAGGGCATTGCTGCGGGATCAGAAGTATCTGCCCCGGCTGGCAGAGAAACGGCATTCCGTCCACGTCGACCAGGACTTCACCGGAGCTCACATATATGAAACTGATTAGCGGAAGCCTGGCCCCTGGCGCCTCGGAAGGCCTTATGTAGCCGGAGGTATCCATCTTCCGGATGAAAAATGGAGTGCTTGAAAAGTCGGCTTCAGGATCCCAGTGGGCTGTTTGGGGCATAACGGCGGTTGTCACGACCGCAAACTTACATAATTATTTTTGTTTATTACGTAATACTTCCCTCTTTGCTTCATAATATTCGTGCCGCCGGGGATTCTCCGGGAACCACCCGCGGAGCACGCGCTTTTCCTGGAGGAACATCTCGTGGATGCCCCAGAGACAGCAAAAGGCGAATCCGCCGATAATTATGGAAGCTATGTCATTATGGACAAAAAGGGAGAGTATGCCGAAGGCCAGTCCGGCCACGAGCCATATCCACCAGCTCTGTTTCCCCCAGCAGTATTCCATTTTGATGACCAGGGGATGGCAGATGCCTATGCTCAGGAATACGGCGGCGCCTACGATAATTCCGTTAAAATTCATACCTGCGTTTTTAATCTACAAAGTTCGCTATTGAAAGCGGGATAATCCGTGCATTTATGCACCCCGGTGCCGCAGCGCCAGTTCGCGCTGGACTTCGTCCGGGCTCACGCCCATTTCTTCCATAAGGACCAGAAGGTGGTACAGCAGGTCGCCCGTCTCGTAGATGAAGCGGTCCCTGTTGCCGTCTACGGCCTCTATGACTGCTTCTGCCGCTTCTTCACACACCTTTTTGCCTATGGTCTTGGCCCCTTTGATAAATAGTTTTGTCGTGTAGGAGCCGGCCGGCATCTCCTTGTGGCGGCTTTGTATAAGGTCGGACAGTTCCCCGATGAAGCCTTCTTCGTCGGGAGTGTCGAAGCAGCTCCGTGTGCCCCTGTGGCAGACGGGACCGTCGGGCACCACCGTGACCAGCAGGGTGTCGCTGTCGCAGTCCGCGTACATTTCTTTCACGTGCAGGTAGTTGCCGCTGGTTTCCCCCTTGGTCCAGAGGCAGTTCCTGGTCCTTGACCAGAAAGTGACCACCCCCTCCGAACGTGTCTTTTCGAAGGCCTCGCGGTCCATATAGCCAAGCATCAGCACTTTGCCGGTGCGGGCATCCTGTATGATGGCGGGGAGCAGCCCGCCGTTCTTGCTCAGATTGAACGATTCGAATTCCATGATGATATGCTTTTCAGGACAGGCGGACTGCCTGGGAATGGAAGACTTTCTCCACCTCTTTCAATCCGTTCGAGACAAGGGTGCCTCCCGATGAAACAATATCGAAGATGGCATCGGATATGCCTGCGGCAGGGGCGACTTCCACTGATCCGGCAATCACCTCAATGACTGCATCCACCCCGGCCCCTGCCAGATAATGCCGCAGGATGTTGGGATAAGAGGTGGCGATGCGCTTCCCATTGAACCAGGCGGGGTCCTCGCAGGGCTCGGCCTTGGGTACCGCAAGGGAGATGCGGCACTGCCCGAAGCCCAGTTCCCGGATGATTTCCAGGGGGGAGCCTTCCACGGTGCCGTCGGCGCTGTTCTCGGCCACTTCGTTCAGGCCCACAATTCCCAGGTCGGCTGTGCCTGCCGCAACTACCTGCGGTATGTCGTCGTCCCGCAGGTACAGGACCTCCAGGGGGAAATCGGGCGCCTGGGCCAGAAATTTCCGCTTGCTTTCATCGATCCGGATGCCGATGTCGCGCAAAAGCGCCATACTGTCTTCATTCAGCCTGCCTTTGGCCTGAATGGCGATACGTAGTAGATTGTTCTCCATATGCATAAATAAAAAGGGGCCCACCCTGCGGCGAGCCCCATATCTCCTGTTTTGTCTTGCAATCAAAGGGATACAGCAAACTGCCGCGTCGGGAGGATGCGGTGCACGTGGTGGTGCCAGAAGTTGCTGCTTATCAATGTCATGCTGCAAATATAAATAAAAAAACGAATTATATGCACGTAGCGGAAAAAAATCTTCTATGCATAGGCGTGCATCCCCCCGAGAAACAAGTTGACACCGAAATATGTGGTCAGGACGCACAGGAAAGCCAGAAGGCAGAAGGCGTGGAAGAAACGCGGCCTCCTGAAAGGCTTCAGCAGAGCCCCGTGGAGGGCAAATGAATACACCAGGAACGTGACCAGGGCCCAGGTCTCCTTAGGGTCCCAGCTCCAGTAGTTTCCCCAGGATATATTTGCCCATACTGCACCGAGAAACGTGCCGCATACAAGCAGGAACACGGCCGGATACAGCATGACAAGGCTTATATCCTTAAGCCTGGATGATACGTCCAGCGGTACGGAGAGCCCAAGGATGCCATTCAGGGCCACCAGCCCCAGCATCGTGTATGAAAGCATCATCGTGAGCACGTGGACGGACAGAAGGGGAGACTGGAGAACAGGCATCAGGTGGGTGATCTGCGGATTGGCACCGGCAAGAGAGGCCATGAGCATGGTGAAGCCTGCCAGGATGAATCCCATCGGAAAGACCAGGGGAATCTTTTTCCGGAGGATAATCATGGCAAGCGATGAGAGCCATGCCATCAGCATCATGACGCAGTAGCTGCCCGCAAATGGCGCGTGGCCGGAAACGTACCAGCGCAGAGCTAGCACGGCTGTCAGGTATAAAAAGAGAATAATCCCCATTGCGGCGGAGACAATGCTGATTATGCGGGGAAGCTTCCTTCCTCTGGAAAGGGATATCCCCATCCATACAAAAAGGATAAGCCCCCAGGTGATGGAAAGCATAAACGGGACCATCGGACGGGACCAGCGGTTGTATGCTTTCTCGGCACGGACCTTCGCAGGGGACGGCAATACCGGCCCGGCCACCTTCACCTGATAATCACGTATCTTTCCTGCGATATGCTTGACCTCGTCCCAATCTTCTTCACGGACGGACCGCTCCACTACGTCCATCACTTTCCTTATGAACACCCAGCGGTCGTAGTCGTCGATTACTTCCTCAGGCAGCATTTCGTTGCAGTCGTACCACCGCACAAAGCCTGTCGGGTCGGCGACAGGATAAAGCTTCAGGGCGTCCCCGGAAGCGACGCTCCGGAGGATGAATTCCTTCTCGGCCTCTTTTGCAGTCCCGCGGTCCTTAGCCTTCAGCTTGAAAGGGATGTCCCGCCACCAGTCATAATAGAACAGCCAGCCGGTGACCACCTGGCAGGCGTCGCAGTCTTCCAGGCGGGGTTTGCCATATGCCTTCAGCGTATAATCCCTGGCCAGGGTTTCAAAGGGGCAGATGCGGTCGTTGTAATACACATACAGATCTGCAAAACACTCCGCAACATCCGGTGGCAAAGCCTTTGGCCGGGTCCGGGCGATGGCGTCAGCGGGTGAGGCGGGCAGCAGGAGCAGCAGGAATACGGATGACTGGACAAGCCTCTTCAGCGTCTTCCTGAAAGCCGTGTTGCGCTGAAAGAAGAATCCCACGAGCGATATAAGCAGGAGGGCGTACCCCGTGTAGGTGACAGCTGTTCCCAGGGGGTCGTGGTTGATGCTCAGTACGGAAGAACGACCGTCGAACCCGGACTGGAAAAACCGGTAGCCGTCTATACGCGCAATATGGTTCATGGATATTTCGTATGTGGCCTCACCGGCCCGTATCCTGCTCCGGTAGTCCGAAGCCGCCTGCGATCCGGAATAATACAGCACTTCGAACTCTTCCAATGTGACAGGACAAGGAAGGGGCCGCTCCTGTCCGTCATCCCTGATCCAGGTGGTGACGGTTTCCTTTTCCGGAAGATACACCCGCCCCTGTTCTCCTGTCAGGTGCGTCAGCAGGGCCCCTCCCAGGATTACCGCGAAGGACAGGTGCAGAAGAAGGGTCCAGAAACGCCTTACCGCCCCCCTGGAGACCAGAAGACAGATTCCGCCCAGCACAATCGTACCCCATAGGACGAATACGGCAGGATTGTGATACACCCACCGGAAAGCGGCGTCTGAACCCCGGGCCTTTTCAAGGACAGTGGCAACCATCATCGCAAGGATGACGGCTGCCAGGGTCCCGAAGCCTATGATGGTCAGGAGACGGTTCCTCCTACCGGACATCAGATTGAATTGATGAATTTCTCTACGGCAGCACGTTCCTCCTTGCTCAGTTTGTAGAACTTCTCAGCACTGCTGTATGCGTCGCTCTTCTTGGAATAGGCGTGCCACATGATTGCCTCGACCACGTTGCGGGCACGGTTGTCGTGCAGGCGGTCGCCGCGTCCGGTATTGAGCGTGGACAGTCCCCGTCCCCAGAGGGGAGTGGTGCGGCACCAGGTCCCGTGGATGTCGTTTATCATCCAAAGACGATGCTGGATGAAGTCGGAATAGGGCCAGATGGTCTGATGGGCATAGCGGGGAAGGGGCTTCTTGCCATTCATGGCAGGAGACCAGTAATTGTCGTCGCCTGTTGTCCAGGATGGCCTGTGGCAGGTGGCGCAACCCATTTCGGTGAACAGCTGTTTTCCCTTCTGCACATCAGGATCGTTCAGGTTGCGTGCACGGGGGATAGCCAGTCCGCGGTGCCATACCATGAAATCATAGTATTCGTCCGCTGTCATCTCAGGCTCGAAATTGTGGTAGGGGTTGTCGAACTGATTGGTCTTGGGACTCAGCAGGGCAAGTACCGCTTCGGCGATCTCAGCATCCGTGACGGTGCCGTTTTTGTCCACATCGACATAATACGGAGACTCCTTTCCTTCTTTGCGTATGGCTGCGATGACATCCTTGTTCTGCGACATGGCGGTTGCCCAGGCCACGGTGGTGTAGAGGAACGGACGGTCCGGGCGGGAGACGTTGGTGATGTTCCAGATGGCGTTGGCTCCGGCTCCGTCCTGCAGTGTTCCGCGGGTCATTGCGTAAGTGAACTTCTTGAGCAGTTTTCCGCCCATGTAGGCATCACGCTCATAATAGTTGCCGTCGGCGTCGTATCCGGCACCGTTCACGCCGGCCTGCCAGTTATGGTAGTATGCGCTCGGTGCGAAGTCCCCGGCGGACTTGTCCCAGAATGCCGGATTGAGTTCCACATATTTGGCTTCCTCGGCATACTGCGCCTTTATGGCCTCCTGGGGGATTGCGTCGATCAGGCCGGTCCCCGGGATGCCGATGGTGCTCTCCAGGCGGAATCCCACCTGGTTGCCTTTCGTCCTGGCGGTCTCATAAGGTGTGGGGACTGTGTTGAACGCGCTCTCGGGTATGGTCAGCTCCGGATAGATGAGGCTGTATTTTTCTCCGTCCGGGAAGGTCATCGGAAGGCCGCTATCCATAGCCGTGACGGGGATCCAGTTGATTTTGATCTGCTCCTCGTCGATTGGCGGAAGGAAGGGGGCCTCCGCCATTGTCTGAGGCATACCGGTCACCTCGGCCACATAAGGCCCGTCGTTGGGATTGTCTGCATTCTGATGGTAGATGACCAGCAGATAGCCGTTCCCGAATGCATCGGAACCGTTTGCCCTGTAGGCATTCTTCCACTGTCCGTGTCCGTAGCCGGGATGGCAGTCCAGGCAGGATTTGCGGACGGCCGCCGGACCGCGCCCCTTGAATGGAGCCTGGTTCACGGTCACGTTGCGCTCGAAGAAGGCCTCTCCGTGGTTGAAAGCTGCGTCCAGCCCCATCCGCTCCACGGCGGGGGTGGGATCTTCATAAGAGCCTGGCGCAATGTTGCTGGTGGTTCCCAATTCTCCGCCGGGGAACCATTCTGCGGCTGAAAAACTGCCGACTGCCTGTCCAACGTACTTCGCGTCGGATTCCTTCGCTCCGGAGGCCGGGTCGATGTTCCGTTCGCAAGAGACGAGTAAGGCAGTCAGCAGACAAACAATAAACAGAAGTCTTTTCATAGCGCATTATTGTTTGACGATCCAACTTGCGGCCTTGTTCAACTGCTCGTCAAGCGCGGAAACCGCGTCCATGGCAGCCTGGACGGCACTGTCGGCATAAATCTTGACAAAGGCGCCCCTGGACTGACAGTCTTTCAGGGCCTTGAGTGCTCCTTCCAGCTTGGACTGGATGGTTGCAGCATCGGTATATCCCAGGTCCTTGAGGAGAGTCAGGATAGATTTTGCATTGGGAGCGGAGGCGTCCCGGCCACCGTACAGGGAGTACTGGATGGATAGGATATTGTCGATGAAATCCTGGAAGGATTGCTCGCTGTATGGGGATTCGATGTAATTGACGTCCTCCCCTGAGTGGGCATTGCCCATCTTGACGTCGGCAACTTCTGCGCAGATGTTGGAGCATCCTCCGACCAGGATGGTGGACAGGACTTCCTCCCAGGTCTCGAAGGAGCTGCCCAGCTTGGCGGCACCCAGCATGTTGGCTCCGTAGATTTTACCGTTGATCTCGGTCTCGGCCTCGATGTCTTCCATACGGTCCGTGTATACCTTTTCAGCATCCGGATTCCAGGAAGCGTAGAGGCGGTAGCAGTTGTCCCGCAGGTCGCCGGCGACGGCAGTGGCATAGACCAGTTCCTGCTCGCCGGTGACGTTGTATTTCGCAAATGCCTCATCGCTTTCCTTTGCCTGGAGGGCGGCCACGCTGCGGTTCTTTCCTTCGCGGAAAATGATGAACTCGATGCCGTGGAAGCCCAGCAGTTCCTGCCCGAGTTTGGCACCCGCATAAGCAATGCCGTCCTCACCCTTCAGCATGGCCATCTGGTCGGCATTGCTGAGCGCCGTGGCGAGGGCTTCTACATCAAGCGGCCATGTGTCGATGTGCGGGTCGATGCCGAATGTGGTGGCGGGACCGTACAGGAAAGCTTCGGACTGCTCCCAGTATTTCCGGGCGTTGAGGAAGGTCGTGCAGATTTTGTCCAGGTCTCCCTGCGTCAGGGCCTTGACTCCCTTCTGCGAGGCGGAATTCAGCGCCTGGTAGAGATTCTCCGTCTCGTCTGCCAGCGCCTTGTAGGTGCCGTACACGACGTTGGGGACATAATTCTCCACTGCGGCTGCCATCTTCTGCTGGTTCTTGGTAATGCCGTTCTCAGTGGAGTTGGTTTTTTCGCAGGCGACAAGCAGGGCACCTATCGCCACTGCCGTCAGTGTTTTGATAACGTACTTCATAGTGTTTATTTTGTTGATGGTTTATCGTTTGAAAAATGCCATATATGTGACACCCAGACTGATGGAAGGCTCCGGATTGTAGGGCGCTTTCAGGAACCTGCGGGAGTACTCACCCTTTACCGCTATCTGGGGAATCGGGAACCAGTTGAATCCGGCGGCAATCCTGTGCCTGTCGGTAAATGGATAGTCCTGCTGGTCCGGGGACGGGATGTAACTGTCATAATATTCGTATCTGCCGAAGAGATACAGGTGGCTGTCGGAAATGCCGAACCAGGGAAGTATGTCATACCCGGCCTCCATTCCGGCTGCAAATGCCTGCTGGCCGACGGGCGTTTTCTTGTAGGGGGCGTTATTGGATGAGAGGTTTCGCTTTATGGTGGAGACCGTGGCTGCGTCTTCCACGTAGCCATAATCTGCATTTCCCCTGACTATCAGGCGTTTCCCCTTATATGCAAAGTCGAGGGCCGTGATGATGGTACGTCCCTTCACCCCGGCATATCTGGTGTTGTGGAGGTCGTTGGGATAGGAGTTGTGCATGGCTCTGCCGTAGAAGGCGCTGAGGCCGGCACGCAGTCCTTTCAGACTGAAATTGTCGACGCGGACAGCGCATCCCGGATTGTTTGCGACCCTGTATTCATACGGAGACTTGACTCCATAGTGTATGAAATGGTCCCTGTCGAACATGAATCCGTCCAGTCCGGCCGTGACAAGCAGCTCATAGCGCCAGTGTGCAGTCTTTCCCCATAGGCTGATTCCCGTATCGTGCCAGGTGGATGGCAGAATGGTGTATTCTCCTTCAGTGCGATAGACGGTAAAGTAGTTCAGAGGCTCATGGGCATTATTCAGCCCACCCACCGGCACGACGATGTGTCCGGCCCGGACATTGAACTCCGGACGGAATGACTTCTGTATCCAGAACTGCTCAAGCTCGAGTTCTCCTCCTTTCTCGATTTCGGATTCCCATTCGCCGGCTTCCGAGAACTCCTTCTCCACGGCGCTGCCTGTGCCGGTGTGCTCGAACTCGACTTCGGTCTGCATGCTCCAACCTTTCCCGAAGTCATATCCTAAATATATTACAGCGTGGGGTATGTCAAAGCGGCCGTGGGAAGGGTCGTCTGCGTATTCGGAAGGTCTGGAATAGCGATATACATTGTCGCTGAAGAAATTCCTTGTGTAGGCCGCTTCACCGTAGCCGCCGATCGTAAGACGCTGGGCGAAGAGGGAGAACGAACTGGCGGTCAGAAGAATCAGAACACAAATACGTCTCATTGGATGTCCTATTTTTTATCATGCAAAGTTACCCTGCGGGCGACTTCCGGACAATCCCCAAAAATGCTGATTTCTTGTCCTCCGGGCAAGATGCCATAATCTCTTTCCGCAAGAGGCAATCACTATTTATGGGGATTTGAAATAAAACCGGATAACCGTACCTTTGCAGTATGTCAAGTGAACTTAGTCCTACTATGAAAATGGCGGAGCTCCTGGAAAAGGACCCGTCCCTCATCGGAGTATTTACCCGTATGGGGTTCACCTTCGGTTATGGGGATTCCTCGGTTGCCGATGTCTGTACGGAGGCCGGAACGGATCCTGACACTTTCCTTATGATCTGCCGGGTCTATTCCCAGGATGCTTACCGGCCAACAAGGGAAGAACTCGAAAAGGCGGACCGTTCCATCATCGTCAAATACCTCAGCCTGTCCCATAGCCACTATATGAATGTGGCCTTGAAGGATCTGGCCGCGGGCCTCGGTCGGATGATAGTCCCCTGCGGGGATGAGACGCAACGTGTCATCTGGAAGTTTTTTACGGACTTCAAGGAAGAGCTGCAGAAGCATTTCGCTTATGAGGAAGAGTGCGTATTCCCCAATATAGGCAGCCCGGATGCGGATATCCCGGAGGAGGATCATTCCGGCGTGGAAGAGACGCTGGAAGACCTCAAGAGCCTGGTGATGAAGCATCTCCCCGCCGATGCCGACCAGCAGGAAGCTTTCAAGGTGCTCTCAGCGATAAGTTCGCTTCAGGACGATATCCGGAAGCACATTCTCCTGGAGGAGACGGCCCTGGTGTGGGATGCCGAAACGCAGGATGACAACGCTTTGTCGCAAAGGGAAAAGGAAATCCTGTCCTGCGTGGCCAAGGGAATGCTGAACAAGGAAATAGCCGACCATCTCAACATTTCCATCCATACCGTAATTACCCACCGCAAGAACATCACCCGCAAAACGGGCATCAAAACCGTTTCAGGCCTGACTGTATATGCCCTTCTGAATAATCTGGTGGATATCCATTCCATCGAGTAGCCCGCATGCCGGAGGGGGTTGGAGCCAGAATAAAATCATTTTGTCTCCAGGGCCGCTGAAAGGGCGCTGATTCCGTTGTTCGATACGGGTATTTCCACCGTGCGGCCGTCCGGGGACGCCAGGGCGCAACTGTGCTGGCCGATGCTCCGGACTCTTTCGACGTTGATTATCGTGCTGCGGTCCGCCCGCAAGAAGCGTCCCTTCCCCTGAAGTCTCTTTTCCAGCGAGAGCAGATTCTCAAGGACCAGATAATTCCCTTCGAAAGAGATCAGGGTGGCGTAATTCCCCTCGGCTTTGAATCCCGCGATATCGTTGATCGTCAGGAAGAGCCTGGAATTGACCGATTTGAACGACAGCTTCTCCGGGGCTTCCGGCGGATTGGACCTTGTGGCCCTGTCTGCCGCTTTGGCAATGGCGTGGGCAAGCTCGGCCTTGCCGATGGGCTTCAGGAGATAATCCACCGCAGAAAGCTTGATGGCGCTCATCAGATACTCCCGGTCCGAATAGGCCGTAGTGAAAATCACATAGGGGAGGGGGATGGTCTGCCGCAGCTCTTCGAGCAGGCTGATGGAATCCCTTCCACCCAGCTGGATATCAAGGAACAGCAGATCAGGTCTGTGGAAAAGTATGCTCTCCAGGGCCGATTCGTAGCTGTCGCAGTCGTCCACTACTTCCACCAGCCCGCGGTGTTCTTCCAGTTTCGAGAGGAGCGTCAGCCGCGGCAGGCGCTCGTCTTCCACTACGATGGTTTTCAATCTGATCATGGCATTCTCAATAAATGTAGTCAAGTGGTACCCACGTTTCGAAGCTGGTCCCGGCCGGATGCCCGTCGGCATCAGTCAGGTCCTTCACCTGCTGCTCAATCTTATGCACGTTTCCCTGGTTGTAGAGGTCTATCTGCTGTTGGAGTATTTTCAATCCCTGCCCGGTGGAATAGCCACCGATGCGGGCAGCATTGGCGCGTCCGATGCCGTCGTCCGTCACCTTCACCAGCACGCCGTCGACGCCGCTCCGCCGCTGAAGGGCAACTGTGATTTCAATGGTGCCGGCGCCGGATTTGGAGGCAATCCCGTGTTTGACGGCATTCTGGCAGTAAGTATGAAGCAGCATCGTGGGCAGCTTAGTGCCGGGATCGACGAGCGGATCCACTGTAATACTGTATCTCAGCCGGTCTGCATAGCGGAGCTTCTCCAGTTCAAGGTACCCCTTTATGTATTCCACCTCGGCAGACACCGGCCGCGACGGGAGGTCGATGTCCGAGAGAGTGCGGTTGGTGAAATCCGAATACAGTTTCAGGTAATGGGATGCCTCGTCGGCCGATTTGTTGAGTACATAATACTCAATGCCGGAGAGCACGTTGGAGTGGAAATGCGGTATGGATTTCAGGCGCACAGCCTGGAGCTGAAGGTCTTTCTGCCTCTTCTCCCTTTCCAGTGACGCCATCTTCCTGCCGGCCTGCCGGCGAGCGGACCGGCGGGCAAGGATCCAGATGCACAGTGAAAAGACTGCGGCAAAAAGGAACACTGCCCACCATTGCCGCCACCAGGGGCGCGGTGCAGGAATGACAGTCGGCAGGCGATTGTCTGCGAGGAGGTCGCCGGGCCGGAAAGAAATCATATCTTCGAGTCCGGCAAGCCAGACGGTTCCGTCTTCGGCTTCAGCCATGGAGCCCATCAGCGGCTCAATGGTGGTGAAGCCGCTCCGGCTGTCAAACCATAGGAAGTCCGAAGCCCTGCCTTCCGTGTCCAGATTGGCGACCAGCAGGCCGTCAATGGCCGCTACGACCAGAAAGCCCCTCGGAGAAATGTGCACGGAACGGATTTCGTGCCCGTGCAATGATGGCTCCAGCTCTGCCATCAGGCGTATTTCTTCGCCGTCAATTGAGAATACCTGATCTCCCAGGGAGTAGCAGACAAGGCCGTCCCTTCCGGAAGCCATAGCGGTGACGACCGGCGTGGTCGGCGTGCTCACGACTTTGTTGACGCTTATGCTGCCGGGAGACCCGGTCAGGCAATAAAGGCCGGGGTTACCGCTCACCCAGAGTCTTCCATCCTTTCCTGCCGCTGCACACCAGGGTCGTACTATTTCCGTTGTGAGCGTGTCCAGGCAACCGTTCTCCGGATCCCAGGAAAGGACGCTTCGGGAAGCACCTATGATGAGACTGTCCCCGGCTCCGGCGACGAAGCGGTATCTGTCTTTCGGAAGGCCAAGCCACTGAATCTTTTCTCCATCCACGGAAACCACGTCTGAACCTCCTGCCAGGTAGGCTTTGCCTCCGAGGGTGGCTCCCCAGGGCTCGAAATAATTATCGGCGTCTTCTTCGACAAGTTCTCCGTCCACCAGTACTTTCCCTTCCAGGGTTCCCATCACCGGATGTCCGTCACAGACCGCCGAAGCACGGACGATATCGTTCTTGTCCGTCAGGCGGATGCTGGTGAAATTGCAATGGTAGAAGCAGTAGAGACCCTGATATGTGGCCGCCCATAGGCGGTCCCAGCGGTCGATGAAGATGCCCCGTATGAGATTGAAGCCCGAGGCAAGCTGCAGCAGGGACGCTCCGTCGTAACGCCAGATGGTATGGGCGTCGGCAATGAAGAGGTCTCCCTTGCTGTTCTGCCGGACTGACAGCCCCAGGTCGGGGGAATCGAAATGGTGCTCTGTGATGATGGTGAAGCTGTCGGGGGTGGCCCGGTAGATGCCGTCATCCGAGAGGGCAAGGAGGCCGTCGCCGGTGCGGATAAGAGAGAATACGCCAGTCTTGGCGCTGCATTTCACCGTCTTTCCGCCGGCTGCGAGGAACAGTCCCAGGGGAGTGGGGATATAGATGCCGGAAGAGTCGACGTACAGCTTCCGGTCCGGTGTCATTTCGTCCAGAAGGGGAGATTCCAGCACGGGCTCCATCCCGCCGGCGGTCAGGCGGCAGAGCACCCTTCCGCGCTCCTGCCGGTCTTCCATCAGGACGTAATCCGGCGGCAGATCCGCCGCATTGAGGTTGTTGAGCAGCCGCTGTCCGGAAGGATCGATCTGCGACTGGTTCAGGCGGTCTCCCTTGATGCTCCATTGCCGCACGAAGCCCATTGCGCGCACCTCTCCGTCCACCTGAGAGAACTGCACGATATTTTCCCGCCGGCCGCCCAGGAAGGGCTTGAGCGACACTCCGTCGTAGCGGACAAAGCCCGACAACGTGCCGATGTAGATATACCCTTGCGCATCCTGCCACACGGTCTCAATCTGCATTTGCGGAAGGCCGTCGATGGTGGTAAAGCGCCTGAAACTCAGATTGCTCTCCCAGAGCGGCACCGCCCCTGCCCCCGGCAGGAAAACCAGGAGGCAGAGGAGCGTCAGAAGGATTCGTCTATGCCTTGCCATCAAATGCAAAGATAGGCATTTCTTCCCTACTTATGCTTCACCGGCCGGACGGGCATGCCGTAACACCTCGCATCGTGCGGCATGGAATTGAGCGTCAAGGGGCTGCTTCCGTTTACGGCAGGTTCATAGTAAGAGAACATATGGTCTTCATTAAAGCAATAGGCTTCGAAACTGACCGGATAGGAATTGGGGAAAGCATAGAGCGTGGAAGACCAGTAGTAACAGGTTTTGTCCGTCCCTCCTCTTGAAGGTACGCTGGTACCTGATTTCCATATCCCTGCGGCAGGAAGGAAAATGCTGTTGCCATTGCTTTTGCTCCTGACAAGGATGCCATAAACATTAGAGCTCAAGTCCGGATAAAACTGCGGGAATTCCGGGTTGACGCATTCTACAGATGACCAGGTGAACGTTACATACTGTCCGTTCCACAGTTCCATCCAGTCCTCGGCGGTGGGAATGCAGTAGCCGCTTCCAAGCGCTGCCGTGGCGGCATCGTCGGCGGGCTCCAGTTGCGTCTTGCCGTCTATTCCGGCTGCATAGGTGTGGTCGTCGGCGATGATGTATTTGGTCAGGCAAGAATAATTGTCGGTCCCGTTCCCGAGTTGGTAAGTGCCAAAAGTATGAGCGCCTTTTTTGGGAGTCGCTTCGCCCCAGGCGTAGTAGTTCCCGTAGGGATCCACGGTAGGGTCGTCCACGCCCAGGTTGTATTTGGCCCACAGCGTGCCGGAGGGAAGGCCCAGGTCGACCATCTCGACGGTAACCTCGGGGGCCACCGTATAGACCCAGGTGGTAGTGCCGTCGCCGTTGTCGGTGCCGTCGGAGATGGTGAGGGTGTAGCCGTCTGCCGCTTGCGGACTAGGATGCTGGGTGCTTGAAATCGTAGATCTGTCGTGGATTCCATACATGATGTTAAAACCGGTTCCGCCATCGGACGGCGTCTCGCAGGTGATGGTCAGGGTTCCATTCCCTTTAAACCAGATGGTATGGCTTTCTCCGCCATTATAATCAATTCCGGGGCCGATAGTCGTCGAGATGGAATTGTCACCGTTAAGGACGACGGTAAAGGTCCCTTCCTGATTACATAAAGGCCAGGTATCCATTTCCGGTCGGGTCATTGTGGCTCCATCCAGCGTGATGGTCCTGTCTCCTCCGGAGTGATCATAGGTACACCATATGAACCAGCACCCGGCAGTATTGCCGGAGATGGTCAAGTCCTCATAGTTCGCATACCCCAGAAATGTATTGGACCAGCCATACATGGTCAAAGTCTCATCCCAGGGCGCATTGGGGCCGACCGGCGTGCCACTTGCCGTCAGCGTTACCGCAGGCAGGGCTATCGGAGTGAGCGCGACGGACGATGCGTAATACTTGCCGTTCACGATCTTTCCTGCCGGGGCCGCCTTTGATCCGGTATAAAGATGGCCGGCACCGTCATTTACGCGGAAGTAGTACATATCGTCCTCTTTGCTTTCATTGCGCAGGGCAGCATAAACCGTCCCGGCAATCGGGTCGTCTGCAACCACAGATATGTTTCCATAGTTGACGGGTTGTACATACTGGGTTGCCCGGTAGGTACGGAGGATGGTAACGAGTTTCGCTCCGGCAGTAGATACCTCAACGGCTTTAGCCGGAATCGGGGCGCTGCCGTCGCTAAAGTTGAAACCGAAAATGCTCTGCATGTTCACGAATGCAGCGGATCCGGTGATCTGTTTTGCAGCGGCGTCTTCAGCAGATATCGTTATCCCGGCCTGCGCATTGTCTGCTACAGTGGAGAGCGTGCCTTTCTGGCCTTTGTAGCTGAAAAGGCCCTGGCTGTTGCTGTGGTAGCATAGCACAAGTTCGTCTCCTTCATCATACGATTCTGAAAGCGTACCCGTCAAGACTGCGGAAACACCATTTTTGTCCGGATAGAGCGGGTTGGCGTCCATCTTGTTCTTCGTCTTGTTATACACATAGACAGCATCTGAGGTTTCGAATGTGGCAATCAGATTGTGCGTGTCCGGATTCTCCGAGAGGGCCTTGGTACCGGTGCCTATCGTGGCATCAATGACAACGGTCCAACGCTCCGAGGGCTGCCCGGCGGCAAGAGAGCCGGTGGCCGGTTCTTCGTTGGCGAGTTCTGCTTTGGAGCAGGAAACAAGGCACATTGCAGCGATGATGGCAATGGCAGATAGCAGTTTTTTCGTCTGTTTCATAGCATTGTCCTCCTACCATTCTTCATATACGTAATCCTGTCTTGAGAGCTCGCTGGTGCAGACGACGCCTTTCTGCTTGATTTCGAAGACCGCCGTGAGCGGTGCTTCGTAACGCTTTTTTTCATACAATTCCATAAAATTCGGCTTTTGTCCGGTTAAATTTATGGAATATCCCCGGCAAACGAATGCTTGCCGGGGCGCTATTTGACGAAGTAGGGACCCTTGATGACGAAAGGGCCTTCAGGCGTGACGAACCTATCGGATGAAGTTCATCGCCTCCCACGGTTCGCCGTCACGACCGGGGGCAGGTTTGCCGCCGGTGGCCTTAAGCAGCCAGGCCATGTTGTTTGCCAGGGTGCGCATAGTCTGGAGGCCTTCTGAGTCCAGAGATGCCTGTCCGGGGGCAGCACCGTAGACGATATTCCAGTACTGGGAGGTGACAACCGGCATATTCATCATCTGGAATGGCATGTTGAGCGTCTCGAAGGACGCTGTGGCACCTCCTCTGCGGCATACGGCAACTGCTGCAGCCGGTTTGCCGGATATGCTTGCTCCGTTGGAGTAGAACGCCCTCTGGATGATGCTGAGGACGGTTCCGTTTGGCTGACCATAATAGACGGGGGAGCCCACAATCAGGGCATCAGCATCGGTAAACTTCCCGCTGATACGGTTGCAGGCATCATCGTCAAAAGCGCATTTGCCGGGGTCCCGGCGGCATTTTCCACAGGCGATGCAACCCCGGACTGCGCTATTGCCAATCCAGACAATCTCGCTGTCGATTCCGTTCTTTTCCAGCTGTTTTGCAATTTCGCCCAGGGCGATGGCCGTGTTGCCCTTCTGGTGCGGGCTTCCGTTGATCATAAGTACTTTCATGGTCTTTCCGTTATTGTTGTGTGCCAATGCTTCTACGCCGGCAGCCGACAGTAAGGCACCGCCTGCCACCATTGCCGATTTTCCTATGAAATCTCTCCGGTCCATATGGTAATTGTTTTTCGGGTGCTAAGTTAGTAACAATTATTAGATATCCTACCTGTCCACGGCGGTGGCGGCGATTTCGCCTGCCCAGCTCCAGCCTTCACCGATCCCGGTTATGCTGTGCTCGGAGTTGTCCGCGCAGGTAATCAGATAAGCATTGCCGTCGAGACCGTAAGTTATTATTGCTTGTATTCCTTTGGCGTCATCCCCGTCATCTTCTTGAACAGGCGGCTGAAATGGTGGGGGTACTCAAAGCCGAGGAGATCGGCAACTTCACCCACGCTGAGTCCCTTCATCAGGAGAGATTTTGCCTGGTCTATAACGAAGTTGTGGATATAGCCGATTGCAGTCCCGCCGGTTGCCTGGTGAATCAGGTCGCCGAAGTATCGGGCCGAATAGGCAAGCTCGGACGCGCAGCAGGAAACTGTAGGAAGGCCCTTTTCGTGCTGAATGCCATTGGAAAAATAATCGACCAGAAGGTGGTGGAAGCGCTTGAGGATGTCGCTTTCGCCGCTTTCCTTCTGTGTGAGCTGCCGCTGATAGATGCGTTGGCAATATGACAGTATCAGTTCCAGATAGCCTGCCAGAATCCGCCTGAGTTCAGGGGAGTCTGGATTATCCTTCATCTCACTCCGCATCGTGGCCAGCAACAAGTTGATGCGCTCCCATTCTGCAGGCTCCATCCGGAGCCAGTCGGTGTCGAAGTAGGAGAAAAACGGGTTGTCCGGCCGGAGCAGCTCCGGCGACCAGAGCAGAGCCCACCCGTCAATGTATATGGAGGTGCCATTGTCTTCTGCGCCGCCTATCTGCCCGGGGGCAACCGCTATTATGGAACGGTCTCCGACTATGATGGATTTGGTGCCGTAGGAAAGGTATTTGGGGAACTGCTGCTGGATAAAAAGGCCATATACGCCGTAATTGTTCAGGCTGTGCCGGAAAGGGGAGACCTCGTTATAACTAATCAGCGCCAGCTGCGGATGTAGCACCTGTGCGCCCACATATTCCGCATAAACATTGGGATTATCAACGTTAAGGATCTTCTTCATTGCTTTGCAAAGATAGCAAAATCTGCGAAATTGGTATAAAATCAGCGATTATTTGCACAAAAAAATGTCCCGTTCGCAGTAATTTTGCAAAATGAAACGAATTACTATCATAGCCCTGCTGGCCTTAGCGCTTACGGGGTGCAAGCAAAACAAGAGTATGACTACGCTGAATCTCACAAATGAATGGGACAAGACGTTTCCCAAGTCTGAATTAGTAAACCACAGCAAGGTGACCTTCCATAACCGCTATGGCATTGAACTGGCTGCCGATATGTATGTTCCCAAGAATGCTGAAGGAAAGCTGCCGGCAATTGCCGTGAGCGGCCCTTTCGGTGCCGTCAAGGAGCAATCAAGCGGGCTGTATGCACAGCATATGGCGGAAAGAGGTTTCCTTACCATTGCCTTCGACCCTTCATTCACCGGTGAAAGTGGCGGAGAGCCCCGCAGGATGGCTTCCCCGGACATCAATACGGAGGACTTCTGTGCCGCCGTGGATTTCCTGAGTACCTGTGACCTGGTGGATCCGGAGCGCATCGGCATTATCGGCATCTGCGGTTTCGGCGGGATGGCAATCAATGCTGCGGCATTGGATCCCCGTATCAAGGCGACTGTGGCTTCCACAATGTATGATATGTCCCGCGTCGCGCGTGAAGGTTATTTTGGCAGCACCGACAGCGAAGAGGCCAGGGATGCTCAGCGCGAGGCCTGGGCCGCCCAGCGTACTGAAGATTACCGCACAGGCAGTTACAAGCGTGCCGGCGGCGTTGTGGATCCGCTCCCGGAGGACGCCCCCTGGTTTGTCAAAGATTATCACGCATATTACAAGACAGAGCGGGGTTTCCATCCCCGCAGCGGTAACTCTACGGATGGCTGGAACGTCATCGGCACCATTTCTTTCCTTAATCAGCCCCTTCTGGACATGGCCGGGGAAATCAAGACTCCGGTGCTCCTTATCCATGGCGAAAAGGCCCACAGCCGCTATTTCAGCGAGGGCGCCTTTGCCAAACTCAAAGGGGATAACAAGGAACTGATGATTATCCCCGGCGCCGTTCACACCGACCTTTACGACGACGTTGCAGGAGTTATCCCTTACGACAAAATGGAAAACTTCTTCAAAAACAACCTGAAATAATCTGGCCCGCCTCAACATTATGATAAAAAAAGTATTCTATTTGTTGCTGACAGTACTTATGATGATGAGTTGCACAGATAAGCCCATCACGATGAACCTGTATTATACCGGTGAAAACGGTAATGCAAGGAAGTTCGTTGAAGAAATGGAATCCAGCGGTACGGCAGATGCAATCAGGGCGGAGGAGGGTAATCTGAGATATGATTACTTCTTTTCGAAGGATGACCCGGAAACCGTGTTGCTTATTGACAGCTGGGCCAGCCAGAAAGCCTTGGACGCCCACCATGCCACTCCCATGATGAAAACCATATCCTCCCTTCGGGAAAAATACGATCTCACCATGAGAGCGGAGCGCTATTACCGGGCTGAAGAGGACTTGACCGATAACGATTCAAAGTATATTAGGGAATAAGTGCAGGGATTTCGCTGATTCTTTGATTACAAGGATATTATGAAAAAGATAGCAATCATTTTATTTGCATTATTGACTATGACAATGGTTAAAGGCCAGACTCTGACTGAGCGTCAGAAAGGATTGGCAGCGTGTGCCTGCCTTATGGCACAAGGTGATTTGGACCGTCTGCAGCCCGCTGTGCGCACTGCTCTTGACAACGGAGTTACCATCAACGAACTCAAGGAGGCGTTCTCGCAGCTCTATGCATACACTGGTTTTCCGCGTTCGCTGAATGCACTGGGAGTGCTGAGTAAGGTTTTGGAGAACAGACAGCCCAATTGGCAGGAAGGCAAGCCCTGGACACGTCCTGCCGAATGGGACGATGCCCGTAAAGCCTACGAGCTTGGGGTAAAGAATCAGACACAGCTCTCAGGAAGACCCTTCAATTATGAATTCTGTCCGCAAGATGACTACTACCTGAAATCTCACCTCTTCGGAGACATCTTCGCCGGCGACCAGCTTTCTGCAGCTGACCGCGAGATTGTCACCGTAGCTGCACTGAGCGGTCTGGAAGGTGTTACTCCGCAGCTCGCAGCCCACAAACAGGGAGCCGTTAATATGGGCAACAGCCAGTCTCTGGTGGATGAACTTTCCGCCTGGCTCGATGCCCAGGCTTATACGCTCCGCAGCAAGTGGCCCAAGGGAGAACCAAACCCCTACGGCGCATTTTTCAGTGGCAGGAGCTATCTGGCCGACGTCGGCGGAGGCGTAATGAATGTAACGTTCGAACCCGGCTGTCGCAACAACTGGCACATCCATCATGGACAGGTGCAGGTGCTGATCTGTGTCGCCGGACGTGGCTGGTACCAGGAATGGGGGAAGGATGCGGTTGAAATGACTCCTGGCACAGTCATCGCCGTTCCGGCAGAAGTCAAGCACTGGCACGGTGCAGCCAAAGACTCATGGTTCCAGCACCTTACATATCACAAAGACGTGCAGGAAGGTGCCTCCAACGAGTGGCTGGAAAAAGTAGCTGACAACGAATACGGGAAGCTTTAAAAAGTAATCTTGTCGATTCTGAGGCGCAGTGTTCCCGAAGGGACCTGCGCCTCTGCAATTTCACCTACTTTCTTTCCCATCAGCGCGGCGCCGATAGGGGATTTCAGCGATATCTTGCCAGCCTCCAGGTCCATCTCGTGAGGACTTACTATCTCGAACTTCATCCTGGCATTCGTAGAGAGGTTGGTGAATTCTACCCGGCTCAGAAGGCAGACCCTGTCTTTTGGAAGGGCCCCCGGGGTGATAACGCGAGAATTCTCAAGGACTTTCTGCAGGAAACGGATGCGGCTGATAGTCTTCCCCTGAATACGCCTTGCTTCCCGATATCCGGCATTGTCGCTTCGGTCTCCCTGGGCGCTGGCCTCAGCGAGGTCGTCCTTCACCTTGGGGTAGACCTCGCTGACAAGATGCTTCAGCTCGGCTGCCAACTCGTCGTATCTTTGCTTTGACAGGTATTCCACAGTTCAAATATACAAAAAAAGTCGCTAAACTTCACTGACAAGTGCATTTCGTCCATAAGGTGCGTCACCGCATGGGTGTAATATTGTGTAATCAAATTCTTTGATTCTCTCGGAAAATCATCTACTTTTGCTCCGTCCGGACAACAGCACAGATTGTTGAACGATTAAAAAAACGCAAAGGAAATGAAGAAACTGATTCTTATGTTAATGATGGCCGGGTGCTGCCTTATGACGGCCCATGCGCAAAAGACCGTGGTGTCGCAGACCAATCAGAAGGTCTTCGACTCCGTAGAACAGATGCCGGAATATCCTGGTGGCATGCAAGCGATGATCGAGTTCCTGCAAACCAACATGAAGTACCCGGAAGATGCCGAAAAGCAGAAAGTGGAAGGGCGGGTTATGGTTCAATTCATAGTGGAAACTGATGGCAGTGTAACGGATGTGCACGTGGCCAAGCAGGTGTTCCCCTCGCTCGATGCCGAAGCAATCAGGGTGGTGCAGGCCATGCCCAAATGGACGCCGGGCAAGGAGGAAGGCAGGGTGGTCAGAGTGAAATACAATCTCCCCATAGTATTTCGGATGTGATGAAACCCCTCTCGCTGGCATTATTCGCACTAGTCATTGTGGGCTGTTCACATGAGCAGTCCCACAATGAACTGCTGTGCAGGTCGGCGCAGATTGTTTTCACCCAGCCCGACTCGGTCGTCAGGATGCTGTCACCCTATTATAACGATTCGGCAATGACCGCTGCCGATCGGGCACTCTATGGTCTTCTCTACACTGAAGCCTTGCATCGCAGCGGGCTCAGCACTGCGTCCGACTCGCTGATACGTGCCAGCAGAGA
>JAEEGH010001775.1_pt1 | contig 60739 bp, 45 predicted proteins | sample 9134181 | NCBI WGS metagenome assembly JAEEGH01 (sample SAMN16246544, study PRJNA631951) | gut metagenome | biome: gut microbiome; feature: rumen; material: DP-attached | host: Bos | place: Iran: Karaj | collected 2018-10
AGGTTTTGTGTCAGGCTCGTCATCGTCGTCTTCGTCATCGACAAATTCCTCATCATCCATAACATCCTCATCGCCGTCCGGCACAACCGCCGCGGAATCATCGTCAACAGGCGCTTTTGAACCGCCGCCGCACGAAATAAAAAGGAAAATCAGCATGATGGAGAAAAGAGTTTTCATGACGGGACCTCACGAAAATTAAACAAAAACGGCAATATTATAGCGATATCAGAACAAAAAGAAAGAAAAAAATTCAATAAATTCGGCTTATTTCAGCATCTTGAGGTCGAGTCCGCCGGGATACATATAGCTTACGTCCATTCCCCAGCCGTAGACGATGATCCCGCATGAATCGGAGCATGTCAGGTGGTGGCGCATGAACCATGAATCGAGTTCGAAAATGTAGTAGACTTTGTTGCTGCCGTAGACTGCACCCTGCATTTCGCCGTCCATCGCGGGTGTCGGAGTTTCACCGTCAAGCGTTATTTCGACTCCGGGATCTGTGATGACTTCGACAAAATTGGCGTTTCCGCCGTCGGTATCGGTATCCTCGACCGAGTATGCGAAGAAGTAGTATTCATTCCTGAACTGTTCGACCGGCGGGATTATCGTCATTGCAGGATCGCCGAAGCAGTATGAGTGCGAGGAACCCGGTCCGTCGTCGCGGCAGTCGGAGCTGATGTCTTCAGAACCGCTCAAATACTGCGTGACCTGAACGGGCTTGTCCGCTTCAACGAACGATGTTCCGGAAGTGAACCAGCTTCCGCCCTCGTCGATATGGTTAAGTTCATATTCGTAGAACTGCCCTGCATTGAGCGTAAAGGTCTTTTCTGTGCCGCTTTTGAACTCTTCATCCTTGATTTTGACCGAAACATTCGTTCCGTCTTCCGCCGCTACGACCCTGACAAAATCGCGGGCGTAACTTCTCGGTTTCGTTTTGACGACGGCATAGCGCGTTCCCCAGCGGTCGACTGGAAGAAGCTGGTGCTCAAGATGGTCGCAGTAACCTCTGTCTTTCGGGATATCGGCACATCCGTGGCCGCCGAAGACAGCTACAGGAGCGCACTTCGAATAAGGATTTTTGCACGATATTTTTGTGCCGGTGAAATCCGCCCCGTTGGATGTCGTGATGATATTCAGGACTTCGCCCTTGTTTATTTCGACAGTCATCGGAACTCCGGCCTGAGTACCCGGGATCTTCCCTGCAGGCGCGATGTTGGCGGTAGGCGTGATCTCGAGCTCGACCGTCATGTCGTAAGCGCCGATTATCGTGAAATAACCTGGTCCGTCGCCGTCAACGCCCGTTTCGTCAGGATAACTTGCGATAATGTAGTCGGAACCGAGCTTTGTCGAAGGAAGAACGAGCGAAGCGTCGTTCGAATGAAGGTTGTAGAACGGGTTGAACTGATAGACGATTATCGGGAGATCAGATTTTATGTGGTAGCTGAGAAAACTTGCCGCCGTTCCGATGAGCATCCTGTCCTCTTTTTTCGGCGTAACGACTATTGTTTCCTTCGGGTTTACCGTAATCACGAAAGATGAATCATGGTTTTTGCACTCCATGTCGTCATATTCGCTGCCGAGGAATGATTTCGTCACTTTGTAGCAGTATTCGAAACTCTCTATTTTTGTCTCCGTTCCGTCGTCCAGAGTCTTAAAGAATTCGATCGTAGCGGTTTTATCGGGATTTGAATTGGCAAGAGCGACCGAAAAAGAATCCTTGCTCGTTATCTTTTCGCTTTTTCTGCCGTTGTAGAGTTTCGCAGTGTAGAAATCGCAGCCAAGATAACTTACTCCGGCTGAAGAGCAGGCGTCTGCCTCACATTTTCCGTAAACGCAGGTCTTGCTCTCTCCGCACTTTTCGACCGGCACAGGATCGATACCGGATCCGTCTTCCTTGCACTGGAAAACACTGTTAGGATCACTTGCGTCACATGTCTTAATTCCCGGGACACAGTTCGTGGGAACAGGCGGTTTCTCTTCATCCGGCTGCTCCTGATCTCCGTTGCCGGAATCTTCATCTGCATCAGCATCGGGAACAGCGTTGTCGCCGTCATTGTTCGGATTGCTTTCCGAATCCCCGGTTTCCTGATCTCCGCCGTCAGAGACCTCGCCGTTCTCTCCGTCGGGAAGAACAAGTTCCTCCTCATCGTCATCGGATACCGCGCATCCCGCAAATACGAGAGACAGGATACAAAACAGCAGAAAAGCACTCGATTTCTTCATGGATCCACCTCTAATATGTTTTATCGTCAACACAAAAGCACAGTAATTCTACATATCGCGGGGAAAAATCAATAAATTTTCTTCCCGGCAATAAACTGACGGTCACGGAGTTATGACCACGCGGCTCCCTCTGCGCCGGCATCCTTGCTCTCCCCTTGATTATTTGAATTTTTTTCTTAAAATAACGCGTTTTTAAGTGAGGTGACGCATGAAGATCAGATTTTTTTCACTTTTTTTGATAGTTCTTTCAGCTTCGTTTCAGATAAGCTGCTCGACATTGGAAATGGATGAAACTCCTGACAATCCTGAGTGGGAAGAAGTCGAAGCAAAATATAAATCGCTGGAATCAGAGGGAAATTTCTCAGGGATCGAGGCATACTCACAAGAACTTTCAGCCTTCGAATGGGCAAAATGGCAGACGAACCAGATAAAGTTCATGCTTGCTTCGGCTTTATACAACCAGAAGAAGTATACCGAGGCACTCAAAGTGCTCGGAGAATTGAAAAATGTCGCTCCGTTCACCCACAAGACGCATGTCATGGCAGGAAACGCCGCGCTTGCCGAAAAAGAATACAACGATGCGCTGAAATGGATCTTCTCGGTCTATCTCAAACTCGACAAAGAGTCCAAACTCGCCGCTTCAAAAACTGTTTTTCTGGCATACATATATTCAAAAAGGTTCGATTCCGCGGCAAAATGGTACAAAGAACTCGATGACGAGAAAAAGGCCAACCTTCAGCCCGAATTCGACGCATGGTTGAATGAAAATGAGGAAAACAGGCGTGCTTTCGACCTTGCTCTGAACGGAGAACAGGGATCTGAAACCGGGGAGAGCGAACAGCCGCAGAGTATCGAAGACATCATCCAGGATGCAGTTGCAAAGGAACCTGAAGCGGCAACACTGCAGGACGACGGATCTGCTGATATCGTCCCCGCCGCATTCGACGGGAGCTATGTCCCTGACTGGAACAAAGTGTGCGTCGCGCTTTCATCGAACGACAAGTGGAGCAAATACAATGAAGTCATCAAGACCTACCTGAACTGGCATTTCGGAAAATTCGACAAAAGCGGGATAAAGCCCGAATTCATCGAATACGAAAGCGAGAAATCGGTCGAAGACTTAATGAAAAAAGCTAAAGATATCAAGTGTTTTGCCGTCGCAGGTCCGTTTTTTGCCCATGAATTCGCCGAAACTTTCATAATGAAATCGTCGGAATATTCGATCCCCGTCATCTCCTACATCCCGTTCGGCACGCTCCCGGGATCGCTCCTCTTCAATGTCCGCCAGACAAAAGACCTCGAAGCTGAAAACCTTGTGAGATACGCCGTCGGAAAAGAAAAAAGGAGATTCGCAATAGCATACATCGACGATCCGAACGGCAGAGCGCTGCGCGACACATACTGGAGAGCCATCGAGGCAGCCGGCGGTCAGGTCACGGACATAATCGACATCTCACCAGCTGACAAAGCATACAAGGACGATGTCGAAAAAGTTGTCGGAAAGCAGGACAATTACGATGAGGCGATCCGCGGATTCAAGTGGAGGAACAAAGAAAAATTCACGACAGACGCCATTATGAGCCGCGCCGTTGACAGTTTCATAAAAAGGATTCCGGGCAAATGCAGCTTCGACGTCCTCGCAGTCCTCACAGATCCGAAACAGACGGCAAGCCTTCTTCCCGCCTTCCCCTACCTCAACGTTGAGTTCGCATACTACCAGAAATACCTCAACAGGGCTGTCAACGCGAAAAAGCAGGAGCTCAGGAAAGACGGCTACGACTGGGATATCCAGCAGATCCTCGTTCTGGGACCTTCCGAGATGATAAGCAGCCCGAAAAACATCGAAGAACTGGGCAAACTTATCGACGGAATGGTGATCTTCGCACCGAGGTCGGATACGACTGAGAAAAACGAGAAATATTCAAAGATATCCAAGGTCTTCAAAGACAACAACAACCGTTCGCTCTACTTTGCGGAAACAATAGCGGCCGAAGTCGCGGACATCCTGCTCTCGGCTCTTGCGGCTTCGCAGAAAAGCGACATGGGAAACTTTGTCGAAGCGCTGAAAAACACTCAGTACACATCGCTCGTTTCGGGAAAAGCCGTCAAATTTGACGGAATGAACCGCATGACAGGAAGAAGCGAGATCCTTATCGGCAGGAACAAAGAGCCGTTTATGACTCCTGAAGAGATCGAAGAGGAGATAAAACGCAAAGCCGAGGAAAAACTTAAAGAAGGAAAGCCGGGAGAGGCGGAAAATGAAGCGCCTGAAAATTGATGTCCTGACACTTTTCCCCGAATTTTTCGAATCGCCTTTCTCTGTCAGCATGATGAAAAGAGCCGTTGACAACGGCATTATCGAACTTGGTCTGCATCAGATCCGCGATTTCGGCCTCGGGAACAGGCGTCAGGTAGACGATTCGCCCTACGGCGGCGGTGCGGGACTCATAATGAAACCTGAAGTGATCACCGCGGCGTGGGAAGCGCTTCCGAAGACTGAAAAAACTATCACGATCGTGATGTCGCCGAGAGGAAAACTTTTTGATCAGCAGAAAGCGGTAGAATTTTCGGAGACCGCCGAGCACCTGATCTTTGTCTGCGGTCACTACGAAGGGATCGACCAGCGTTTCATCGAAATTTCGGGCGCGGTAGAACTGTCTGTCGGCGACTATGTCCTCACCGGCGGAGAGACTGCGGCCCTTTCTGTCATCGATGCCGTGACGAGGCTCATCCCCGGCGTTCTGGGAAACGAGGAATCCTTCAAAAACGAGTCTTTCTCGCTTCCTCTGCTCGAACATGACCAGTACACTATGCCGCGTGTTTTCAGAGGTCTGGCGATACCGAAAGTCCTTACCGGCGGCAACCACGCGAAGATCGAAGCCTGGAGACTCAGGAACGCTTTGGCAAAAACAGCTGAAAACAGACCTGAGCTGCTTTCACAAATTCCACCTGAATTCTGGGAAGAAATGAAATGAAAAATTTTTACATCGGACTGATCCACAGCCCCGTTCTCCGCAACGGAGCAGCCATCACGTCTTCAATAACGAACCTTGATCTGCACGACATCGCGAGAGTCTGCGCGACTTACGGCCTCGGCGGATACTTTGTGATCCACCCTGACGACAAAATGCGCTCGATCGCGGCGCAACTTGCCTCACACTGGACCGAAGGCGAAGGAAAAACTTACAATCCCGACCGCTTCAAAGCGCTGCAGGTAATGAAGATCGTTCCGAGTCTGGATGAAGCGAAAAAAAAGATCGAAGAAAAATGGGGAGTAAGACCTGTCACTGTCGGGACGACCGCAAGAAAAAAGGAAAAGGAAAAATCTGTCACGATAAACGGACTCAAAGAAGAAAAAAACAGACCTGTTCTGATACTCTTCGGAACAGCCGGCGGAATGGAGGATAACTTCTTGAATTCATTGGACTTACTGCTTGAACCGATAGACCTCGGGACAGGCTACAACCACCTTAGCGTGAGAAGCGCAGTGTCGATTTTTATTGACAGATTGAGTAGAACTGACTAATATACCGCCGCGTTATTTTTGGAGGAGAAAAAAATGACAACCAACATTATTCAAAAACTTGAAAATCAGCAGAAAAGAATCGATCATTACTATGTAAAACCGGGAGATAAAATCGAAGTTCACACCCGCATCATCGAAGGTGAAAAAGTTCGTATCCAGATCTTCAAAGGCGATGTCATCGCAATCAAAAACGGCAGAGACAACAACAGAACGACAATAACTGTCAGAAAGTTCTCCGGCGGTTACGGCGTTGAGAAGATATTCCCGCTTCACTCCCCGATGATCGAGAAGATAGAACTCGTAAACAGAGGTCTCGTCCGCAGAAGCAAACTTTACTATCAGAGACTTCGTAAAGGCAACGCAGCAAGAATCAAACCGAAAAACATCTGGTAGTGTTTTCGTTTTTATTCGCGTTATTTCTCGCAGTTTCAGCAGAAAATCCTGTTTGCCAGTCAAGATTCGATTTAGAAGAAGAACTTTATAGATCTGTTGCGCTCCATAGCGACGATATTTCCGTCAGACTGAGTTATCTCAAAAGATACGGTCCCTGCATAACGCAGGAAGGCATCAATATCATTGAAGAAAGGAATATCGTCATTGTTGAAGAGCTCGATTGCGAGGCTCCGCTTGACGGGCTCGAATTTTTCTTCAGAAATAAAAAACTCTGCTCCCGCTCCGTCACTTTTTATCCTTCAAAAAAAGTTTTTACCGGAAAAAAGAGCGCTTCCCCCGTTTCTCTCCCCGAAAACTGGCGGCACATCGAAACAGCCGAAACCGTGCTTTTTTACGATTCGACCGCAAGATTCGGGGAAAACAGCGATACGACAGGGCAGATCCTGGCAAAGAGCGGTGACGGGATCTTCACGAACCATCTCGGGAAAGTGATCCATCCCGAATTTATCTATTCAAACGGAAATTGGGAAAAAGTTTTTCCTTTGAGGGAACTTTTTTATCTGACTGTCGGGAAAAACGGCACTTTTGAAGTCAGGATCATAACGGAAAATTCCATCCCCTACGACAAAAAGGAGCTTTTCGAACTGCTCGGGCTCAAAGCCGATGCTCCGGAAGAGCCTTTTTTTGCTCCGAGCACCGTTTCTCTTAAAGGAAAAGGGCTCAAAGGGATCCGGATCCCGAAAACAGAATATCTGACTGACAGGGAAAGCGACCACGGGACATACAAGATCTCTCTGTATTACCCGGAGTTGCAGAAAAAGGAGAACGTGACGGTCAGAACAGAGAGTTATGAACTGCAGATCCTTTTTTCAGACGGCAGACTCGAAGCGGATCTCACGATCTTCGTGAAAAAACTGACTCCTGAAGAGGCTCTCAACATAAAGACGGTGCTGAACCGCGAGATCCCTGCATTTTTCGTTCAGACGGCGAAATGATCATTTTGCGCCGGATATCCTTTTTCTGACTGTGACAATGAGACCGCGGAGAAGCGGTTCTTTGAGTATCACAACTGCCGCAAAGACCATGAGGAGCAGCGTCTTGAAAGCAAGAGAAAGGATCTTTCCTTCGACAGGCACGAATGAAGCCGCCGCCCAGAGGATCATCGCGAGAGCAAAATAGAAAGCGCCGCTTTTCACACGGTAGGCGATCGGGAAATATTTCTGACCGATAAAATAGGAAGCCGTCATTACTACGAAATTTGAGAAAAACGAAGCCCATGCGCACGCCATGAAACCGAATTTCGGCACGAAGAGCACTATAATCAGCACTGTTATGATGCAGGCCGCGAACGAAAAATAACTTCCCCACTTCGTCCTGTCGGTGAGTTTGTACCAGATCGAAAGGTTTGAGTAGATCCCGAAGAAAAGTTCGCCCAGCATTACGATCGGGACTATCGCAAGACCTGCAAAATAGGCACTGCCGATGAGGTGCTTGAAAATATCAAGGTAGAAAGTTATCCCGAGGAAGGTAAAGAGCGAAAAAAGGAGGAAGTAGTGCATCACATCGACATAGATCGAAGTGTCGTCACCTTTTTTGTAGCGGAAAGCAAAAGGTTCGTAGGCATATCTGAAGGCCTGCAGCGACATGACCATGACGACAGTTATCTTGAAGCAGGCTCCGTAGATCCCGAGCTGTGAATTCGCCTCTACCGGATCCGAAAAGAGATACGGAAAAAGAATTTTGTCGGCTGTCTGATTGAAGATCCCGGCAATTCCGAAGAGGAGTATCGGAAAGGAATATCTGAAAATTTCCCGCATGAGTTTAGAATCGAAAGACCACTTGAAAAGAAAATCTGGGGAAAGAGCCAAAAGGGCGAAAAGCGACGAAACTACGTTTGAAACAAAGACATAGCGTATTTCAAGTCCCGGAGACCAGATCAGGTTGACAGCAGAAAAACCGTTTTTTGAGAGCCACGGCGCAGCAAGGAGGAAAAAGAGGTTGAGTCCGATATTTATCGCGATCGAGCCGAGTTTTATACCTGCGAACCTGAATGCGCGCTGCTGGTGCCTTAAATTCGCAAACGGAATGGCGGTAAAAGCATCCATCGCGACGATAACGGCAAGCATCATGACAAATTCCTTGTATCCGGCATAGCCCATTGCAGCTGATATCGGCTTTAAAAACAGTGCGACCGCAAGGACGAAAAGCGATGAAGTCGCCGCAAGCGAAGTGAGGATCGTGCCGTAGACCTTTTTCGGATCGGGATTTTTGTTGATGAATCTGAAAAAACCTGTCTCCATGCCGTAAGTCAGAATGACGAGCATGAGCGCCGTCCAGCCGTAAAGATTCGTCACAATGCCGTAATCGCTCGTCTGCGTCAGCACTCTCGTGTATACAGGGACAAGCATCCAGTTGAGAAAACGCCCGACAATGCTGGAAAGCCCGTATACTGCCGTTTCGCCCAAAAGTTTTTTCATTCTTGAACCGTTTGCACTCATTTCAGCCCCTCAAAAATCAAAATCCGCGCGATTATAATTTTCGCAGAACCTTTTTCAAGCCATAAATCCTTACAAAATTTGTTTTCTCCTCTCTTTTTCTTTAAAATCCCGCGGTTTTGATCCCCCTCTAAGTCAGAGGGGCGGTGCTTTAGCGGCGTGGGCGTATGTTGAAAAACCGGCACGCCCCGCAGTCTGCTTCGGGCAGTAATGAAAGGGAAAAGTGCTTTGAACGACCTGAAGAAGAAATTTTTTGATACTGTTGAAAGGAACAGATTCCTGAAAATCATCTGGGAAACAGGATTCGGCTTTTACAGCGACGACTGCTTCACTTTCACCGCTGCGATAAGTTTCTATTTTCTTCTGAGTTTCATCCCCTTTCTCATCCTGCTCGGCGCATCTGTCGGCTACATTGTTGATTACATTAAAGATATTCAGCATCTGACATCAGAGCAGCTTATCTCCTACATCATGGATTCGCTCAATATGGCGATCCCGTTTTTGAGTGAAAAATATGTCTCTGGTCTTGTAGACATCGCAAATTACAAAGCCGGTCTCACAACTGTCGGTCTTGTTTCGCTCGCGGTCTCGGCGACCCTCCTTTTTTCCACTCTGCACTACTCTTTTTTCAGGATATTCGGGGGAAAATCGATAAATTTCATCCTTTCGAGACTCATGGGGGCAGTCTTTCTGCTGACGTTAGCCATCGTCCTCTTTTTCGTCCACTACCTCACTACCCTTTTCCTCTCCTTCGCCGGGAACATCGCCCACAAGATCCCGCTTCTGCAGGATATGATCGATGTCATCTCCAGCGGCCAGACATACAGTCTCGCCGTCTCGACAGTGATAATACTCCTCTTTTTCTGGATACTCATCAACTATTTCACATACGGGATAAAACTTTTGAAAAAGGCAGTCCTCTGCGGCGCGCTTCTTTTCAGCGTTTTATGGAATTCAGCGAAATTATTATACAATTTTTACATCACAGAAATTTCCAACTTTTCTTTCATCTACGGTTCCGCCGCCTGGATAATCACAAGCATCCTTTGGGTCTATTACAGCGCACTGATACTGCTTCTCTGCATGGAATTCATAAAAACGCTCTCTGCACTCTACCCTGAACCGAAGAAACAGGGCTGATCACCCGACGAATGTGAGAGCGCATCCTTTTTCTGTTGTTTTTACCGGGAGCATCGAATCATCAGGGAATCCGTCGATGTCGCTTCCCATCTCGAGATCCTCCGGTTCGTAAGTCTCTTCCTCGGTCTCAGGCAGTCCGCCGCTGCATTCGTGCCTTTCGCAGAGCATTTTCAGCGCAGCGAGGGCATTTATCCTGCCATAGCCGTATTTCTCACTGAAACCGTTTTCATCATAATCTGCATCGGCACTGGAGACTTTGTCGGCTGTCTTCGTGATTATTTCATAGAGTTCATCGCGGCTGAGTTCAGGATAAGCGGAGATCATAAGTCCGGCCACCGCTGCTGCGAGCGGGGAGGCACTGCTTGTTCCGCCGAAAGAGGAAGTATAGTCGCTCTGAGAATACCCAAACCAGCTTCTCGCGTCTATCGTCCAGATCCCGTCTTTTATCGTATCGAACGCAAAAGGATTCCAGACATAGTCGCCGTCCACATCGGAAGAAGGCGCCATGATGTCAAGATCCTTGCCGAAATCGCTGTAGCTCGACTTGTTCCCGTAGGCGTTCAGAGCCCCGACAGCTATAACATCTTCGTTTGCGGCATAACCGTCGAAAGTATCTTCCGCGCTGATATCCTCGTTCCCGTTTCCCGCGGCAAAAAATATGACGGTACCAAGCCCGTTCCTCTCCTTTTCACGGGCATATTTCACGATCTCCTTGATGACTTCCGGCATATCTTCCGCCCCGCCGTTGTCGGCCGGCCCCCAGCTGTTTGAAATTATCTGGACTCCCTGGTCCAGAACAAAATTGAAGGCTTTTGCCATATTTTCACCTTCGCCGAGTCTGGAGCCGGAACGCACGGGGACGATCCTGCATCCGGGGCATGCCCCTGACACACCGAGTCCATTGTCCTTCACAGCAGCTACGACACCGGTGACACAAGTCCCGTGAGGCTCGTTGTCATCGGCATACGGATAGTCGTCACCGTCAACAAGATCCAAGCCTTTCAGATACTTTCCCGCCATATCGGGGTGGTGCAGGTCGAAAGCGTCATCGATTATCCCGACTTTGACACCTTTCCCGGGCGATATCCCCAGCCCTTCGAGATACTCCCATGCCGCAGCGACCTTCGCATCGTTGCCTGCTGTTCCCCGCTGTCCTGTGTTCAGCAAATGCCACTGATTTTCAAAAAAAGGATCCTCGCTCTTGTACTCGATATTCATTTTTTTATCAGGAAAGGCCTTCTTAACGATCGCAGATCTATCCAGGCAATTCAACAGCTTATCTTTATCATCAGAGTGAACTGCATAGAAACTCGTCCGCTTGATTTTATAAAAATAAGTGATCCCGCAATCCTTAAAATCGCTCTTCAAAAATTTACGCGTTTCGTCTTTAAGCTGCACAAAAACGGCTTCTTCAGCAAAAATCACCGAAAATACAAGCAAAAATGCTGTAAAAACGAGTTTTTTCATGGTCCCCCGGAACTGATCAATTTTCCAGCATTTCAAGCATGAGTTTGAGTGCGACTTCAACTGCGCCGAAATCGGGAAAAAAGAGGTTTGAATGAAGCGAAACGGGCTCTGCATCGGGATCTCTGCGGCAGCCTGTCCAGAACATGATCCCGCTCCATTTTTTCGTGAAATAGCCGAAATCTTCTCCTACGAGATCGCCTTTTTTGCAGATGCACCTGATGTTGTGCTTTTCAGCGGCAGCTTTAAGTTTCGTGAATAATTCCGGCGTGTTGCGTACTTCGATATACTCGCCCAGAATCGTGAGTTTTGCGGTGCAGCCATAAGCCTCGGCGCATCTTTGAGCGGTCTCTTCGACTATTTTCGTGCCTGCGCTCATCATTTCGGAAGTGAAAGAGCGCAGAGTTCCTTCGATCTTTGAATATCCGGAAACCACGTTTCTCGCCGTTCCCGAGACAAGTTTGCCGAAGTGGGCATGGAAAGTTTCGGTAGGATTTATGTTTTTGCGTATATCGTGCTCGACAACGGTCAGAAATTCAGCCGCTGCGGCAAGTGCGTCATGACCGCGTTCCGGAAATGCGGCATGGGCTGTCTTTCCTTCGAAAACGACATCGACTTCGCGCGGAATGGCAAAAAGGACGTTATCGTTCGACGCGATCTCACCGACAAGAAAATCGTCGTTTACGTGGATCGCGTGCGCCGCTTCGATGTTGAAACTATCGAAAACGCCGCTTTCGATCATCTTTCTCGCCCCTCCTGCACCTTCTTCGCCCGGCTGGAAGACGAAAAGGATATTTTTTTCAGGCAGTTTTTCAGCAACTTCCGCCAAAATCCCACATAAAACAGTCATGTGGATGTCGTGACCGCAGGCGTGCATGACGCCGGGATTTTTGGAAACGATCTCGTGGTCGGGACTTTCATCGACTCTGATCGCGTCCATATCGGCGCGGAAAAGTTTGTAAGGTTTTTCTCCGCCGTTGTGATAGTCGATAACGATGGATGTCAGAAACGGGCGGTGGACTTTGAAAAGAGGCGAGCCTTTCGCAACTTCGTTAAAGAAACCGAGAATTATCTCCGCCGTTTTGAACTCGTTGAACGAAGGTTCCGGCGACTCATGCAGAGTCCTGCGGAGTTTTTTAAGTCTTTCGAGATCCATTTACTTCTCCTCGAGAAGGACCTGGACCGCCTTTTCCAACTGCGGATCGCGCCCTTCGATAATGTTGCTGGGAAGCATCGGGACTACAAAATCGGGGACGAGTTCGTTGTTTTCCAGATATTTTCCGTCGTTTGCGATGATACCTATCTGCGGGATACCGAAATACATTGACTCGTCAAGAAGAAGCGGCCACCAGACTGCCGTCGCAGTTCCGGCAACGGGCATTCCGACGATCTTTCCGAGTTTGAGTTCGCGGTAAGCGTAAGGGAACATGTGGGCATCGCTGTAGTTGCCTTCGTTGACGAGAAGTATCGTCTTTTTCGTCCAGCGGTCCTGAGGATCGCCGCCGAAATTCTTAACTCCGCGGTGGCTGTACTGCGTGTACTTTTTGCCGCCGAAAAGGACTGAAAGCTCGTCGTGGAGCCATCCGCCGCCGTTGAAGCGCGTGTCGATGACGATCCCTTCCGCGTTGTTGTAGCGGCCCATGATCTCGTCAAAAATAGCTTTGAAGCTTTCGCCGTTCATGCCTCTGATGTGGACATAACCAAGTTTTCCGCCCGAAAGTTTTTCAACAGCTTCGCGGTTCTTTTTGACCCAGCGTGTGTAAAGAAGCCCGAATTCGGCTCTGTAACCGATCGGTTTTACGACCTCTTCCCAATGCTCCGAGGTTTCAAGATTCCAGAACGATATCCTGACCTTTTTGTCCGGAGTGCGGTTGAGAAGTTTGTCGAAACTTTCGGCCGTTACCGCCATTCCGTTGATCTTTTCAATGATATTGCCTGCTTTGACTTTGCTTTCTGCCTTGTCAAGCGGTCCGCCTTTCATGATCTCTTCAATTTTTACGCCCTTCTTGTCAAAAGAATAGAAAATTCCGAGCCTTCCCGACGCATCGCCCATCGCCATGTAGGGCATATATCCGCTTCCGGTGTGGGAAACGTTGAGTTCGCCCAGCATCTCGGAGAGAAGTTCGCTGAAATCGTAGTTGTTGTTGATAAAAGGAATGTACTTCGCGTATTCGGCTTTGTATTTCGCCCAATCCACGCCGTGAAGACCTGTGTCGTAGAACTTGTCGTTCATCGTTTTCCAGACATATTCAAGAAGATACGCATATTCCGAAGATTTTTTGACTGAAAATTCGGCTGCCGGAGCAACAGGTTTCGCCTTTCCGTCAGCGAGACCTATCTTTGTCGCCTTTCTCATAGCCAGAACAAAAAGCGAAGTCCCGTTTGCATCCATGTTGAGCGCAAAAGCGGGATCATCCCAGAACGCAAGGTTTCTCGGGTGCGGTATCGAAGTCAGGACTTTCTCTTTCTTTTCGCGGAGATCAAGTGCGATGATCCTGAATTCCGTCGGATCGAAAGTCATGTAGTAAAGTGTTTCGCCGTCTTTGGAGACTGTGTTCTCGACATAATTTCCTGGATTAAGCGAAACTTTCACTATCCTTTCTTCAATATCTTTCGTGTCGAATTCGACCGGTTCCTTTTTCTCGGCTGCAGACAGCAGGACAGGTTTCGGTGCGGCCGGGGCTGCATTTACGGCTGACGCGGCCTTTTTGTTTGCTTCAGCTTTTTTCTCGTCGGAGATCTCCTCTTTGGTCTTCATGAAGTTGTCAAGCCCCTTTTTATTGAGGAAGAATGTGTAGAGCTCCGTACCGCTTATCCACGAGATGAACTCACCGTTTCCGCTCCATTTCGGCAGAGCATCGAAAGTTCCTGAATTTGAAATATTGACGACTTCTCCGCCCTTTGCGTCAACGATCCCGATCTCGCCGCTCCAGCGGTCTCTGTCGTTGAAGACGACTGCAAGGCGCGAACTGTCGGGAGACCATGAATACTGCTGGTCACCGTCGACATAAGAAACATTTTTTTCGCCGGGAAGAACGGTCGTGTGCGTATTTTTTTCGGTGTCGAAAACTACAAGTTCAGTCCTGTTTTTGAGGTATGCGATCTTTTTTCCGTCAGGCGACCAGTATGCCTGGAAAGCGTTGAAATCCCCTGAAATGATCTCTTTTTCGCTGATCTTCGTCGAAGTCGCAAAGTAAGGCTCGTTTTCATCGTCCATGGATGTTTCGTAAACTTTCCAAGTGCCGTCTCTGAACGAAGAATAGAGCAGTTTTCTGTTTTTCGGATGAAAGTTTACCCATCTTTCTTCATTCGGCGTGTCGGTGATCCTTTTCGTCGATCCCGTTTCGGTGTTTACGACATAGATCTCGCCGCGAAGCACAAGGGCTGCCTCGCTTCCGTCGCTGTTCGGAGCGACTTCGTCAGCCGCGGAAAGCATCGAGCGCACCTCGCTCTCCTTTCTTTCTACTGTCGAGAATATTTCAAGTTTTACAGGCTCAGCGCCTTCTTTCAAAGTGTAGATCTGACCGTCGTAAGAGAAGCAGAGAGTGCCGTTTTTGCTTCTCGAAAGGAATCTCACCGGATGGGTGTCGAATTTCGTCACCTGCGTCTTCGCACCTGCGGCAGAGCGTTTCCAGATGTTGAAAGAGCCGCTCTCCTCGCTCAGGTAGTAGATCTCACCGCCATCTCCGAAAACAGGGTTTCTGTCCTCTCCGCCGAAATCTGTGAGTTTGTCGAATTTTTTCACGCTGGTATCGTATTCCCAGATGTCGCGGGCATTGCTTGAAACATGGTGCTTGCGCCAGTTGTCTTCGTAGCCTTTTTTATCGTGATATATGAATTTCGAGCCGTCGTCACTGATTTTGAGATCCATGACAGGGAACGGAAGTTCAAGTTTTTCTTCACCGCCTTCTGCCGGAACGGAGTAGAGCTGCGGCATAGCTCTCGACGGGAAAAGCGAACTTTCTTTCGTGCCGATCCTCGGAGAATAGAAGTAAATTCTCGAATCGTCGGGTGAAAAAGCCATCGGAACGTCGTTTGCGGAATGGAAAGTGAGCCTTTCAGCTTCTCCGCCGTTGCGCGAAATGACGTAGATATCGTGGTTTCCGTATCTGCTGCTTACAAAAGCGAGTTTTTTTCCGTCGTTCGACCAGACAGGCATCGATTCAAAAGAGGGTGCGGAGGTCAAAGCACGCGCGAAACCGCCTTCAACAGGCACGATATAGACATCTCCCATGAATGCAAAAGCTATCTCGCTTCCGTCGGGAGAGATCGCCGGATAACGCATCCAGCCGAGCAGGTTGCCGTTCTCTTTTTGAGCATGCGGAAGCGCCGCCGTCCCGACACTGACTATTTTGTCAACAGGTCTTTCCTTTTTTGTTTTGGCTTCTATTCCCAAAAAATTATCAAGCTGCTGACATGAAACAAATAAAAAAACGAATGAAATTAAAGCAAAAAACCTTTTCATAAGACCTCCGAAAAATCATAAGACCGCAGGTTTTTACAACGCAAAGCGGTTTCAGTCAAGGCAAAGAGCCGATTTTGGAAATTTTTATTTGAACGCCGCTTTGAAGCGGTCTATATCCTCTTTCGTTCCGGCTGCGACAAGGACGTCTCCTGCTTCGAGGACTTTTGTCGGCGACATCGTCCCCTTCCCTGTCGATTTTTCGCGCACGGCCAGGACAAGAATGTTGAAGTTCTCGCGCAGTCTGAGGTCGATGAGGTTGCGTCCCCACATCTTTTTGTTTGCAGGTATCGCTTCGATCCGGTATTCGTCTTCGAATTCTATGCTGTAGGGCTCGGTCCCTTCGGCGTGCTGGACTGTTTTGAGCATATTCGCCTTCGAAAGGATCTCACGGTGGTAGAAGTCGATAAGATCGTGCTCGTGGATGCAGCCTGCGACCTTGCCGTCGTCTGAAAGGACGGGAAGTTCGATGACTTCGCGCTTTATCATGAAGCGCATCGCCTGCGAGAGCGGAGTATCAAGTTTTACTGTCGGGAAAGTCGTATCCAAAAGATCGCTTGCGAGGACCATCGTGCCGATCGCATCGTAATCGACTTTGTTGCTCGAGCTGAAAACGCCGTTTATCGCACCAAGATATTTGCCGGAATCGTCAACGACATAAGATTCGAAGCGCTCCATATCCCTCATTTTATCGAGGATCTGCGGAAGTTCCTCGTCTTTGTGGACTATGACGCACTCTTTCCTGAGACAGAGCTGGACATGGTTTTCGTTCATGATCGAAGCCTCTTCGCTGTCGTCTATCGGGATACCCTCTTTGAAAAGCTGGTAGTTGTAGATCGAAAATTCGGTCATCCGCTTCGATATCATCGTTGCGACAACGGTGGAAAGCATGAGGGATGGCAGCATATTGTAGTCGCGCGTGATCTCGAAAACGAGAAGCAGCGACGAGATCGGCTCCTGTGTCGCCGCCCCGAGCAGAGCGCCTATTCCGACAGAGGCGAAACTGAGACCTATCGAAGGATCGAGCCCCGGATAAAGCATCGGGATTATTTTTCCGAAACCAAGTCCGAAAATGTAGCCTACGAAAAGTATCGGCAGAAATATTCCGCCCGAAGCGCCGCTTGCAAACGCGATCGAAAGGAAAAGGAGCTTGAGCAGCGCGATACCGATGAGAAATGCAGGCGTGAAACCGTTTCCGGCAAGCATCATGTCCTTGCCGAGACCGAAGATCTCAGGCACGAAAGGCACTGTGAGCGCGAACGGCAGAAGAAGCAGCGGAATGTGGATATATTCGGGAAGTTTCGCCTTTACTTTGTCAAAAATGTTCGAATTGAAGTATGTGAGCTTGATGAGACCGACTCCTAAAAGCGCGTTGATGAGACCGAAAGTCGTGAAAAGAAAGATCTCCGTTCCCGAGCTTATCTCCGCGCTGAAACCGAGTGCAGCCGCCGGAAGGGCGGAGTGTCCCGGCATAAAATAGGAACCGAAGAAACTTGCAGTCGCCGCAGAAACTACGATAGGCGTCAAAGTTCCGATAGCGTAGTTTCCGAGAATGGTCTCGACCGCGAAAATAGTCCCTGCGATCGGCGCATCGAATGCGACTGCGAGACCTGCAGCAGCACCGCAGCCCACAAAAAGTTTGATACGCGATATCGGCATGCTAAGGAACTGCCCTATCGTAGAACCCAGAGTCGAGCCTATCACGATTATCGGGCCTTCATTACCGAGCGGAATACCTGTTGCGATGGAAAGCGACGAAGTTATCATTTTGAAGATCGAAAGTCTGGGCGGCATTATGCCGTTATTTTTTTTCAAAGTTTTGAGCAGAAATCCGAAGCCGGCTCCACCGCTCTCCTTGCAGATGTATCTGATTATGAATCCGCTGATGAATACACCTGTCAGCGGAAGAACGAACTTGTACCACATCGGCAGTTTCTTGAAGGCCTCGACCGCCGCGATCGTCGGAGCACCGATGAAAAGTTTTGAAAGCGAATCTATCATCCAGTTGAAGCAGAGGAACGCGCATCCCGCGAGGATCCCGATGATTACAGCGGCAAAAATGAGGAATGTCCCCTCTTTGAGCTTCGCCTTCTCAAGAAAATTCTTGAATTTAAAAAAGGATATTTTTTTCACCCGCAGCTCCATCTCCGCCGGAACGATCCGCGGTGTTATACACATCAAAAGCAGAATTGCAAGGAGCAGCCGGAGCACGGCTTAGACAAACAGCTTTGAACAGCCGTCGGACTTGCAAGTTTCTATTCGAAATTTTGGCGACTTTACGCAAAAAAATCAGTTGCTTTTACGAAAAGCACCAAAGGATTTGTGATTGGCTGTGGCTAATCTTCAAACAGCCTGATTATTTCCTGAGCAGCCTTGCGACCGCGACGTTTCCGCCTCCGATGACTGCGACATGACCGTTTGTCTGGAAATCTTCGGGATGTTGACCGGAAAGTCGATTCCCAAGCGTGTGCACGCCTTCATGCAAAATTTGTCAGGGCAATAACTGCCGATTACCACCCGTCATCGGAACAGTTGTTCGTGTTGTAACCGTTCCGCTGTTGTCGGAGCGCGGGCGGCTCGCCCGCATTTTGTTGCAACATTTATTCACTAGTTCTTTCACAGCTTTCCAGCTGTTCATTCATGCCGCCGACATAAGTTCCACGCTCTTTCAACTCTTCAAGAGGTGAAAAATCTTTTATACAGTTTTTGTCAACCCAAAGGCTTGTCAAGCCCTTTCTATTCCTGAATGCTTCGGCATTATCTATGTTATTTGATCCGACATCCAATCTTTTGAGTGCCGGAAACGATTCATTGTCTGCCAACCCCGATAAATCTGTAATATAATTATAATTCAAGTACAATTCTTTGAGAAATTTAAGGTTTTTCATAACCGGAACTTTTGTGATTTTATTCATAGCAATATCTAAGAATTGGACATGTTCTAATCCATCAAGTTTCATAAGATCGTTATCGTTTAACTCATTATTGTCAAACCACAAAGTGTCAAGAGAATCTAATCCGTTTAACTCTGGCAAATTGCTGATATTGTTGAAACTTAACTCAAGAGTCTGTAACTTTTTTAGATTGAGTATTTCTCCTGGAATTTCTTCAATTTGGTTTTCGCTCAATCCCAAATAAGTCAATTTTGTCAAATTTGTGACAGCAGGAATATCTTTTATTCTGTTATGTTTAACATTAAGCATGGTTAAATTTATCAAGTCTTTCAATGGTGAAATATCTTCAACATAGTTATTACGAAAAAACAATTCTTTCAAATTTGTTAAAAATTTCAAAGCTGTAATATCTTTTACTCTGTTGTGAACAAAAGAGAAAAATTCAAGTTTCTGTAAATTCTCTATATTTTCAGGTAAAAACTCAATCTGGTTGTTCCCTAAGTCTAAAGTCTTCAGGTTTACAAGTTGTTCCACAGGTGAAACCTCTTTTAATTTTGTTTCTTCTATATTAAGGGTTTCAAGGGTCGTGAGAAGTGAAATCGAGCCGTCAAGACATGTCATGCTGGTGGCATCAATTACGATTTTTTTTAATTTTTTCAGTTTGGAAAGCGGAGTATAATCATATATTTTGCCGGTTGAAATTTGAACAGATTCCAAATTTATCAGTTTTTCAATACCGCGAATATCTTTGACAGACAAAAAAGTGATTTCTTTGATTTTTTCCAAATCTTCTTCTGTTAGTTCATAATCCTCATCATATCCGAGATCTTCCTTGATTTGAGATTCGAGTTTCGAAGAAGCGAAAAAACCTTCATAAGGTCCTGCAGGAATTTTGTCATAGCAGCGTTTATAGCCGTTGATAGGCTCTGTTTTTTCAAAAATCTCCTCAGCAGGTTCATCATCTGAATCCGAATCTAAAACTTCATCAAAATCATCAACAATTTCAGAGCCTTGCGAGTCGGAATCATCATCAACGATTTCCGAATCCTGCAAATCGATGTCTTCATCCGGCAGAATGTCGGTGTCGTTTGATGAGTGCGAGGAAGAACAGGAAAAAACCAGAAAAACCAATAAAACAGCTAATAAATTCAATATTTTTTTCACATTTCACCTCAGTTTTTATTTTCCTTCACTTCAATTCTCGGCATTCCTCTCAAACTTGCACCGAATTTCTCGCGCAGCTCTTTTATGATTTTCGGGAAGTTGCCGTTCGCTTCGTAGAATTTGTCTCTGAAAAATATGCCGTCACGCGCAATCCCTTTATCAATCACCGTGGCGAACATCACGCTGTCACTGTCAAATGTCGAAGTCATTTCGTCGTATTCACATTCAAAATGCTCTTTGTGAAACGGGCAGCCGTACCATTCTTCCCATATTCTTTCGTGGTTTACTACCAAATTGGCGAAACTTTTCTCGGTTTTCCACTGTCTTTTTGACGAAAGAATCAAATCTTTAAGCTGTGGTTCGCTTTTATCCAACGATTTTAAATAGTTATTGACTTGTGCAGCTGTCGGGCAGTAGCCGTGATTTCCGAATTGTCCGAGTTCCCTCTCCGTGATGGTGCAGAAATAAACTCCGTTTCCGTCAAATTTAGGCAGAACTTTTTCCTCTTCGATTTTTTCCAGAATTTCTGGCGTTACTTTCGATGCAACAGGTTTTAGCGGCAAGGATTTGCGGCTAAGTTCTTCTTCCGTTGCAGGTTCCAACGGACAAACATGATTTTCTTCACAATAACATTTCCAGTCACGCATTATTGCATCTGTGGCTGCAATTTCTTTCCATAAATGCCATTTCCCCCAAAAGACATTGTAGCCCATTATGCTGTCAGGTAATGTTGAAGTCGTTTTGTCTACAGGGCAATAAGTCTTTTTCTTATCAAAACGGTAAAAACAGCCGATGACATCAACTGTTCCATCTGATAAAGTGAAGAATTCCTGATAGGAAACCTTATTACCCTGCAACATATCCATTTCCCATCCAAAAGCAGAACCCCTATTTTTTTCTGTTTCATATTCCGTGTATTTTGGATTTTCTAAATCTTTCAGATCTACTTCGACGAATTTCGGTTTTCCATGAATATTGTAGACAACACGATATTCGTTTTCCAAGTCGATTCTAGGGCTGTGACCGAGCTCTTCATTGCCGGATTCATCCTTACGGTTGAGCTTGAAACACTCGTCAATATGTTTTGGATATTTGCTCAGGTCACAATAATAAAGTTCCCTGTTGTTTGTAATGAAAGTTAAGTGATCTCCGACGATATTGCCTTCACCGGCGTAGTTGTTGATTCCGGCGAGTTCATGCCAAACCCAATCTTTTGAGGAAGCATAAACTGTCTTTTGGCCTTTAAGGCGCAACAGAGCCCAGTTTTTCCCGGCAAAAGGCGGGTCTGAAAACTCATCTTTTAACCCGTAATTATCTCGAATCAGCTCATAAAAATAGCCTTTTTCCGTCCTTAACACGGAAACCGTAAAGACTTTATAACTGTCAGGATAATCAGCAGGATAGCGGTCGAAAACTTCTACAATGTATCTGTTTTCGTTGAACGACAGGTATCTTGACTGACCGACATTGGTATATTCATCTTTCTCAGGATCATATTCCACAATCAAGCCGCTGTGCAGGAACCGCATTCCGGCGACACCATCATACATTCCGTGTGTCCAGAATACCCCCATGCCGACATCGAATTCGTTTACTGTCAGCAACCGGTCACAACTGCTGATAAAGGTGCTGAGTTCAGCTTTTGTTTTTGCATGCATATCCGGCAGTTTGCATGGCCATGGGTAGCATGAGCGTTCTTTTGTCTGGTTCGGATTTTTATCCTGTTCTTTCAAATAGGCTTGCTGCTCCTCCCAATTTTCCCATTCCCAGATGTTGCGGACACACTGCGGGTCGTTTTCGGTGGGAGTGTCGCAGCCCGGGCGGCAGAAAGTCGGCTTGCCGTTTGCATCTTTGAAGGGAAAGGGGGTTTTGATCGTGTTTTCGTTGTAGCGGAGATCGAGGCAGGCTACATCTTCGTCTGAATCAGCATCGGTAACACTGTATGAATCCGCATCCAAATCCGGTGTTTCATCCGAATCTTCAATAAAATCCAAATCTTCTTCCGAATCGGTGTCGTCGTCGGCAATGGTTTCGGTGCCATCGGAATCAGAATCAGGAATAATGTCGGAATCTGCGGAAGAGTGCGAGGATGAGCAGGAAAACAGCAGAAAAGCCAATAAAACAACCGATAAATTCAAAAACCTTTTCATCTTTCGGGACCTCCGGAAACAATTTGTGTAACAAACAAGCTCATATTATAGTGGATATTCAAAATTTAACAAGCCGTTTTTTTGAAAAAATGGTAAAAAATACAATGCTCGTCCACAAGACGTTTCATGAATCGTCTCTACAAGCGAAGGGGACTAAAAATATTGATTTAAAATCAAAAAAGGGCATAATTCTCACCTTGTCTGACGGCAGAGATACAAAAACTTCGTCTGCCGCTCGTTTTTTAGGAGGTCAAAATGAGAAGAACGATAATCGCCGCAAACTGGAAAATGAACAATCTTACCGGCGAGGTGAAAAACTTTTTCGCAGAGTTCGGCGAAACAGCTGTGAACTCGGAAAATGAAGTGATTATCGCGCCGGCTTATCCCTATATCGCGCTTGCTTCCGCGCTTTCTGAAGGAAAAAACGTAACGATCGCGGCTCAGGATGTCTATCCGAAGGCTGAAGGGGCTTTCACCGGCATGGTCGGCGGAAAGATGCTTGCCGATCTGGGTGTTAAGGCTGTCATTATCGGTCACAGTGAGAGGAGACGGATCTTCGGAGAACCTCTCGAGCTTATCCGCGAAAAGGTGAAATTCGTGCAGGAAAACGGGCTGCACCTTGTCTTTTGCGTAGGCGAGACTCTGCCGGAAAGGGAAAACGGCTCGATGTTCGATGTGCTTAAAGAGCAGATCTGTTCAGCTTTTGACGATAATCTCACACTTGCTCCGGAAAAGATCACTGTCGCTTACGAACCTGTCTGGGCGATAGGAACAGGCGTCACTGCGACTCCGGAACAGGCGGCTGAAATGCACGCTTTCATCAGGAAGATAATGAAGGAAAGATACGGATATGAAGATTCACGCATCCTTTACGGAGGCAGCGTCAAACCTGAAAACATCCGGGGACTTTTGAGCCACGAAGATATCGACGGAGCACTCGTCGGCGGTGCAAGCCTCAAGGCATCGTCTTTCATGAAACTTGTCAATTTCCAAACGGTGAAATAATGAAAAACAGCAGACTTATGGTCGCCGATATCGAAGACGGCGATATCATAATCCCCGATTCCAAGTGCTTCTTTTTGGTCAAGAAATCTTCGGTCAAAGTGGGAAAGACCGGCAAAAAATACATCGATCTCGACCTTTTTGACGGAACTACGACAGTCGCAGGAAAGGTCTGGGACATCACCGAAGAGACCGGAGAGGCGGTCCAGGCAGGAAATGTCATCCAGGTGCTTACCGGAAAAGTCGGAAAATACCTTTCGAATATGCAGGTTACTGTGAACGACGCGGTGATCGTGCCGCCCGAAAAGATAGATTCGGAGTGCGCAGGGATCCTGCCGGAATCTTTCTACACTTTTGAAGAGCTCAAAAAACAGTGGGACGAGCTTATGGAAGTCCTTGTTCCGAAGCACCGCGAACTTGTCAGAAAGTTCATGGAAAACGAGAAGATATGGCATCTCTTCACGACTATTCCCGGCGGCAGGAGCATGCACCACGCATGCCGCAGAGGGCTTTGGGAACATTCGATCTCGGTCGCTCAGTCGGCGCTTGCGGTCTCTGACGTCTTCGATGAAAAATACGGCGTCGATATTTCGCTCGTCGTCCTCTCGTCGATGCTCCACGATGTCGGAAAGATCTTTGAATTTCAGATCAATCCGGCTACTTCGATGGTCGACAAATATTCAGACAGAGGCAAACTTTTAGGCCACATCTACATGGGCGCGACCTGGCTCGAAAAGCTCGTTTCAACGTGTTTCCCGGAAGACAGTGACCTTAAGATGGATCTTATACACATAATCCTGAGCCACCACGGACAGTATGAATTCGGTTCTCCGAAACGTCCCAAAACGCTCGAAGCCCTTATCGTTTCGACCTGTGACAACCTTGATGCAAGTTGTGATGCGGTCAGATCGTGCTTCGGCGACAATATGGAAGGGAACTGGACGAAACCTGTCTACATGATGGACAGAGCGTTCTTCAGGCGCCAGGAAAACGGAGGCTCCGGTGAGGATGCTCCGGATGAAACGGAAGAACAGACTTTTAATAATTAATTTTTTTGGAGGAAAAAATGTCAAAAATTCGTGTTGCAATCAACGGCTTCGGCAGAATCGGAAGAGCTGTTTTCAGAATCGCCGAAGGAAGCGAGGATGTCGAGATCGTCGTCATCAACGACCTTACCGATCCTAAGACTCTGGCTCATCTTTTGAAATACGACTCTGTTCACGGCATTTGGGACAAAGAAGTCAAAGCCGGCGAATCTTCGATCACGGTAAACGGCCGCGAAGTCCAGATCCTGGCTGAAAAAGATCCCGAAAATCTCCCGTGGAGAGATATGAAGATCGACGCAGTGCTTGAGTGCACAGGCCGCTTCACGGCAAGAGAAAAGGCAAACCTGCACATCGAAGCGGGTGCAAGAAAAGTCCTCATCTCTGCTCCGGCAAAGGGCGAAGACATGACGATCGTATACGGCGTAAACGACTATCTCTACGACAAAGAGAGACACAACATCGTTTCGAACGCAAGCTGCACCACGAACTGCCTTGCTCCGATAACCTACATCATGCACAAGCATTTCGGGATCAAACACGGTCTTATGACCACGATCCACTCCTACACGAACGACCAGCGCATCCTCGACCTTCCGCACAAGGATCTCCGCAGAGCAAGAGCGGGCGCAGTCAGCATGATCCCGACGACGACAGGCGCTGCAAAGGCAATCAGCCTCGTCATTCCTGAGCTCAAAGGCAAGCTTGACGGCATTTCGATAAGAGTCCCGACACCCAACGTAAGCCTTGTAGACGCGACTTTCGTTATCGAAAAGGAAACGACCGCTGAAGAGATCAACGCTCTTATGAAAGAGTACGCAGAAGGCCAGATGAAAGGCGTCCTCAGATACTGCGACGAGCCGCTCGTATCGCACGATTTCAACGGCGATCCGCACTCGTCTATCCTGGATTCGCTCAACACTGCCGTAATGCAGGGAAATATGGTCAAACTGCTCAGCTGGTACGACAATGAGTGGGGCTACAGCAACAGAATGTTCGACGTCCTCAGGAAACTTTTTGCTTAGACGGAGGATCTGATGGGTTTTTTTGATACTCTCGGCATCAAGTGTGTGAACGAACTTGCGATCAGGGAAAAAAGGGTCTTCCTCAGGACAGATTTCAACTTCCCTGTAGACGAAGAGGGCAATATCGCCGATTTTGAAAGGATGGAAAAGTCCATCCCGACGATAAAGCACATTCTTGAGCACAATGCGCGCCTGATCATCGCTTCGCATTTCGGAAGACCTGAGAGCGAAAAGGATATTCAGTATACCCTTGAGCCTTTTGCGGCAAAACTGGCGGAGATCCTCGAACAGGACATCTATTTCTTCGAGGACTGCGTCGGAATGGGAGCTATGCAGATGGTGAGAGATCTTAAGCCCGGTCAGATACTCGTGCTTGAAAATCTCAGATTCAACAGTGACGAAAAGAAGGGGTCGTCGGCTTTTGCGCGTGACCTCGCAAAAATGTGCGATGTCTATATAAACGATGCTTTCGGGGTCTGCCACAGAAAAGACACATCCATTGCCCTTCTTCCGCGTTTCGTCGATACGAAAGGTGCCGGTTTTGCTGTGAAACAGGAGATCGATGAGCTTTCGAAACTCATCGGTCTCGAGCACGGAAACGGCCTGTGCATCATGCTCGGCGGCTCCAATGTGAACGACAAGATCTCGCTTATCCGCCCGATGCTCGAAGTCGCCGACAAGATCATACTCGGAGGGCCTCTCGCATATATTTTCATGGCGGCGCAGGGTCTCAATGCCGGTGCAGCCTCTGTCGACGAAGAGAAGATCCCGCTCGCAAAGGAGATCTTGAAAAGCGCGAAAGTCAGAAAGGTCGAGATCGTGCTCCCGGTCGACCACACAGTTGCAGAAACTGTCAATTCGACCGAGCCTGTCGTATGCAAAAGCGGCTCTTTTCAGGAAGGGATGGAGCCTTTCGACATCGGTCCCGAAACGGTCGGACTTTTTGCCGAAAAGATCGCAGAGTGCAAGCACCTTTTCTGGAGCGGCCCGCTCGGTGTATATGAAAGACCTCAGTTTTCAGCCGGCAGTCTGAAGCTTGCGGAAAGGATATCGAAACTCCCGATCCACAAAGTCGCAGCCGGCGGAGACACGGAGGAGATGCTCAGAAGGGCAGGACTTGCCGGTAAATTCGACTATCTTTTCACCGGAGGCACTGCGGCGCTTGAATTTCTTAAAAACGGCGGGATGATCCCGGGGCTTGAAGCTCTTAAAGGCTGAGAGGCGGCATGGCAAGACTTACGATGGCGACATCGGCTGATTTCAAGCCGAGACAGAAAAAACTGACGCAGACCGAAGCCGCGCAGATCGCGGAGAGCCGGAAGGTGAACCTGGGTTATGCTCAGGAGTGGCCGCGTCAGAAACTCAGGATATCCGATCTCTATCCCGACGAGCAGTTCATACGGGAGATCTCGATGCACGAGTATAAGTATTTTATTTTAATGGTTCTTCCGGTAATTGTCACGTCCGCTTTCGTTCTTGTCCACAGAAATAACCTATACAATGAATTTATTGCTTTTCTTGAGCCGTTTTTTTCAAAACTCTGGTAACATTCATTTCAACTGAAAATCTTGACTTGATTATTTCAAAATATACTCTCACGCGAAAATTTGCTGTTTTAATAATTTATGGAGTTTGCAATGACTAAAATCATCGAATGTGTTCCCAATTTTTCAGAAGGAAGAGATATGGCTGTGATCGACAAGATCACTGCTGAGATCAAGAAGGTGAGCGGTGTCAGACTGCTGGATGTCGATCCCGGATACGATACGAACAGAACGGTCGTCACGTTTGTCGGTGAGCCGGAAGCTGTGAAACAGGCCGCTTTTGCCGCTGTAAAAAAGAGTCACGAACTCATCGACATGCGTCACCACAAAGGCGCTCATCCCCGCTTCGGTGCATGTGATGTCTGCCCCGTTATTCCGGTCAGCGGCGTAACGATGGACGAATGTGTCGAAATCGCGCACGACCTCGGCAAAAGACTCGGTGAAGAACTCGACTATCCGGTTTATTTTTACGAATACGCAGCTACAAGCCCCGAGAGAAGGAACCTTGCGACAGTCCGTTCCGGCGAATACGAAGGACTTGAGGCAAAACTCAAAGATCCGAAGTGGAGACCCGATTTCGGACCGGCGGAATTCCGTCCGACAAAAGGTGCTACCGCTGTTTCGGCGCGTGATTTCCTCATTGCCTACAACATCAACCTCAACACGACGAACGCGAAAAAGGCGAATGCTATCGCGCTCAGGCTCCGCGAGCAGGGATATCCCAAAAAAGATGCGGACGGAAATCCGGTACTGGATGAAAACGGCAAAAAAGTCATGTGCCCCGGCATGTTCAAAAACTGCAAGGCTATCGGCTGGTATGTCGATGACTTCAAAAGGGCGCAGATCTCTATAAACCTTACGAATTACCACGTAACCAACATGTTCCACGTTTTTGACGCCGCTTCGAAACTTGCGGAAGAGAAGGGGCTTCGTGTAACAGGCAGCGAGATAGTCGGCGTTCTTCCGAAAGAAGCTCTCATCGAAGCCGGTATCCACTACCTTGAAAAACAGGGAACATGCGCAGGTCAGAGCGAAGCCGAGCTCATTAAGATCGCAGAACAGTCTCTGGGACTCAGCGATGTAGTCAAATTCAAACCCGAAGAAAAGGTCATCGAATACATGGTCAAAGAGACAAAAGGACTTTCCGATATCACGGTAACCGAGTTCTCCGATCTTCTGGCGAGTGACGCTCCGGCTCCCGGCGGCGGTTCAGTCGCGGCTCTCTGCGGCTCATTGGCTGCTGCGCTTGGAAGCATGGTCGCAAACCTCACTTACAACAAAAAAGGCTACAAAGAGCATAACGAAAAGATGAATACTGTCGCGAAAGACATGCAGGTAAGAAGAGCGGAACTTCTTCATCTCATCGACGAAGACACCAACGCTTTCAACATCATGATGGCTGCGATGAAAGCTCAGAACGCGGCTAAAAAAGCTGGAAATCCCGATGAGATCGCAGCTGCAGACAAAAATATGGACGAAGCAAACAAATACGCTATTTCAGTTCCGCTTCACGTTCTTGAGAAAACTTACGAGCTTCTTCCGAACCTCAAAACCGTCGGCGAATTCGGCAACATAAACGCTGCAAGCGATGCCGGAGTAGGTGCGCTGCTTGTTCAGGCAGGTGTCAAGGCGGCTGCTCTCAATGTCAAGATCAACCTCAAGAATTTCGCGAAGGACGATCCTTTCTACGGCGAGACTTTCAATGCGATGAACAAAGTTCTCGAAGTCGTTGACAAGGAAGCTGAAGAGATCCTTGCGATCGTTGAGAAAAAAATCAGTTAGCATGAAACTCCACTCCGTTTTCACTTCGCTTCAGGGTGAAGGAAGATTTCAGGGCTATCCTTCCGATTTTATCAGGTTTTTCGGCTGCAACCTCAACTGTTCGTACTGCGACACGAAACAGGCTCTGTCAGGTGATTCATTTTACCTTGAAACGCCGGGATCTGTCGCGGAAAAACTCAACAGATCTGATATTTTCGATATCTGCGTCACAGGCGGCGAGCCCTTCTGCCAGCCGGATGAACTTCTTGAACTTCTGAAACTGCTCCGCGGCAAAAGAATATCAGTCGAGACCAACGGAAGTTTCGAGCTTGAACCGCTCTACCGCAGATTTTCCGAGGCAGAAACAGATTCAGCTCTTTATTTTTCGACAGACTGGAAGACTCCGTCATCGGGGAATCCGCTTTTCGACGAGCGCAATATCGGTTTTTTGAAAAAAAGCGGGGCAGGGTGGATAAAATTTGTCGCTGGAAACACGGAAGATCTTGATTTTATTGATGAAAAACTTCCGCTTCTTGACGGCGTGGAAACATATCTGAGCCCGGTCTTCGAAAACGGCGGCGAGTGGTTCGCGGCGGTCGAAAAGTTCATAAAAGGCCGCAGAAATATCCGTCTGCAGCTCCAGCTTCACAAAATTCTGGGGATCGAATAGCCTCTTTCCTGTGCGCTGACAAAAAAATATTGACTTAGAAATTTAATTTTAGTTATATGTCGTGCTTTTGTGTGCGGTGTTTCATTGAAAATCACATATTGGAGGAAAATTTTGAAAAGTCTGAAGATTTTGATGTCACTTTTTATCGTCCTTATGACGAGTGCCGCTTTTGCGGGAACAGTTGCGGTATTTCCTATGGCTGCGGTCGAGGGTGACCGTCTTGCTGCCGAGGATATCGACACTTCGGTGGAAGAAGTCCTCGATGAGATAAAGGGCGCCGATGCTTCCATTTTTACCGATTCTATAGGCACTAAGGTCAAAAAGGCCCTTGCAAAATGCGGTGAGAACCTGGGCTGCCAGAAAAAATTCATCTCGAAGGCAAAACAGAAATCCGATTTTTATATTTTTTCCAAGATGAAATTCGTCAAAAAGAGCGGAAAAACGATAGTCGAGACTTTCCTCATCGACGGAGAGGGCAACAATCTTGAAAAAGAGAAGGTGAACTTCGAGAAAGGCGCTTCGACTGAAAAGATAGCGTCGAAACTTACGAAAGTCTGGACAAAAATGCTCTCGTCTCAGGTCACTGAAAAGAATGAACCCGAGGAGGAAGAGGAAGAACCTGTAAAACCGGCTAAAAAATCGAATGCCGATTCCGCTATAAAAGAGGCGCTCGAAGCTTATGCGGAAGGCGATCTCAAAGCTGCGGACAAGGCGCTTGACGGCGCTGCGGACAGAGATGTCAAAGCGAAAGAACTCAGAAAGAGCATCACGGAGATCGCAAAATTCGTCCAGCGCGCAAACGCTGCGATAAAGGCTAAGAACTACGACGAAGCTATTCCGATAATCGCAAAGGCGGAAAAACTCGACGAAGCGATCCTTGAACTCGGTTCAAGCTCAAAATACCGTGTTTACAGAAAGGATGCTGTCGAGAGAGTCGTATACTCCGATCCGAGCGAAAAGGATATCCGCACGGTCGATACTATCCATGCGAAATTTGAGAAACAGCGCGAAAAACTGAGAAAGGAAAGGGCGAAAGAGATCGCTGAGACCGATGCATGGCTCAATGCGAGGATCCTTGAAAGAGAAGCAAAACTCAAAAAATACGATGATGACTCCAAGGCTGCGAAACAGCAGAAGGACACTGAATACAAAGAGCTTTCGGAAAGGATCAAAGCTATGAAGTATCAGTGGGAGAAGGACGACAGCGAGATCGAACAGAAGATCGTCGAACTCGAGAACAAACTCACTCTTTTCGAGCAGAGGGAAAAAGGTGTAACGAAAGGTTCGAACGCTCTTTCGGCCCAGTACGAAAAGGAAATGGCAAAAGAGATGGCCGAAACCGACAAGAAATACGGCGACATCCTCAAAAAGATGAAAGAGGAAAAGGAAGCTCGCTACAAAAAGCAGGCTGACGAACTTGAAGCCGGCAACAAAAAGACCGAGGCAGCGGTTCTCGCTCTTGAAGCAAAGAAAAAAGCGAACGAAGACAAGATCTCCGAACTTGACAAGAAAATGACCGGCGAGCAGGAAAAGTTCGACGAGAACGAAAAGCAGATCATGTCCAAGAACGAAGAAGTCAGGATGAAAAACGAGGACGAGGACAGAAAATACAAAGTCGAAGTAGAGAAAGAATATCAGGCTAAGTTCGACGACCTCAACAAAAAACTTCAGGATTACGATGCTCAGGAATCTGAAGAGCGTGAAAAACTCAAAAAATACGATGCTGCGACTGAAGAATATATGTTCAAAAACGCAGAAGTAATGCAGAAGTATCAGGAAGATATCGAAAAGGAAAGGGCCGCGGCGGATGCTGAGTGCGCAAAGAACAGAGAGGCGGCTTCGGCAGATGCGGAAAAGGCTTTCACCGAAGAACTCGAAAAACTGAACAAGGAAAAGGCCGATATCGAAGCTAAGATCGCTGAAAAAGAGACTCCGGCTCTTAAAAAACAGCTTGATGCGGCCAACAAAAAGATCTCGAAACACGAAGGCGGAAAAGACGGCTTTGTCGCTAAGAAAATGGCGGCTGTCGAGCAGGCATGCGAAAACAAGAGCATGGAGATCGACATGAAACTCGCCAAGAAGAGCGACGAACTCAACAAGGACAATACGAAATATCAGAAGAACCAGCAGGCCGAGAAGAAAAAAGCCGAAGCCAACTTCAAGGCTTTCCAGCAGAGAAAGGATGCTTTCAAAAAGAACATCGACAGCCAGATCGCAGCGGCTCAGAAAGACAGAGACCGCAAGATCGAAGCCCGCGAGAAAGAGCGCAGCAAACAGTCCGAAACCTGGAACAAAGAGGCTGCTGCAAGACAGAAAGATCTCGACAACAAACAGCGGACTGACAAAAATGCTAAAGACCGCCTTGTCAAGGAAAACGAGGGTATCGATGCCAACATCGCTATAACCAACGCAAAGTGGGCTGACAAGAGAGACGATATCCAGGTAAAGAATCAGGAAGACAACCAGAAATACGAGAAGACCTGGCAGGAAAAATACGACAAGACCGATGAGGAATACAAAGCTAAGAAAGAAGCAATAGAGAACAAGTATGCTCAGAAACAGGTCGATGACAAAGACGCTCAGAAAAGACAGAAAGAACAGTGGGAAGAGGAAGTCCAGAGACTTAACGATGAAAAACAGAAGAGAAAGGAAGAGCGTCAGGCTATCCTTGTAGCTGAACAGACCAAATGGAAAGAGAAAAACGAAAAATGGGACGAGGAAGAGGCTCAGAGAAAAGAGGAAAAGGCGCAGTTCTCGAAAGATCTGAAACAACTTGCGGCTGAAGACAAGAAGGAAGCTGTTGCAAAGAAGAAAGAAGCTGAGCAGAATTACGAGGATAAGACCAAAGAGATCGACGAAAAAGAGCTCGAACAGATCCGTGCTAAATTCAAAGACGAATACAAAGTCACGAAATCGAGAGAAGTCGTTGATGTCAAAGGATCGACCGATATCTACAACCTCAAGGCGGATGCTTTTGCGAAGAGCGGCCTTCAGAAGCTCAACGAAAAGGATCTTATCGGTGCAAGAAGAGCGTTTGCGGAAGCTCTCAGGATCGACAGAAACAACCAGATCGCGCTCAACGGTATGAACTCGATCAATGTCACGGCTAAATCGATGTACTGGGAAGCTTACGGAAAAAGAGAGACCGACAAGGCAAAAGCTAAAGAGATCTTCACGCTTCTCACAAAGACCTTGATGCCTTCAAACGAATTTTTCCTTAAAGCGAAAACGGCTCTTGAGGAGCTTCAGTAATTTTGAAGAGCGGGCCGAAAGGTCCGCTTTTTTATTTGTCCCCTAAATTTCCTTCAGCCCAGTGCTTTCTGCAAAGTGCGACATAGCTTTCGTTGCCGCCGAGCATGACCTGCTCACCCTCTTTGACGACTTTGCCGTCAACGACTCTTGCGTTCATGATGGCTTTTTTCGAGCACCAGCAGACAGTCTTTATCTCCTCGATCGTGTCGGCCATGGCGAGCAGACGTTCGCTCCCGGGAAAGAGATTGCCTGCAAAATCGGCGCGGAGACCGTAAGCGATGACGGGGATGTTGAGTTCGTCGACTACGCGGCAGAGCTGCATGACTTGAGCCGGTGTGAGGAACTGGGCTTCGTCGATGATCACGCAGTCGATCTTCGTTGAGTCGTTCATTATGCTGACAGTTTCGAACGCATCGTCGTCCGGGCTTAAAATACAGGCCTTTTTCGCAAGTCCGACCCTGCTTTTGACGATGTCGATGCCGTCGCGCGTGTCGATCGAAGGCTTGAAAATGACGGCGTTCTGGTTCCTCTCGAAGTAATTGTATTCCACCATAAGCGCGTTCGAGGTTTTGCTCGCACCCATCGCGCCGTATCTGAAGTAAAGTTTCGCCATGATCCCTCTCCGTCGGAAAAATAACGGCAGATGTTAAAAAAAACGGAAAAAATGTAAATTTTTCGGATTGACAAAGCAAAAGTTGAAATTATATTAGCGTCCGTGAATTTATTGTTTTTTTAGAGGTTTTAGGATGACACACAGAATATACTTCGACAACAGTGCGACAACGCCTGTCAGGAAAGAAGTCGTTGACGAGATCATGCCGTTTCTTACCGAACTCGGCGGCAATCCTTCGAGCAGACACTATGACGGCAGGATCGTCAGAACGGCAGTAGAGGCGGCAAGAGCGAAAGTCGCAGCTGCGATAAACGCTGATCCCGCTGAGATATACTTCAATTCGTGCGCAAGCGAAGGAAACAACACTGTTCTCCGCGGATATATGCTTGGGCTTGGCAGAAACGCGAAGAAAAACCACATCATCACGACTTCGGTCGAGCATCCGAGCATTTTCAACACGGCCGCAGCACTCGAAAAAGAGGGCTTTGAAGTCACTTATCTGCCTGTCGACGGAAAGGGGAACCTCAGCCTTGATGACATCCGCGGCGCGATAAAGGAGAACACCGGCCTCATTTCGACGATGTTCGTAAACAACGAGATCGGAAACATCTATCCGGTCGAAGAGATAGGAAAGATCGCGCATGAGCACAACATTCTTTTTCATGTCGATGCTGTTCAGGCAGTCGGCAAGATCCCGGTCGATGTCAAAAAGATCGGCTGCGATTTCCTTACGATTTCCGCTCATAAATTCTACGGTCTCAAAGGTGTCGGCGCTCTTTTTGTAAAGCGCGGAAGAGTCTTGAAAAACCTTCTTACAGGCGGACATCAGGAAAAGGGAAAGCGTCCCGGAACAGAAAATGTCGTCGGCATAGTCGGCATGGGAAAGGCAATAGAGCTCGCTGTCGCAGAACTTGACACCGAGGCAAAGAGAATCGCCGCTCTCAGGGATCATCTTGAAAAGAGAGTCCTTGAAGAGATCCCCTACACGAGGGTCGTAGGTGATCCGTCGCACAGAGTACCGACGCTTTCAAACATTTCTTTCAGATTCGTTGAAGGCGAAGGTATCCTTCTCAAGCTTGACACTGAAGGGATCTCGGTATCGACAGGTTCGGCGTGTTCGTCGAGCGACCTCAAGGCGAGCCATGTCATCACAGCTCTGAACGGCGATCCGGAAGAGGCTCATTCGAGCATCCGTTTTTCTTTGGGAAAACATTCGACTCTCGAAGATGTTGACTACACGGTGGAGACTTTGAAGAGCACGATCTCTCTTCTTCGCAGTTTTTCACCGATTTACGATGAATTTGTAAACTCAGACAAACATTAAGATAGGAGAAAATCATGAATTACACAGAAAAAGTTATGGATCACTTCCTTCATCCGCGCAATGTCGGAAAAATCGAGAACCCGAACGCGATCGGCGAAGTCGGAAACCCGGCGTGCGGCGATATCATCAAAATTTTCCTCCGCATCAATCCTGAAGGGATAATCGAAGACATTTCCTTCGAGACTTTCGGCTGCGGCGCGGCTATCGCGACCTCATCGATGACGACCGAAATGGTCAAAGGAAAGCACATCGATGAAGCTCTCAAAGTCACGAGAGACATCGTTGCTGACGAGCTCGGCGGTCTTCCGGCGGAAAAAATGCACTGCTCAAACCTTGCTTCGGAAGCTCTCCACAAAGCGATCATGGAATACAAGGAAAAATACGGGCTCAAATAAGCTTCTTGATGAATTTTTTTAGAAGAATCTTTTTCCCAATCCTTTTTTTTACATTTATTTTTCCGCTTCATGCTTTTGATGTCGATGAACTGCTTGACGACGATGGTCTTTCGAACGGTTTCACCCACTTCCTGAGGATCGGGATAAAAACAGAGGTCTCTTCGTTCTCTCTCGAGGGTGATGCCGAAATTAAAAATAAGAACGACAAAGTCCTGAGTTCTGTCCAGGGGCGTTTCCAGATCTCCGCGCAGTCAGGCGGGATCAAGGTCGGGAACAGAGTTTTCAAGGAGGATATGATAAAATTCTCTTCGGAGCTCATTCCGCTGAAAGTCGAAGGAAGGATGTTCCGGGGTGAGATCGAAGTTTACCTCAAAAACTCGAAACTCATTGTCGTGAACAAGCTCGACATCGAAGATTATGTCAAGGGCGTCATCAACAAAGAGGCGATCCCTTCATGGCCTGTCGAGGCGAAAAAGACGCAGGCGGTGTTGGCGAGGACTTTCGCGGTATATCAGAAAATGTTCAACCCGAGGAGCACCTATTTCGACCTTGCTCCGACAGTTCTTGACCAGGTCTACGACGGACTCGGAAAGGAGGATGTCTCTTCAGTCGAGGCGGTCGATGCTACGCGAGGCGAGGTGATAACGCTCGGGAGCAATCCTGCGAAAATATATTTTCATTCGACCTGCGGCGGCACTGTCTCAAGTTCTGCCGAGATCTGGAAAATGGATGAGCCTCATCTGCAGCAGCTTTCATGTCCTTACTGCTCAAAATCGTCGCTCTACCGCTGGACGAGAAAGATAAAACCGGCCGATCTTGCGAAAAAACTCGGTGTGAAGTCGGTAAAGTCGCTCAAAACGGTGCGCGGAAAGACAAGGGTCGAATCCGTTGTCATCGACGGAAAAAAGATGCCGGTCAACAAATTCCGCGAACTTGTCGGCTTTTCGGTGATCTGGTCTAACGATTTCACAGTCTCGAACAGCGGCGGGACTTTTGTTTTTACAGGCAAAGGTGCGGGGCACGGTGTCGGCGTCTGCCAGTGGGGCATGGCGGGAATGGCCAAGCTCGGCAAGAACCACTACGAGATCCTGAAATTCTATCTCAAAGGGATCGAAATCAGAAAAATGTATTAGGCGCCGCTGCCAAATCTTGACGTAACGTCGTTACGCCGTTTCGTCCTAACGATGGCCCTGGCGGCGCGGCAACAAGACTCTTGCCTTTTTCAGTTTTTTTCTTAAAATCCCTCCGTTGTTGATTTTTTGACCAGAGGAGTTTTAAATGAGAAAATTTTTAACGGTTTCAATCCTTGTTTTTTGCATTGCAACGCTTGTTTCGTGCGGCAGCGGGTCGGGCAGCGGCGATGACGATTATGCGGGAGTCCAGAGGTGCGGAAACGGCAGGATCGAAGATGGGGAAACATGTGACGGCGATGTGGCTTGCTGGAAAGCAGGGCATTTCTGGCCGGAGGGTAAGGCTGTATGTAAATCCAACTGTTCAGGTTACGATACAAGCAAATGCGTTCCGAGAGATCCTTCCGACAAGTGCGGAAACTTTGAGAAAGACAGCGGAGAAGCTTGTGAACAGGGTGAAACTAAACCCTGCACTGATCTTCAGGCGGGATTCACCGAAGGCGATGCGATCTGCAGAAGAGACTGCCGCGGATGGGAAACGATGAACTGTTCCAAAGGCGGAAAGAACAAACCCTGCTCGCTGATCCTCAACTGCGTAAAAGGCTGTGCCGGAGACGCCAACTGCATCGAAGAATGCAAAAAGAGCGGAACAGACGAAGGACTTGTCAAATATGAGGACCTCGAGAAATGTGCTGCGGCATGCGGCGGTGTCACGGATGACAGCTGCCTCAGCCAAAACTGCTACGATGCTTATTATACATGCAATCCAACACAGAGATGCGGCAACAAAGTGCTTGACGAAGGTGAGGTCTGCGAAAACAAAGAGACTAAGCCGTGTCAGGAGCTCAATACTGCTGACCAGGAGTATCAGCCGATAAACGACGCTGTCTGCAATTCAGAGTGCACAGGCTGGGACACTTATTCCTGCGTCGATATCAATGCGCTCACCTGCTATCAGGTCTACGAATGCACGCAGGAATGCAGCGATTCGAACTGCGAAGCTGATTGTATGGATAAAACATGGCCGGCGGCTAAAAACATATACGACACGATGATGACCTGTCTCGAACAGAATTGTCCGGTAGTCACAGACGAGTGCATCAACGAGTTCTGCAAGTTCCAGACAGATGCATGCAAAACCCACCTCACCTGCGGAAACGGTGTCGTCGACAATTATGAAATATGCGATCCCAAGGATGGCAACAATGCTTTCGTCGATTGCGGTGAAATAAAGGATTCAAACGGCGAAGCGATGTATGAAGCCGGAACAGGCAGCGCTTTCTGCAATAAAAACTGCACGGAATACGGTGTGACCTTGTGCCACAAGTTCTGCAGCTGCTCAGAGATCAAGACCTGTATCGAGACTGAGTGCGGCGGCTACCCGAAGAGCAACGCTGAAAACACCGACGCAAAGATAAAATGTATGGAAACATGCGAAAGCTGGGGCAACAAGATCGGAGAAGAAGAGGCTTCAGGCTACAGAATGCTCATCGAAAGCTGCTGCGAGCAGGATCAGCAGGGCAATACCGGCGCATGCGGATGGGATTCAAGCACATGTATACAGCAGGCTCCGTCTCAGGCAAACGCAACTTGCGGGAGCGGTGACGATCCCAAGTGTCCGTACTAAAAAATCAGGAAAGTTTTGATTCCGCGAACTGAAGTTCTTCCGGAGTATCGATCTCATACCAAGTCATATCATCGGAATTTATGATCGAAGGATAAAATCCGTCATCGACAAGCTGCTGAATGACCATCTCGACGACAGCTTTTTCTTTTGCCGTTTCAGCTGTTTTGGTTGCAGCAATGCGGTATTGCTGCCAGAAATCCTTTGTTATGAATGACATCCCGATGTAGCCGGCATTCCACAGAGTCAGTTTTTTCGATATTTTTTCGACTTTGCCGCTTTCGTTGATGAAGACTTTCATGTCGTCATCGGAAAGTTTTCTGCAGGTGTCGGCAAAGATCGCATAATCCTTCACCCTGCCAAGTTCTCCGGCTGTTCTTTCAGCAAAAGAAACGGGGTAGATGTGGTCGACATTCATGATAAGTGTGTCTTTGTCGAAAAATCTTTCTGCTGCAAGGAGCGAATAGAGATTCTGTTCCTTGTATCTTGTGTTTTCGATCAAGGTGACATCGTCAAAGTTCTTTGAGCAGAACTCTTTCATTTCGGGGAAGTGGTATCCGCCGATGACGATGGTCCTTTCGGGCTTGAAAATACGTGTCCATTCATACTGGTACTGAAGCATCGTTTTGCCGCAGACCGGAACGAGCGCTTTAGGAAGTCCTTTTCCTAAACGCGAGCCGAGCCCGGCCGCCAGAATGATTATCTGCATTGTTTATACTCCTTGAACATGTCAAAAATCTGTGAAATCTTGTCCACGCACGTGATATTCGGAAATTTTTCGAGAAACTCTTCTCTGGTCCTTATAGCGATCCTGCCGATGAAAGGGATCTCCAGCTCTTTCGCGACATCTCCGTCGTGGAGCGAATCCCCGACAAAGATCATATCGTCCTTGGCGATATCAAAGTGCTGCACGACATAATTCAAGTGGTCGCGTCCTTTTGCAAAACCGTCACGGTATCCGAGGATTTCGTCAAAAACAAATTCCGGCTGAGCAGCAAAGTAACGCTGGACGAAATCAAAGTAGTTGTTTGAGGAAACTATTGTCTTTATCCCGATCTTTCTGAGGTTCTTGATCGCTTCGACAGTGTCTTCGTCCGGACGCATATTGAAAAAGACATCCAGCTTGCGTCTTTCGAATTCTTTCTGAACTTCAAAATTCCTCGGATCCTTTGGAAACATGACTTCAAGCTGGCATTTAAAGGGGATGCCGCTTGTCGTGATGTAGTTCCGCCGCGCCTGAGGAAAAGGAACGCCGTAATCCCGCTCGATCAGCTCTCCCGCGAGGTCTGCAAAACCTTCCATCGTGTTTATGAGAGTGCCGTCGAGGTCGAAAAGAATGATTTTAGGAAAAGCATAAGATCGCATGCGAGCCTTTGCAATAAGCCAGTAAAACCGCCGCATTATAGTGAATGCCGGCATTATGTCAAAAAGAGATTTTTGAGACACCGTGAATAATGTCCCTGTGTCTTGGGATAGGTGCAGATGATCACTCTACGCCGAGCATTTTAAGGAAGAAACCGATCTCCATTGCAGATTCTTTGATACGTGCCTGCATCGATTTGCCCTGACCGTGGCCTGCTTTAGTCTCGACCCAGAGGAAAATCGGGTTGTCGGATTTGTTTTCGTGCTGAAGGGCAGCCGCCATCTTCTTTGCATGCATCGGATGGACGCGTGAATCGTGTTCGCCTGCCGTGAGAAGGACTGCCGGGAAGGAGCCGCCTTTCTTGATATTCTGGTAAGGCGAATATTTGAGGATGTAGTCAAACTGCTCTTTGTTGTCGCTTGAGCCGTATTCGCTCACCCAGTATCTTCCGATGAGGAATTTGTGGAAGCGGAGCATGTCGAGCAGCGGGACTGCGACTACAGCCGCTTTGAAAAGGTCGCCGAACTGCGTGACCATTGCTCCGGTGAGAAGTCCGCCGTTGCTGCCGCCCCAGATAGCGAGTTTTTGGGGGTTGGTGTATTTCTCATCGGCAAGATATTTCATTGCATAAGCGAAATCATCGAAAGTGTTCTGCTTCTTGTCGAGCATTCCCGCTCTGTGCCATTTTTCGCCGTATTCGCCGCCGCCGCGGATGTTTGCGATCGCCATGATGCCGCCCGTTTCGATCCAGACTGCGTTCACAGCAGAAAAATACATCGGGTAATTTACGTTGAAACCGCCGTAGCCGCGGAGGAAAGTGTGGTTCTTGCCGTTTTTCTCAAGTCCTTTCTTGTAGATTATGAACATCGGGATCTTTGTGCCGTCTTTCGAGGTGTAGAAGACCTGTTCGGTGACGATGTCGTCAGTTTTTACCGGCACTTCAGCCTGCCAGAGCTTCTTCATGCCCGTTTCTTCGGTGTATTCGTAGATCGAAGGCGGGAAGGCGAAGGATGAGAACGCGACATAAATCTCTTTGTTGACCGGATCTGAGATGAATTCCGCGCTTCCGAGAGCGGGAAGGGGGATCTCTCTCTCGTTTTTGCCGTCAAGATCGTAAATGCTGAGTTTGCTTGCAACATCGTGCATCTTTGAAACGACGATGCGGCCGTTTGAGATAGAGAAAAATTCGATGACGTCCTTTTCGTGTTCCGGAACAGCCGTCGTCCACTCGAGCGTTTCGCAGTTCAGTTTCTCGATCTTCCAGTTGAGGGCGTTGTCCTTGTCTGTTTTGAGGAAAGCGTATCCGCCGTAGACTTCGCCTTCGTAGATGTTGTCGTAGTTGTCAACGACTTTCTTTGTCTCTTTCGTTTTTGTGTTGTAAAGCGCGAGTTTCGCCTTTCCGCTTGATCCCTGGTATTCGGTGAGAAGCAGCCAGAGCCCTTTTTCATCGAGCGAACTGACAAGGATAGCCTCTTTTATCGAGCTTTTTGCGATGATCTCGTCCTTTTCGGCATCGGTGCCGATCTTGTGGAAGCGGACGCTCTGTTCGGTGTCGATCTCTCCGGCGTGGTTCCCGTCAAGCTTTCTCGTGTAGTAGAAACCGCTTTCATCGGGAAGCCAGCCGACTGAAGCATAGCGGCAGCCGTCGATCGGTTTGTCCGCTTCAGCACCAGAATCGGTGTCGAGAAGGTGAAGAACAGACTGTTCCGAGCCGTTTTCACTGAGGCCGTAAGCAATGTATTTTCCGTTAGGCGAAGCGTACCACCAGTCCATCGCAGTCGTTCCGTTCTTATCGATCGTGTTCGGGTCAATGAGCTCTTTTTTCGTTCCGTCTGCAAGCTGCATCATGAGGACAGGCTGGTTCTGAAGGCCTGTCTGATAGCGGAAGAACAGCTTGTTCCCGCGTTTTACCGGCGGCAGCATTTTGTCGTAATTCCAGACTTCGCCGAGTCTTTTTTCGATTTTCGGAGTCTGCGCCCACGAAAAGATCGTTTTTTCAGTCAGTTCGTTCTGAGCCGCCGTCCATTTCTGGACATCTTCCGAGTCGTTGTTTTCAAGATGGCGGTAGTAGTCCTCGACTTTCGTGCCGAAGTAGTCGTCAGTCACAAGTTCGCGTTTCGTTTCGGGATAGTTCCATTTCATTTCTTCCTTTTTTGCGGATGCTTCAGTGTCCTTTTTCGAGCATCCGACGAAAATTGTCAATAAAATCAAAGTGATGAGTGTTAGTTTCTTCATTTTTGCCTCCTAACAGAAAAAACGGGGAATTTTAGGGAAAAAAAGGGAAAAAACAAGATTCAGGATTAATTTTTAGGATCGCATGCAACCCACTCGTCGCCGGAGATGTCACCGCCGTAGTGAGGAGCGGCTTTGTAGCTGTAAAGGGTCGCGGTGCCGTTGACTGAGATCGTTGTAGCACCTGTCGTCCAGCTGATAGCTGAAATTGTGACGTTGCCTATGCCGAAAGCGTGGTCACAGCTTCTTTCGCCGCCACTGTTGGTCTCGCTGACGAAAATACGGGCTTCAGTCGTCCATTCGCCGAGACCTAAAGTGTAATCGCCGGGTTCGGTGACAGTCGTTACGAAGTGGACTGTCGGTGAGTGGGAGTTCCCGTCATTTTTATAAGTCTGGATGAGGGTTATGTTTTTCTCTTCAGGAACGTCTTTGAAAGGAGCGATCTTTGCATAAGAGAGCAGCTGACCTGTCGGATCTACGATAGGAGTATTGTTGTTCCCGAATGTTCCGGTAGCAAAAGCTGCTTCAAGTGCATTGGAATAAAGTATTTCAGTTTCACCGTCAGCGTGGAGATAGCTGAACGTGCCGTTGATAGTGACCTGACCGTAAGGAATGTTGTAATTTTCATCGTTCTTCATTCCGCAGATCTCTTCTTCTGCAAGGCAGTTCGTGTAGTAGCAGTAGTAGTTGCCGTTGCAGTTGTGTTCTTTGCCGCAGTATTCAAGGTCGTTATACTGTGTCCTTGCGACTGCCGTGCTGTTGCTATAACATTCGCCGGGGCAGTTTTCATCGTTCTCGGCGCAGGTGTCGAAGCAAGTGTAAATATCAGCGCAGGTCTCTGTTTTGCCTGAATGGTCTTCAGCAGTGACGACGCCAGTTTCGATCTCGAGGCAGGCACCTCCCTGAACAGGGGAAGAAACATCGTTGACGATCGTTGATTCAACGAGTTTTGCCGTGATCGTAGCACTCATTCCGAAAGTGTCGGGATCGTATTCGCTGACAACTATCGCTCCTTCTTCCTGGAAGAATGTCTTTTCGTTTTCGCTGCCGGGGTTCTGTGTTACAACGAGACATTCGCTGCAGGTCGAGTAATTGCTGTTTGCTTCCGAAGAAAGATCGTAGGTCGCGACTGCAACGCCGTTATAAAATCCGACAGTCAGAAGCCTGCCGCTTGCAACTCCGTAGTAGTATCCTTCGTAGTAGGGCGAGAAAGATTCCGGGTTGAGAGAGATGCCGGTGCATACGATCTCAGGGTCTGTCGGGTCTGTCGGATCGGTCGGATCGGTCGGGTCTGTCGGATCGGTCGGATTCGTCGGATCGGTCGGATTCGTCGGATCGTCCGTCGGGTCTGTCGGATCGTCGGTCGGATCTGTCGGATCGTCGGTCGGGTCAGTCGGGTCTGTCGGATCGGTCGGATCGTCGGTCGGGTCTGTCGGATCGTCGGTCGGATTCGTCTGATCGTCTGTCGGGTTCGTCTGATCGTCTGTCGGATTCGTCTGATCGTCCGTGTCTGCATCTTCATCGTTGTTCTGAGGATCGGTATCATTTCCGTAAACAGAATCTTCAGAATTTCCGCAACCTGCGAAGATAAAAAGTGAACATAAAACAAAGCATAATAAAAGTTTTTTCATGACCTTCTCCATAAAAATGTGTAATCACCAACAAAAACGCATAATTATAGTAATAAATAGGAAAAATGCAAAAAAAATCATACGGAATTAAAGAACAGGATCCGCTATTACAGCATGTAGACGTCGGTGATCATTATCGGCTCAACGGGAACATCGTCGTAAACTTTTACAGACTGGGTCGCGACATCGGAGATCGCGTCAACGACATCAATGCCTTCGATGACTTCGCCGAACGCCGCATACTGTCCGTCGAGGAAATCGCAGTCGGTGTTGCAGATGAAGAACTGGCTCGACGCGCTGTTGGGATCACTTGTCCTCGCCATCGAGATCGCATATTTTTTGTGAAGGACCTGCGGGCTTCTTTCAAGTTTTATCGGATCGAGCATAGCGGCTTTTTCCATCATGAACTTGTTCATTCCGCCGCCCTGGATCATGAAATCCTTGATGACTCTGTGGAAAATGAGCTTGTTGTAGTATTTCGCTTCGATGTGCTTGATGAAGTTCGCGACAGTTATAGGCATTTCGTTGCCGTAGAGCGCGATGACCATTTTTCCTTTCGTCGTTTCGATGACAGCCTTGTTCGTAACTTCCATTGTTTCCTCCAAAATTAAAGAATAAAACCGTGGGATTATTATCTAACGGGACAACTTTTTCAACTTAATCCCCGGTTATTCTTGAAATAAAGTTTTTATCTGCTAAGTTGACCCGATAATTTTCGTTTATTTTTAGGAGGTTGATATGAATTTCAGAAAATTTGACGGCAATTTTGACAACATTGATTTTCTCAGTCTGCTTATGCTCGACATCAACGGATCGATCAGGCATGTTACGCTCCCCAAAGGTTATATTTCGGAAAAGATCTTTGAAAAAGGAATCGGTTTTGATGCTTCAAATTTCGGTTACGCAAAAGTCGACAAGTCCGACATGGTCGCAAAACCGGATCTTTCGACAGCTTTTGTGGAAGAGAAGGAAGGACATGTCATCGCGCATGTTTTCTGTGACGTTTATCTGACGACGGGCGAGCCTTTTGACCAGTATCCGCGCAATATCGCGAAAAAGACGGCCGCGTACCTCAGGGAAGAGAAGATCGCCGACGATGCGAAAGTCCTTATCGAACTTGAGTTCCACGCTTTTGACGATGTCCGCTATTCCAGTGAATATTCGCACAGTTTCTATGAAGTCCAGAGCCAGGAAGGGATCGGCCCGGACTACAGCGATGCTCCGCGTTTCGGGATCCAGCAGGGCTACCACAGGCTTACTCCGGCAGACAAATACTTCAATATGAGGAACGATATCGTAGCGGCTATGGAAGCGCTCGGTATCCCGGTCAAGTACCATCATCACGAAGTAAGCGCGTCCCAGCTCGAGATCGAGCTCAACTTCATCAGCCTTACAGAAGCCGGCGACAAAGTTTCACTGGCTAAATGGATCATCGTCAACGTTGCGCGCGAACACGGTATCTTCGTGACATTCATGCCGAAACCTGTCTACAACATCGCAGGAAACGGAATGCACGTCCATCAGTTCCTTGTCAAAAACGGCAAATCGTTCTTTGCAGGCAACGGAATGCACGGCCTTTCGAAGAAAGCCCTCAACTATACCGCAGGTATCCTTGACCACAGTCTCACAGGATCGCTCCTCGCTTTCTCGAATCCGAGCACGAACTCCTACAAACGCCTTGTCCCGGGCTTTGAAGCTCCGATCAGCGCGACATTTGCAAAAGGCTCTCGTGAAGCATCGATCAGGATCCCGGGATACCTTGCAAAAGGCGAAGAGAGGATCGAATACAGGACCGGTGACGCGACTGCGAACATCTACTATTTCCTGAGCGCGATGATCCTTGCGGGTGCCGACGGCATCAAAAAAGGGCGCGATCCGCTCGAGACGAACTATCACGACAAGGACAACGGCAAAATGTTCCCGCTTAACCTCAACGCTGTTCTTGACGGTCTCGCAGCCGACAACGAATATCTTCTTCCGGCGTTCCCGAAGGCTTTGATCGACCTTTGGATCAAGGCTAAAAAGGCCGAAGCGCGCTATGTCTACAACGCTCCGACACCTCAGGAATACGAACTTTACTTCAATATCTGACAGTTTTTTCCAAAATTTTCCCGGGACAGATCTGTCTTCCGGTCACAGTGACGCGATCTTCATGGCGGTCTTTATGCCGTCGGCTGCACTCGAGACTATCCCGCCTGAGTAGCCGCTTCCTTCTCCGCAGATGTAGAGATTCGCAAAAGGAGCCGATGTGAAATCTTCATTCCTGAGGCACTTTATCGGAGCCGAGGTCTTGCTTTCGAAGCCCATGGCCGTCCCGTTTTCAAAGCAGTCGAGTTTTCTGCAGAATATTTCCAGTCCCTTTTTGAGCCTGCCGTAGACGCTTTCCGGGAAAAATCTGCTCATATCTGCAGCCGCGATGCCGAAAGGAAAGCTCGTTTCGGGAAGAACGGCCGTTTTTCTGCCGCGGATGATGTCTGAGATCCTTGCCGCGGGAACATCGAACGACCGCCGGTAGTCGAAGAATCTGTGTTCCATCTCTTCAAGAATGTCGAGAGCGGCTCCGGCCGTGATCTCTCTTTTTGCGGATTCTTCAAGCGAGAATGGCGTGACGACGGCGCTGTTGGCGAATTTTCCGTCTCTTGCGAAATCTGACATGCCGTTTACGACGCTCGAGATGCTGTCAGGCGCAGACTGGACTATCTTTCCTCCGGGACACATGCAGAATGTGAAAGCATGGCCCGGACTGCAGTCGGCCGTCAGATGGTATTCCGCCGCTTTCACGCCGGGGAGAGAGCGTTTGCGCCACATCGAAAAGTTCAGTTCCTCCTGAATGTGCTCGACACGGAATCCTATCGCAAAAGGTTTCGGCGCGAACAAGACTCCGGCCGAAATGAGGAGCCGGTAGAGCCTGAACGAGCTGTGACCGTTGGCAAAGATGAAAAAATCACCGTCGATCGTGCCTGAATGCCTTCCTGTGATGCCGACAGAAGTGATCCTTTCACCGCTTCTCTTTATTTCGGAGACTTCACTTCCGAAGAAGACTCTGCCTCCGAGTCCCTTGAATTTGTCAATGAGGGCGGGAATTATTTTTTTAAGATTGTCGCTCCCGATATGCGGATATGTTTCGTAAGCGATCTCTTCCGGAGCTCCGGCTTTTATGAACTCTTCAAAAATAAAGTTTTTTTCAAGTGTGATCGATTTCGTCCTGCTTGTGAGTTTGCCGTCGCTGAATGTCCCTGCACCGCCTTCACCGAAGCAGTATCCGCCGAGATCATCGAAAACGCCGGTCTTTTCAAACTGTGCGATCCTTTCCGCTCTTTCGCTGACTTCGCACCCTTTTTCGACGACGGTCACAGAGAATCCTGCGCTCTGAAGGAGTATCGCCGCGAAGATCCCTGCCGGTCCGCAGCCTGTGACGACGACCTTTCTGTCTGTCCCGCGTCTGTCGGGGATCAGCAGTTTTTCGATAACGGGTTCGTTCCCCGAAAGACGGTCGGAAATCACGCCGATCTTTGTCAGAAAGTGGATATCCCGCTTGTTTCTTGCGTCAAGGCTCCTTTTTATGATGTGAAAAGAGATGTCTTCGCTGCCGATTTCCTGCGAAACGAGTTTTTTCAGCAGTTTTTCCGAGTAGTCCGTCGGAAGTTTCAAGGTTATTTCTGCGTAACCCATCGGATCATAATTCCAAGTGGTCGAATATCTTGATCTTCGAGTCTGTGTTTTCGATCTTGCTGTCGAGTTTGTCGCGGATCTGGTCGTCCATTTTTAGGACGGAAAGTGCTTCTACATCGTCTGGAGCGTATTTCAGGACCTTATAGTAGTATATGTTCCTGTAGATGAGATTGTTCTGCTTTGCGTAGATGTTAGCGATGAGCTTGAATATTTTCACGCAGTTGTCGATATTCCCCATCTTTTTGTAGACAAAAGCCTGACGTTTGAGGAAGTTGACATTTTCCGGATCTTTCGCGATCAGTTTTTTCAATAAGACAAGGACACTTTCATACTGTCCCATCTCGATCCTTGCCTCTATCAGCTCTCCGAGGATGAGATCATCGTTTTTGTGCATCGAATAGAGCATCATCAGGCACGCCTCAAGGTCTCTGACGTTGCTTGCCTCTCCGCGCCGGTGGCTTTCCCGGATCGACATCAGGATATCCTCCGCTTCGGCCGTCATATCTTCGTGTATCATGATGCTCGAAAGGTTGAGGAGGTCGCGTACCGTCGCCTTGTTCATCTCCTTTATCGTGTTGAGGAGATAGATCGCAGTCATGCGGTCACCTTTTTTGATGTAATAGTTCACAGCTGCGCGGTATTTGTCGGCAGCGTCGGAAAATTTGCCTTTGCGCATGTCGATATCCGCGCTGAACTTGTTGAGCAGGCCGTTGTCCGGAGCGACATTGAGCCCCATTTTGATGTAGCTCGCCGCGAGATCCAGATGCTTGATGTTAAGTTCGCGCTGAGCCATGCCGAGGTATACGTCGACAGCTTTGTCGATCTTGTTTTTATAGCGGTATATTTCAGCAAGCTGAATGTAATTTTCCGCTTTATAGGGATTTTTTTCTATTTCAGAGAGAAGTTTTGAAGCCTTTGCATCGCTCAGAATATCGGAAACATCAGTGTTCGCGAGTTTTCCGATACTTTTGAGCGTGTCAGCCGAAAAAATCTCACCAACATCCTTCTTCAGGAAGCTGACTATTTTATTAAAAACTTTAGGTGTCATAAGACCTCAACACAACCAACGGCGGTATAATATGCTTTTGCGTTAATAAGTCAATGGTCGGACAAATTTTGATTGTCGCTTGTCTTTAACTGCTTCCATAAGTGGAGCCGGCTGCGACAGAAGAGGAACTCGCGGCGGCAAAAAATGCACACACACCCTCGTCGCTAAAGCGCCGCTCCTTCTAGCTTAGCGGGAGATTTTGAGAGATCATGCGCTGTGATCTGTGACTAAAGCAAAACAGCATTAAAAATTTTTTTGATTTTTGTATTTTTGATGGTAAATAGCGGCGTGAGGTTCTTTTGTCTCATTTCTCTGCATGTGTTTTCGCAGTTTTTAATCCAAAGAGTGAGGTTGTTAAAATGTGGAGTGGCAGAGCTAAAGATATTTTTTTAAAATTGGAGCCGTTGGCGAACAAGATGGGATTCAAGATCGTGGAGCTTGATCTGCCGACGGGTCAGAACGGTGTTTTCAGGGTCTATTTGGACACTCTTTCGCCCGAAACGCGCATTTCGCTTGACGAGTGCGGACGTTTCAGTCCGATCGTGAGCGATTTCCTTGATGCGGAGGATCCGTTTCCTTTCCGCTACTACCTTGAAGTAAGCTCTCCTGGTCTCGACAGGCCGGTGAGAAGGTGGGACGATCTGCACGACGAGATAGGAAAAACGCTGAAGATCAAACTTTCGGAACTTGTCGAAGGAAGAAAACGCTTTACCGGAGAACTCGTTTCGATCGATGACGAAAAGGAAGAGTTCGTCGTCCGCGCCGAAGACGGAACGGAACTTAAGATAGCAAAAGGATTCGTCAGAAAAATAAATGAAGTTTGGAATGGAGAAAAGTAATGGATTTTAATTTGAAGGAATTGATCGACCAGCTGGTCAAAATGAAAGGTATCAAAAGGGAACTTATCATCGACATCGTGAAAGAGGCTCTTTACCGCGCCGTCCAGAAAAAGCTCGGAACGGAAGCCGATATCGACATCATGTACGATGACGAGACGGGCACTCTTGAAGCTTACTATTTCAGGCTCGTCACCGACAGAGTCGAGGATCCTCTCCTCGACATTTCGCTTGATGAAGCCCGCAAGATCGATCCGGAAGCGACTCTCGGAGACACGCTCGGGATCAAAATGGAAGCCGATGAACTGGGCAGGATCGCGGCACAGGTCGCTAAACAGGTCATCCTTCAGAAAATAAAGACTCTTGAAGGCGACATCATCTACGACGAGTTCAAGAACAGGCAGTCGGAGATCATCACAGGAACGGTCAGACGTTTCGAAAAGACCGGCATAATCGTCGATATCGGCAAAACGGAGGCTTATCTTCCGTACACTCAGCAGATCCCGTCCGACAGATTCAAAACTGGCGACAGGATCAAGGCGTTCATCCTTGAAGTCAAGAAACCGGCTTCAGGGCAGAGCTGCAACATCCTTCTCAGCCGTATAAACACGATGTTCCTCATCAAACTTTTCGAACTTGAAGTTCCTGAGATCGCCGAGAAGATAGTCAAGATCGAAGGTGTCGCACGTGATCCCGGCCACCGTTCAAAGATCAGCGTCAGGTCGATCGACCACGATGTCGATCCGGTCGGCGCATGCGTCGGCATGAAAGGTTCGCGTATCCAGAACGTCGTCCACGAACTCAGCGGGGAAAAGATCGACATTATCCCGTGGGACGAAGATTCTGTAAAATATATCTGCAACACTCTTTCGCCTGTCGAAGTCTCCCAGATCATCATTGACGACGACGAGCACAGCATGGATGTCATCGTTCCCGACGACCAGCTTTCGGTAGCGATCGGCCGCGGCGGTGAGAATGTCCGTCTTGCAAGCCAGCTCACAGGCTGGAGCATCGATATCCAGAGCGAGAGCCAGATGCAGATGATGCTTGAAGAAGCCAAGAGAAGGCTCCTCTTCATCGACGGTATCGACGAAAGCATCGCCGATTCGCTCATCAAACTCGGCTACACCACTTTGGAAGACCTCACGACAGTTGCTCCCGAAGTTTTGGCTGAACTTCCCGACATTTCGGTCGAAAAGGCTGAATCGATCATCGATCAGGCCAACATGATGCTTGAAAAAGGCATGGGCGTCATCAATATCGACGACGAACTTGAAAAGAAACTCGATGTTCCGACGACGACTCTCAAGTGCATCAACGAAGAACTCGGTCAGTTCCTTGCCGAAAGAGGCTATCTCACCCTTGCAGACATTCAGAGCGAGCCCGATACCGAATCTTTCGCCAAGAACGCGGAACTCAGCATAAGAAGAGCGCGTCAGATCCGCTACAGCCTGCAGATCCACATCGACGAACTCAACGGCAAAAAACGCGACAAAGTCGGCAGAGTAACACCGGATTCCTTCTTCGATTTCTCGAAACTTGAAGAAGGCGGCGAGGACGATAAGGAAAATAAGGAGTAGCATGACCGAAAGAAGTTGTGTTTTCTGCGGCGGCAAGGCCGGGAAGGAAGATCTTTTGCGATGGGTGAATGCTGGCGGGACGCTTGTTCCCGACTGGACTCAGAAGCTTGAGGGGCGTTCTGTCTACACCCATTTCGACAAATGTTGTCTTCTTGGGATCTACGGTTCGAAAAAGGCGCTCTCCTCTTTCGAAAACTGCTCTGCCTTCGGTGTCCCGCAGGATAAGATCATCGATTTCGTCCGGATGCAGGCCGAAAAGTCGTTCGACTACTATTTTGCGATATGCCGCAGGAGCGGAGTCCTGCTCAAAGGTCAGAACCTGATCTGCGACGAGGCGGGAAAGGGGATGATCTTCTCGGCACTTCTCTTCGCAGCCGACGCATCGGAAAAAACAGAGGCCGAACTTGAAAAGAAGACCGGACTTAAAGGTGTTAAAACGATTCTTTCAAAAGATGTTTTAGGAAAAAAATTCGACGGCAGAGCTGTTTCGGTAATTGCGCTGAAACCTGCAAAGCAGTCGGAAAAACTTATGTTTTATATGAATTTACTGAATAATTTCACTTCGGGGGATATTTAATGCGTATCAGTGAATTGGCAAGAGAACTCGGTATAGAGAACAAAGTCCTCATCGAGTACCTCAAAGAAGCGACAGGAAAAGAATACAAAACTGCAAACAAAGTCGAGGATCACCATGAAGCAATGGTGAGAGAAAAATTCCAGACAGCCAAAAAAGAAGAGCCGGAACCTCAGGCACCGCGGCCGAAAGCGATACTCCGCAAAAAAGGAGAAAGGAGTTTCATTCCGTCGGATGAACGTTCTGCTGTGCAGCAGGAAGAGGTGAAAGAGCCTGAAAAGCCGGCTGAGGATCTTAAGGTCAATGAAGAAAAAGTTGAGGAAACTCCTGCTGTCGCAGCGGAAGAGGCAGCCCCCGAAACTCCCGCCGGACAGGAAGAGGTGAAAGAGCCGGAAGAGGTCAGGGAAGAACCGGAATCGCCTGAAGAGAAGATAGTCAGCGTTGAAGACGAGATCAGAAAGATCGCGGCTGCCGAGCACGGCGAAGAAGACGAGGCCCCGGAAGAGGAGAGAAGGCCTCAGCACAAAAGGGAAGAGGAAAAATCCGAAGAGGAAGAGGACGATTATTCCGGCGACTTCAGAAACAAGAACAAGAAGAGGAAAGTCGTCATTCCCGAGTCAGATGCTCCGGTCGCTCAGAACACGGGTATGCAGCAGCGTCACAGCGGCAAAAAGAAAAACGTGAGCCGCGGTGGCGGAGACGATTCTGTCCATCTGGTCGTCACAGGCAAGCTCAGAGGCGCGGATATCTCGCAGTTCTTCGGTGATGACCGCGAAAGCAGCTACGGCGGCGGATTCCAGGATTTCAGAAAGAAAAAGAAAGACAAGAAAAAGGCCAAACAGCAGCCGGTTGTCGCGCCGAATCCGACAAAGGCCATAAAAAAGATACTCAAGATCGAAGATTCCATCCAGGTCGCCGAACTTGCGAGAAGAATGGGCGTCAAGGCGGCGCAGCTTCTTTCAAAGCTCATGGCTATGGGTGAAATGTTCGGCATAAACGACAAGATCCCTTACGACACGGCGCAGTTCCTTGCGGAAGAATTCGGATTTACCGCTGAAAACGTCGCTCTCAGCGAGGAATCGTTCATCGAAGTCACTGAAAGCAAGCCTGAAAACATGGTCCCGCGTCCTCCGGTAGTCACCGTCATGGGACACGTCGACCACGGCAAAACGAAACTTCTTGATGCGATCAGGCACACGAATGTCGTCGACCGCGAGGCAGGCGGCATCACTCAGCATATCGGTGCTTACTCGGTCGAGATCGAAGGCGGGAAGATCACTTTCCTCGATACCCCGGGTCACGAGGCTTTCACGGCGATGAGAAGCAGAGGAGCCCAGGCGACAGACGTCGTTATCCTTATCGTTGCGGCCGATGACGGTGTTATGCCGCAGACAGTCGAGGCTATAAACCACGCGAAGGCGGCGAACGTTCCGATAATCGTCGCGATCAACAAAATCGACAAGCCGACGGCAAATCCGGCGAAAGTCAAAAATGAACTCCTCAAATACGAGATCGTCGCAGAGGAGCTGGGCGGCGAAAACCTTTTCGTCGAAATTTCGGCTAAACAGAGAATAAACATCGAAGGGCTTCTCGAGGCTGTCCTTCTTCAGGTCGAAATGATGGATCTCAAGGCCGATCCTACGAAACCTGCTGAAGGTATCGTCATCGAATCGAGGATGGATCTCGGCAAAGGCCCCGTTGCGACGGTTCTCGTCAAGGACGGAACGCTGAAGATCGGCGACATGGTCGTTACAGGCGCGTCTATCGGCTTCGTCAGAAGTATGATGGACTGGACAGGAAAGCGCGTCAAAGAGGCGAGCCCGTCGATGGCTGTCGAGATAACCGGTCTCGATACGGTTCCGCCTGCAGGCGAAAAACTTTACGTCTTCAAAGATGAAAGAAAGGCGAAAGGCCTGGTCGAACTCAGGATCAACAAGATGCGCGAGAAGAAAAACGTCGAAAAGGCGACTCCTTCGATCGAAGAGTTCTTCGCTGCAGAGCAGGAAGAGGTCAAGGATCTCAACGTCATCGTAAAAGGCGATGTCGACGGTTCGGTAGAGGCTATTATCGCTTCGCTCAACAAGATAGAGCACAAAAAAATGAAGATAAAAGTCATCCACTCCGGTGTCGGCGGCATCAACGAAAACGACGTCCTGCTTGCAAGCGCGTCCCAGGGACTTATCATCGGTTTCAACGTCCGTGTCGACAACAAGGCTAAGCAGCTTGCTGCGGCTGAAGGAGTAAGCATCCAGATCTTCTCCATCATCTACGAGCTTATCGATGCAATCAAGGCGGCAATGTCGGGTATGCTGGCTCCCATCATCAAAGAGGAGTTCATCGGCAAACTCGAAGTCAGAGAGATATTCAAAGTCGGCAAAGTCGGCACTATCGCAGGCTGCATGGTCACGGAAGGAAGAGTCGTCAAGGCTTCCAAAGTCAAGCTCGTCCGCGACAATGTCGTTATCTACAGCGGCAGGCTCGGCACTCTCAAACGCTTCAAGGACGATGTCAAAGAGGTCAAGAGCGGTTACGAATGCGGCGCGACGATCGACAGTTACAACGACATCAAGATCGGCGATGTCATCGAATGTTACATTGACAAAGAATTCAGAGACGAGGTCGTTTAATGGCAGGCGCGATAAGGCAGGGCAGGGTTGCCGAAACTATAAAAAGGTTCGTCAGCACGATGGTCTACAGTGATTTCGGCGGCACTCCGGCCGACATGATAACGATAACCCATGTCTCGGTCCTGCCGGATCTGAGGTCGGCGAAGATCTACTATTCGACTTTCAAACCCGAAAATGTTCCGGACATTCAGGAGTATCTTGACGCAAACCTCAAGAACATCCGCTTCAAACTCGCATCCCACCTGAGCAGGCTCAAAGTCGTTCCCGAAATAAAGTTCGTCTATGATGATTCGGTCGACCGCGAGATAAGGCTGGAAAAGATCTTTGAAGCAATAAAGAAAGACTGATTTTTTGGAGTGATAAATGGCTCAGAAGAGATCTGGTTCAAAACCATCTAAGTCACGTAAAATATTGAGAATAACTTTGATAGTTGCGGCTGCTTTCGTTGTTGTGTGCGCGGTAATTGCCGTTTCTGTCTATTTCAAATTCAAAGCCGAGATCCCGGCACTCAACACGGTGAGCGACTACAAACCTGATGCCGGCACGAAAGTCTATTCCTACGACGGAGAGCTCATTGCCGAGTTTTACCACGAAAACAGAAGGATAATCATTCCTTACGACAAGATCCCCGAAAAACTGCGTCTCGCCTTTGTTGCAGGCGAAGATTCATCGTTCTACACCCATCACGGCATTGATCCGTTCGGCATCGTCCGCGCGGCGTTCAAATACATGACTACCGGCATCAAGCAGGGCGGAAGTACGATAACGCAGCAGCTTTCGAAGTCGTTCGTCGGAACAGAAAGGACTTTCAGCCGTAAGATCAAGGACATGATCCTTGCGATGGAACTTGAGAAGCACCTTTCAAAAGAGGAGATACTCTATCTTTACTTGAATGAAGTCTACCTGGGAAGCGGTGCATACGGAGTCGAGGCGGCTTCGCGGAAATATTTCAGCAAGCATGTCTGGGAGCTCGAGATCGACGAGATGGCGATCCTTGCCGGACTTCCGAAATTTCCCTCTGCAGCTTCTCCCATTCTCAATCCCGACAAAGCCCTCCGTCGCAGGAACTACGTTTTGAAGAGGATGTTCGAAGACAAATACATCACCAAGGCGGAATACGACGCAGCTTTGGAAAAACCGATAAAAACGAACGTCCAGAAAGAGCTTTTCCTCGACAAAGCGCCGTATTTCAGCGAAAAAGTGCGCAGATACCTGCTTGACAAATACGGCTTCGACAAACTTTACAAAGAGGGCCTTACTGTCCAGACAACAGTCGATATGCGCGCCACCCGCTATGCACACGAGGCTATCTTCTACGGCATCCGCGAACTTTCGAAACGTCAGGGATACGCGAGAGGAGAGGAGGACAGCTACAAAAAAGGGGAGAAATTCGGCGGCGAAGTGACAAACCCGCTCTATTCGATAAATCTCAAAAAAGATCTCGATACCTATTTGAAACGGCATGAAAAGGTCTTCGGAAAGATCACGGAAGAAACGATAAAAAGCGGCATTTACTATCAGGGCGTCGTTATTGAAACAGCTGAAAAAAGTGCGCTCGTTCAGGTCGGCGAAGTCAAGCGCAATATATATCTCGAAGACTTGGGCTGGGCGCGTCCGTGGAGCCCGACAGGTTCATATGCTGTCGTAAAATCGGTCAAGGATGTCTTCAGACCGGGAGATGTCATTCTCGTCAGAGCGACAGACAAAGCGGGAACGCGTGACCAGTTCGATTTCCGCAACTATTCGAAAGAACTCGGGAAAGACTTCTATTTTGTTCTTGAGCAGATCCCCTCGTCTCAGGCGGCGATAATCGTGAAAGACCCTTATTCCGGCTATGTCAAGGCGCTTATGGGCGGTTACGACTTCGAGATCAGCGAATTCGACCGCACGACACAGGCATGCCGTCAGCCCGGAAGCTCGATAAAACCGATCTTCTACACACTGGCTCTTGAAAAACGGGGCGGCAGATCCCCGCTTCTCACCCCTGCATCAATGGTGCTTGACGCCCCCGTCACTGTTACCGACACCAATTTCAAGCCGGCGAACTTTGAAAACACTTTCAAAGGCGAAGTTACGGTCTGGGAAGCGCTCATTCATTCGATGAACACTCCTGCAATCAGAGTCCTGCAGAAGCTCGGGCTGCGCGATGCGATAGACGGCGCGAAGGCTTTGGGCATCAAAAGCGAGATCAAGCCTGAGTTCGGCAGCATGCTCGGTTCAAGCTGTCTCACGATAGACGAACTTACCGACGCCTACGGACACTTCCCCAACATGGGACGCGCTCCGCATACGACCTACATCAGAAAGATCTACGACAAAAACGGCAGTGTTCTGGAGGACAACACCGTTTTCTACGATCCCTACATCTCCGCTCCGTCAAAGGTCGAACGCCTGCTCTATTTTGCAAAAAGAGAGGAAAATCAGGCTCTTACGCCTCAGACAGCATACATCACCAACAAGATCCTTGAAGACGTCGTCAACCGCGGAACAGCGGCGAGCGTCAGAGGATTCAACCACTACAAGTGCAAAAAGAGCAACCTCGACGAAGAGGAAGAAGGCGAGGAAGGCGTATGCAGCCGTCACGTCGCGGGAAAAACAGGAACGACAAACGACTATTTCGACGCTTGGTTCATCGGATATTCGCCCAATTTCGTGGCAGGCGTATGGGTCGGCAATGACCAGCACGGCCGTCCGCTCGGCAGAGTCGAAACAGGCTCAAAGACTGCGCTTCCGATCTGGCGTGACTTCATGGAACGGTATCTCAAGAACTTCCCGCCGACAGATTACGAGATCCCGGCAGGCGTCGTAGGCAGGAACATCGATCCGAAAACAGGTCTCGTTTCCGATAAAGACGGCGTCAGAATGTATTTCCACTCCGGCAGCGAACCGAACAAGACCGTCGAAGAAAAAGATGTCCTTGACCCGACCCAGGGCGCGGAAGATATCTTCTAAACACCAGCCGGACCTGCAAAAATCGGATATTTTTTAGTTTTTCTGCTCAAAAAAATTGCTTTTTCATTAAAAATGTCTATAATACCCGCGTTTTTTTTGTTGTTGTTTTAATTTTATGGAGAAAATCATGTCACGCAAATGTGAAATATGCGGCAAAAAACCGATGTTCGGTCACAATGTAAGCCACTCGAACAACAGAACCCAGAAGATTCAGAATCCGAACATTCAGAAAGTTAAAATAGTTGAGAACGGCACCGTAAAAACGGTCACCGTATGCTCGCGCTGCCTTCGTTCCGGAAAGGTTCAGAAAGCCGTCTAACTAGTTCTATTCTGGTTCCCGCCAAAATTCTTTCAAGCCGAATTTAAACAATAGGATTTTTGTATGCTTCGGCGGCGGCTCGAGGTTTGGCCGTTCAGTTTTTCCTCGACTTTTTTCACTAAATAGTTGGGTTCGACTTCGAGAGCTGAGGCAAAGATCTCTTGAAAACTCACCCCATTGTTTTGTGAAACTGTGCGCTGATTAGCATCGCGGATTGAGAGTGCTTAGTTTGATGTTCAAAATTTTTTACCGATTTTTTTTATTAAGTCGGTTAAGAAATATGATTGATGTGGGACCCCCTGTGCGGGAGTGCGAGTGCCTACATAATCACTCACCATCGTTGGTTGAACAATTTCTTGTTTAACCAGATAGCGTTTTTTTTCGGTTTCATGGGAGAAATAGAAATCGTTTTTTAAGTGAAAAATTTCTTTCAAATCATCACTTTTGTCTTGAGAATTGTTGACTTTGACAACAAGGGAATCTTCAATTTTTTCAGAATCATTAGAATTACACTTACAATGTGATGCCGCATCTAAAAATTTCCAGAAATTTTTGCCGTCAATATAGTATCCGAAAATTTCATCTTTTGTATCGGGAATCAAGGAGTCTGCAAGTAGTTCTGCAATAGTTTTTTCATCTTCATTTTTGAAATAGGAATAGAATTTCTTGAAAGTTTCTTTTTCCTTTTCTTCAAAGGTGAAGGCTATGTTTATAATAAAATTTTTGCCAAGATCTTTGTTTCTGTCGTCGGCATAATTATATTTTAAACGCTTGGATTCCAGTTCTTCGTCAGTGTAAGAATACTTTAAACGCTTGTATAACAAAATAAAACATCCAGGATCAATCTTGCAGTATTTGGAAATATTGCCAACGACATTATCGATGTAACCTGTTTCAAAGATTTTTAATATGGGAGAATCCTGAAGATCTTCCGGACGAAAATCATTCTGAAATTGAGACTTATCGAAGTAGCCGTAATGAAAACCGGGTGCTGATCTGTTGTAACTCGCATAAATATGAGTTTTCATTTTTACTCCTTAAATCCTAACGGATCTTGAAAAATTTCGAAACCATCGCCTTCGGTTTTGAGATTTTTTATGATTTTTTTCTTTTGTTCCATAAAATCATATAAAGAAGCAGCTCCGCCGAAGAATTCTGTAAAAAAACATACAAACCAAGATTCTTCCTTTTTTGCTTTTTCTGCGACACTCAACAGATACGCCAGAGAATAGAGGATGGGTTGTTCACAATACAAGGGAGAGTATTTGTTGTCTTCCTTTTTGGGAGCTTTGAAAATATATATGGGATTTGCCGGTATTCCTGCGGCGTTTTCTTTTATTTCTCCATTTTCATCGGTTTCAAAACGGCTGAATTCAATTCCTTTCGGGCCAAAAGAAAGGATTGGAGTTATTGCAACTTCAAAAATCTTCCGATATTTGTCTGACACAAAATCGAAAACTTTTTTATAGGCGGCATGTATTTTCTCATTTACAAGATTCATTTTTCCGGCATTGTAATATTTTTCACATTTAAGAGGGACAAACATTATCATAATTGGAAAAGTCTGGTCGTTTACATCGCTACTAAAAGATTTTTGCAGCATTTCTGCAATAGCATCACAGAAATTTCTCTTATTATTGTATCTGCCTACAGAATCGCTTTTGTTGTCACGAGTTTGCTCCATGAGAAAAGGGGTGTCAATTGTAATCATAATGATGCGGCTTTTTTTCATTATCTCGCTGACATCTCCGCGATTGTTTTTTATCCATTCTCCCGGATAATCGATAAAGTTCAGATTGATAAGGCTTTTTCCCTTCTGTAACTTCTTTAATTGAATTGAGATATTGTATTCATTTATTTCTGAAGTGCCGCTATAGTCTGCGGTATCTTCAGAGAAAGTTCTTCCTTTATCTACGAGATTAAAAGAATCTTTTATTTCATTTAGCTTGTCTTCCAGAATAGGAGATGTCGCATCAGAAGAAAAAATAGATAAATCCTGCTTAAATACTTCCCCGAAGCAATCTTTCATCGCTGCAATAACGCTTGTTTTTCCGCAGCGTTTTCCCCCGAACATCATAACATTGACTTTTACTTCTTCCATAATTTTACCTCCCTAGTCTTGCGATATTATAAAAGATTTTTGATTGTCGTTCTCTTTCAGCAGTGACACGAGTTCGTTCCACTGCTTTGCCACTGTTACAAGGCCGCTTTTTGCTTCGTATTCATCTTTCCAGATCAGATGCATCCAGTCTTCATAAAGGTAACGCCACTGAGTTTGTGTCTCGTCGTTTCCTCCGGCGTATGTTAGTCTGTCGTAGAGGTCTTTTATTGCGGCAAACATTGAAAGATTTGGAACAATGTTTAGAGCAGAGATCTGATGATCTATATTTTCCTTTATTGTAGACGCACACTCCTGAAGCAAATCGATAATTTCATGTGCTACGGCTTCTTTGTCGGAAAGCGGATTGTAAATTGTTGGAATAGTACCCGAGAGTGCCGAATCTATCGGATCAAGCTGGTTGCGGATCTCATGAATCAGAAATCCTTGAACATTTATTGAATACTCATTGAATTTCATCAAAGCGTCGGCCAGAATCGGATATTTTTCTTCAGCATTAGTCTTTTCAAGGAATCGTGTTATCCACTCAGAAGAAGATGTCTGATCGCTAAAAGGTTCGATTAAAGAGAGATTGCCGAGATCTGGATCTGATAAAATATGGAGAACTTCCTTTTTCATGTTTTCGATTACGCTGTTCAGCACGTTGTTGAGTTCATTGAAGTCGTCAATGATTTTTATACGCATAATATTGGTCGAATCTTCATATACATTCAGCTGATTTTTATTTCCGTTGCAGAGCATTTCTATTATTTCTTCTTTTGATGGGATACACTTTGTCGTTATGTTTTTGAGTTTTTTGTTGCTTGCTTCTTCAAATTCTATGCAAGGTTGATTGCGTAGTTCGTTATATTTAATGAGGAAAAGGTCTCTGAGTTTATTCAGCAATCTTGCATTGGTTTTTCCAATTTTACTGTAGAACTGGCGTTTCATATCTTCCGAAGCGGAATTTGCCAAGGCTTTTTCGGTGCCATTACAGATCTGATGGTATGCTGAATATGAATTTTCACCCAACTTATTGAGTTTTTCTATCAGCATCCTGTCAACAGCTTCGATTCTTGAAGCCAACTGCTCCAAAACGGGAACAAGTAGCTTTTTTTCAACTTCATCATCTGAGAAGCAGTCTACATCCAGAACTTTTGCGACAGGATAATCGCCTCTTTCTGCCAGCCTGACTATATCGGGAATAAAAGCTGAGTTCTTACCTTTCCCTGAATTTACACGGTTTATAACCCAAAAGAGCATTTCTTTGGAATATTCTGGGGTTACTCTTGCCGAAATCTTTTTTATAACATCTATTTCGTCACTGCTTATCCGTGGACGGTATGCATCGGGTCTAAACATAAAAATGATGGCATCACTGTCGTTTTCAACCGTGTCAAGCATTTTTTCTTCCGTTGCAAGAGAGGTCGTGCCGATTCCTATTGTATCGACGAGTTCGATTTTTCCTGTGTCGGAGTGGGGAAAACTGCACATTATATCGGCAAATTTGACTCCTAAATAGAGGAAATATTTTTCAGATGGATTCCCATTTTTGTATTGAGCAACATAACGCTCTATTTCTGATTCGGAAACGGTTTTTTGTTCTCCTAAATAGGGTGAATAATTGGAATAGTGTTCTACATATTTTGATAAGTGCTCGAGGATAGATTTGCTTTCGACATCATCCATAAGAATGGTGCTACGAATGGATGATATGTCTATATTCGGTATCTCACTCGCTGAATTTATCCTTTTTATGTCGCTTTTTGAACCGTTATTTATTTTATCTATATATTTGTTGACGTTTCCGACCATTTCGGATTCATTGAAGAAATTGATCGTTGCGATAATCTTACTGCCTGAACAGTTATGAATGACAGATTTCGTTCCAGTGCAGTCAGATCCGTCAGAAGCTGGAATAATATCCCCGTTCAATCCGCTGATTCTCTGCATTACAAGGCTTTTTCCCTGTCCGGCTCTGCCGACAAAACTGATGTTGAGATTATCACGACCTAGACGCTTTATCAGCAGATCCAGTTTTTCCACATACTTGTTGAAAGCGGAGTGAAAATCTTCGGTGGAAATAGCTGTGATTCCATTGATTATTTCCTGATTACCTTGTATTGCGGCAAACTTTTCCGGGTTGTTGCGGAGCATTGATTTGAATCTATCAAACTCAGCGACATCTTCTTTAATTTTGCTGTAACGTTCTTTTTGTTCCTTCAAAATTTTGATTTTGCTTTTTCTTAAAGCAATGATCTGGTCGATTTTTGCAGAAATGTTCATCTTTTTTCTCCTAAAAATGTTGATGGAAAGTTCCCCAAATTATTAAAAAATTCTGAATTTTTTCGGCTGAAAAACTTGACTTAAAGTTTAAATTAGATATAATTGAACATGGATTCCTGATTCCTGATTCCTGATTCCTGATTCCTGATTCCTGATTCCTGATTCCTGATTCCTGATTCCTGATTCCTGATTCCTGATTCCTGATTCCTGATTCCTGATAATTTTAT
>JAEEGH010001779.1_pt1 | contig 60649 bp, 45 predicted proteins | sample 9134181 | NCBI WGS metagenome assembly JAEEGH01 (sample SAMN16246544, study PRJNA631951) | gut metagenome | biome: gut microbiome; feature: rumen; material: DP-attached | host: Bos | place: Iran: Karaj | collected 2018-10
AAGCTCTGCACCTGCGTCCGGCCGTAGTCGAACAGCAGCGTGCCCCACTGCTTCATCTCGGAACGCCGCCAGTCGGGATGCTCGTACGTCGGCGTGCCGTCGAAGTAGGCGAGGCCGTAGGAATCGCGGGTGAAGTGCGCGGGGACCCAGTCCATGATGACGCCGAGGCCTCTTTCGTGCGCACGGTTGACAAAGTAGCGGAAATCGTCCGGCGTGCCGTAGCGCGCGGTCGGCGCATAGTAGCCGGTGACCTGATAGCCCCAGCTCGGGTTGTACGGATACGCCATCAGCGGCATGCACTCGATGTGCGTATAGCCCATGTCCGCCGCGTAATCGACGAGCTCATGCGCAAGCTCGCGATAACCGAGACCCTTCTTCCACGAGCCCATGTGCACCTCGTAGATGTTCATCGGCTCCTTGTGCCGCTTCGAGCAGCGCTTGATGTACGCTTCATCCGTCCACGGGAACGGCTGCGCTTCCCAGACCATCGACGCCGTGCCGCCGGGTTCGCAGCGCTGCGCGTACGGGTCGGCCTTCATTGTGACGTAGCCGTTCGGACCCTGCACCGCGTATTTGTACAGATGTCCCTCGTTGGCGATGCCGATCACGGCTTCCCATACGCCGGTCGAGCCGACGGGCGTCATCGGATCCTGGAACGGACTCCAGCCGTTCCAGTCGCCGACGACCGCAACGGTCATCGCGTTCGGCGCCCAGACGGCAAACCGCCAGCGCTTTTCGCCGTCCACATCGATCAGGTGGCAGCCGAGCGAACGGTAAGCTGTTTTGGTTGTACCTTCGTTGAAATAGTACAGTTCCTCATCGGTCAGAAAAGCCATTTATTTCACCTCGTCCCGGGCGTATGGGGTTTCGCCTTCGCCCTATTTTTTTACACCACTATCATACCATATCCTTCGCACAATGGAAAGTGTTTCCACCCGTGAATTTATTGTAAAAGTGAGAAAAAGTTTCCGGAATCGTTTTATTTTTGACGCAGGCTGTGGTATACTGCAACAAAACGGAGGAAAGGAGCGCGGACATGAAGGACAAAACGAAGCGGCTGATCCTGATCGGGAGCTTTGCGCTTGTGCTGATTGCGCTTGCGGTCGCGCTGCCGCTTGTCTTCGGCGCGCCGAAGCTGTCGGTCACGGAGGCGCGCACCGTCCTGACGCCCGAGCCGAAAAAGGAGGAGGACGACGTGCTGGCGTATACGCCGGTCCCGATGCCGACGACGCCTGCCGGAACGCCCGTTCCCGTGTTTCCGCAGAAGGCGGTCAACCTGCTGGTAAACGGCACGCCGGTATTCGCGGTCGACAGCCGCGAGGCGGCGGAACAGCTGGTGCGGCTGTACTTCGATGAATGCGCCTCCGAACATCTGGAAAGCAACGACGTCCTGCTGACTGCGACGATCGACGCCGAGCTCGCCACCGTGGCTGCCGACGGGTCCGTTGAGTATGTCGCGTTCGACGCCGCGCTGAGCAAACTGCGCAAGAACCGTTCGCTGATCCCGGTCCGCCGCACGGTCGAGCGCGTTTCCGTGCTGGCGGAGACGCCCGCGGCTGAGACCGAGCGTTCGGCGCTGCTGCCGCAGGGCGCGCGCATGCTGATCCGCTGCGGCGTTGAGAGCTGCACGCTCGTCTTTACCGAAACGCTGTATAAGGACGGGCTCGCCGTGTCCGAAACCGAGACGCTGCGCATGCCGATCCGCACCGGCGCGGCGCGGCGCACGCTGCTCGGCACGTACCGGTATACCGCGCCGTCCGTGCCCGATACGCTGATCCCGAACGAGGGCAGCCGCGGCCCGAATCCGCAGTCGCTCTCCTTCATCGCGCCGGTCCGCGGCAAGCTCGTCGGCTGCTACGGCCTTGCGACCGGCGAAATGCGCTACGGCGTGGACTATGCCGCCTCGCCCGACACGCGCATCGTCGCGCCGGAATCCGGCACGGTCGTGTTCCTCGGCGAGCGGCCGGGGCTGGGCCATGTCATTGAGATCCGCCACGAGGAGGGCTTCGTATCCCGCATTTCCGTGGAGGCCGGAGCCGCCGTCCCCGGTCTTGCGCTCGAAAAGCATGTGCAGAAGGGCGAAACGATCGGCGTTCTCCCGCAGATCGAATCCCGCCGCGAAACGGTCCTGCACTACGAGCTTCTGATCGACGGGATCCCGTACAACCCGCTGTTCTACCTGCCGATGCAATAACGGCGTTGCGTTCACGCGGCGTTCGTGCTATACTATCCGCATAGACCCCTCCTCCAGGCGAGCGTGGGGAAATGCGTTTTGGAAAGGAACGGTTATGTATCTCATCGCAGGGCTCGGCAATCCCGGGCTGGGCTACAAAAAAACGCGGCACAACGCGGGCTTTCAGGCGCTCGACGTGCTGGCGGAGCGCTTCGGCATCCGCGTAAAGACCAAGGGCTTTTCGGCCCTGTACGGCGAGGGCCGCATCGGAAACGAGCGCGTAATCCTCTGCAAGCCCCAGACGTATATGAATCTGTCCGGCGACGCCGTACAGCAGCTTCTGCATTACTTCAAGCTTGCGCCGGAATCGCTGATCGTGCTGTACGACGACATCGACCTGCCGATCGGGAGCATGCGCATCCGCGCGAACGGCTCGGCGGGCAGCCACAACGGCATGCGCTCGATCATCGCCTGCGTGCATTCGGAAAACTTCGCGCGCGTGCGCATCGGCGTCGGCAAGGACGAAAGCCTGATGCTGCGCGACTATGTGCTGAAGCGCCCCTCGAAGGACGAGCAAAAGCAGCTCGACGAGGTCTTTCAGAACGCCGCCGACGCCGCCGCGCTGATCGTCGCGGGAAACATCGGCGAGGCGCAGACCAAGTACAACAAAAAGCATGAGAAGAACCGCTCCGTCTCGATCGACGGACATAAGGACAGCATGGAACATGGTGTATAATTGCACCCGGATATCCGTATGAAAGAGCTTTTGCGCGCAATCGCGCTCGATCCCGCCTATCGACAGCTGCATACCGCGTTACAAAACGGCGATGGAACGGTCGCCGTATTCGGCTTATCCGAAGCGCACCGTCCCGCGGTCAACGCCGCGCTGGCGGAGGACCGGACGGTCGTGTGGGTCGCGCCGACGCCGGCAGAGGCGATGCGGCTTTATGAGCTGCAGCGGGCATATCGGCCGGATACGGGGCTGTTTTTGCCGCGCGAGCTGCCGCTTGTCCATCTGGAGGCGGTCTCGTCCGAACGGCGCGCGAACCGGCTGTCCGTGCTGTCGCGCCTTGCGCTTTCCGCATCGTCGCTCGTCGTCACCTGCGCCGAGGCGCTGATGGAGCGGTTGGTCCCACATGAGACGTTTTTGTCGCAGATCGTGCGCGTGCAGGTCGGCGATACGATCGATCCGAGAACGCTTTTGGAGCAGCTTTGCATCGCGGGCTACGAGCGCACGCCGGAGATCGAGGGCCCCGGCCAGTGCGCAATGCGCGGCGATATTCTGGACGTATTCCCGCCGCAGGCGGAGTATCCGTACCGCATCGAGTTTTACGGCGACGACGTGGATCAGATGCGGCAGTTCGACCCGCTGACGCAGCGCAGCGTCGGGCAGGTGCGCTCCGCAGTGCTGCCGCCGGCCTTTGAAACGCCGCAGACGGCGGAGGCGATGGCGCGGGCGCTGCGGCTTCTCAAGGACGCGCAGGGCTTCGACGCGCAGCGCGAAGCGTGGCAGGAGCGCCGCCCGTGCGTGGGTGCGGAAGTGCTGGTCCCGCTTTTGTATCCGGTCACCGAAACGCTGCTCGACTATCTGCCCCAAGGCGCGCTGCTGCTGCTGAACGACCCGTCGCGCATTGCGGACGAGGCGAGCGCGGCCGAGCTGATCTTTGCGGAGACGGTCGCGGCGACGCTCGAGCGCGGCGAGGGACATCCGTCGCAGGGAAAGCTGCTGATTCCGGCCGATTCGCTGATGAAGCGGCTCGATACGGGACGCAGCGCGGCCTATTACGCGCTGTTCCGGCCCTATCCGGCATTCCGGCACCGCGTGCGCGTGGGCTTCACGGCGGAGCCTGCGCCGGCATATCTCAACGATTCCGCGCAGTTTGTTTCCGAGCTTGCGCGGCTTGTGAAGGCGCGCGAGGCGGTGCTTTTGTACGTCGGCGAGGCGACGGAGCGCATGCGCGACGTGCTGCGCGAGGCGGATTTGAACGTCGCCTATGCGGATACGCTTACGCGCCCGCCGGTGCGCGGCGAGGCGCTGATCCTGAAACAAACGCTGCCGCAGGGCTTTGCGTTCCCGGAGCTGCATCTCTATGTGCTGACGGCGCAGGAGCTGTTCGGCAAAAAACCGTCCGCCCGGCCGAAAAAGCGCGGCGCGACGCTGCGCTGGACGGACCTTTCCGTCGGCGACTACGTTGTGCACGAGGCACACGGCATCGGGAAATTCTTAGGCGTCGAGCAGCTGACCGTGCAGAACAGCACGAAGGACTATCTGCTGTTCGCCTATCGCGGCGACGACCGGCTGTACATCCCGACCGATCAGCTCGACCGCATCCAGAAATACGTCGGCGCGGACGCGGACGTGCCCCCGCAGCTATCGAAGCTCGGCGGCACGGAATGGCAGCAGCGCGTGCAGAAGGCGCGCGAGGGCGCGAAGAAGCTCGCGGTCGACCTTGCGCGGCTGTACGCGGCGCGCTCTTCGCATAAAGGCTTTGCGTTCTCGAAGGATACCGCGTGGCAAAAGCGGCTCGAGGACGCCTTCCCCTATGAGGAAACGCCGGATCAGGCGCAGGCGATCCGCGACGTCAAGGCGGACATGGAATCGCCGCGGCCGATGGACCGGCTTCTGTGCGGCGACGTCGGCTACGGCAAGACCGAGGTCGCCATGCGCGCGGCGTTCAAGGCGGCGCAGGACAGCCGGCAGACCGCGTTTTTAGTCCCGACGACGATCCTCGCGCAGCAGCATTATCATACGCTTACGCAGCGGTTTGCGGATTTCCCGGTGCGCGTTGCGTGCCTGTCCCGTTTCCAGATGCCGAAGGAATGCGCCGAGGTCAAAAAGGGCCTCGCGTCCGGCGAGATCGACGTGGTCGTCGGCACGCATGCGCTGCTTGCAAAGACCGTGAAGTTCAAGAACCTCGGCCTTCTGATCATCGACGAGGAGCATCGCTTCGGCGTGAACCACAAGGAGCAGATCAAGGCGCTGCGCAGCGAGATCGACGTGCTGACGCTGACCGCGACGCCGATCCCGCGGACGCTGAACCTGTCGATGACCGGCATCCGCGACATCTCGACGATCGACACGCCGCCGGAAAACCGTTTTCCGGTGCAGACGTTCGTGACCGAGTACAACGACGCGCTGATCGCGACGGCGATCCAAAGGGAGCTCGCCCGCGGCGGGCAGGCGTTTGTCGTGTCGAACCGCGTGATCACGATGGGCGCGACGCTCACGCATCTGCAGGCGCTCTTGCCGGATGCGCGCATTCAGATGGCGCACGGGCAGATGCCAGAGCAGCTTCTGGAAAACACGATGCTGGCGTTTCTGAACCGCGAGATCGACGTGCTGCTGTGCTCGACGATCATCGAAAGCGGCGTGGACATTCCGAACGCGAACACGCTCGTCGTGCTCGACGCGGACAAGCTGGGGCTTGCGCAGCTCTATCAGCTGCGCGGCAGAGTCGGTCGGTCCACGCGCATGGCGTACGCGTACTTCACCGTTCCGCAGGCGCGCGCGATCTCCGAAACGGCACAGAAACGGCTGCTTGCGATCCGCGAATTCACGCAGTTCGGCGCGGGCTTCCGGCTTGCGATGCGCGACCTGGAGATCCGCGGCGCGGGAAGCCTTCTGGGCGCGGAGCAGCACGGGCATATCGCGGACGTCGGCTATGAGTTCTACTGCAAGCTGATGCGCAGCGCCGTCGCCGAGGCGAAGGGCGAAACGCCGGTGCGCGAGATCGAAACGACCGTCGACGCACCGATCGACGCGTACGTGCCGAAGACGTTTCTGCCGTCCGAGCTGCACCGGCTTGCCATGTACAAGCGCATTGCGGGCATCGGCGACGCCGACGCGTATACGGATCTTCTGGACGAGTTCAACGACCGCTACGGCGATCTGCCGGAGCCGGTGATGACGCTGATGCAGCTTGCGCTGATCCGCGCCTACGCCCGGCGGGCGGGCTTTTCCTCCGTCGTCGTGCGCGACGGCAAGGTCACGATGACCTATGACGCGTCGGCGCATCCGGACGGCATGCGGCTGCTCGCCGTTTTGTCCGAGGAACCGAACCTCAAACTGCTTGCGGCTGAGCCTGCGGCGGTCGTCTGGACGGACAAAAAGCTCGTTTGTCGCGATTTTGTCAAAAAACTTCCACAATTAATTTACAGGCTGATGCATTGCGCCGACCCCGAGATAGGGGTATAATAGGAAAAAATCACGGAAAGGAACCTGTATTTATCATATGAAGCAATGGAAAAGACTGCTTGCCGTCTGTACGGCAGTTCTGATGGCGCTGTCCACGGTCGCGTGTCTGGTGTCAAAGACCGACGACGCCGAAGCGCCGACCGACAAGCCCGCGCAGACGACCGACAATCCCGCGCAAGCGGACGCGCCTGCCGCGTCCGGCACGTTTGACGGCGACGCGATCGCCATGGAGCTCGGCGACGTCAAGGTCACGGCGAACGAATTTGCGAACGTGTTTGATTCCTACATCGGCATGTTCTCGTACTCCGGCACGATCGACAGCGAGACCGTCGAGCAGTGCATCGCCATGGTGGAGGACGAGCTGGTCCGCTACTACCTGCCGCTGTGGAAGGCAAAGGAGCTCGGGATCACGCTCTCCGACGAGGAGGAGGCCGAGATCGAAACGCTCGTGCGCGAGCAGGTCGAGGAGGAGCGCAGCGCGCTGCTGTGCCAGTTTGCGTACTATTACGGTGCGGCGGAGGACATCCTTGACGATGCGTCGATGCTGACCGAGGAACAGATCGCGACGGCGACCGACGGCATCAACGAGCAGCTTGCCGAGATGTTCTACGACGGCTTCGTGTTCGACGATTACCTCGATATGGAGCGCGACAGCTACGCAGAGGGCTATCGCATCGACAAGCTGACGGCGATGCTGCAGGAACGCTATGCGGGCGAGCCGATCGGTGACGCCGGGATCGAGGAATGGTATCAGAAGACGCTCGAGGAGCAGAAGACCCGGTATACCGAAAATCCTTCGGAGTTCTACAGCGATACACTGAGCTATGACAGCGGCTTCGGCGACGCGCCGGCGCTGTACGCGCCGGACGGCTATGTCCGCGTGCAGGTCATTGAGATCGCGCCCGAAGGCGAGCCGGATCCCGCGATCGCGGAGAACCGTACAAAGCTGTCCGCGCTCGAAGCGGAATACGGCGCGATCCTCTTAAACGGCGGCGACGAAGCGCGCAAGGCCGAGATCGAGACGGAGTACGCCGCGCTGAAGGCGGAAACAGAGGCGCTGGAGAACACGTACTACGGCGACGTCCGCGCGAAGTGTGAAGCGGCGCGCGCCGCGCTTGCGGGCGGGGCCTCGTTTGAGGACGCCATGGATACGTACAACGCGCACGACGAGGGCGAATCCGGCAAGGACGAGCGGCTTGTGTACCTGAACGGCACGGACACGCGCAACGGCGATCTGCAGGGGATCGTAAAGACGCTCGAGGCCGGCGCGTACTCCGAGCCGACGCTGCTTGACGGCGCATACGTGATCGTCAAGCTCGTCGAGCGCATCCCGGAGGGACCGATCGACCGCGCGTCGATCGACGAGTCGATCCGCGCCGCAGCAAGCGCCGTCATGACGGACGAAGCGTGGGAGGAGCAGTTTGACATCTGGCTCGAGGAAGCCAGAGCCGCCGTCGTGTTCCATCGCGAAACGTATGAAATGATCGGCGATACGTATCTGTACGAATAATGCGCGAATAAGGAGGAAAAGAAGATGTACTGTCCGAAATGCAGAAAGGTTTTGCCCGATGACGCAACCGTGTGCGACGCCTGCGGCGCGTCGATCGCCAAGGAGCCGGAGCTGATGTTCGATCCGCCGAAGAAGGAAAAATCCGAAAAGGCGGAAAAGACGCCCGCCGTCAAGGACGCGTTCAAAAAATGGGCGCGCGAGCAGGGGTCGTTCTGCCTGATCGCCAAGGCGGTCGCCGTCGTGGTGATGCTGTTCTACCTGCTGACCGCGATCGTCTATACCGTCACGCTGATCGTCGAGCATTATGCGGGCGGCGTGATCTTCTCGGAGTTTTTCTTAAAGCTTCTGACCGGCCTTGTCTACGGCGTCATCATCTGGCTGCTGTCCGACGCAGTGCTGTACCTGCAGCGGCTGTATGAAATGAAAAAGAAGGAACAGAAGGACAAATAAGCTGCAAATAAACAGGGGCTGTTCAAACGTGCTTGAACAGCCCCTTCTGCATATTGTTCAATTCTGCACCTTCGAGTGGCACACCGGGCTCGTCAGGTCGAGGCCGAGGAACGTGTAGCCGTTTTTCGTGCCCCATTCGAGGATGGATTCGACGGCGCGCACGCTTTGAAGGTGAATGTCGTGCTGCAGCACGATCGCGTAGTCCGAATGGCTCTTGATGCCGCCGATGACGCGGTTCTTCACGTCCGCGCTCGTGTAGTTCTTGCCGCTGCTGTCGCCCGCGGAAACGGTCCAGTCGAAGTAGCGATAGCCCATGTCCTCCATGATCTTCGTGAGCCGCGTCATGATCCCCTTGTTCACGCGGCTGACCGTGTTCGCGCTGCCGCCGGGGAAGCGGAAGATGCGCGTGTACGAACCGGTCTGCTCCTTGATGACCTCCTGCGTCTTCAGAAAATCGTCAAAGTACGCCTGCTCGTTCTTATACATCTTCTTGTATTCGTGCGTGTAGGTGTGCACGCCGATGCTGTGCCCCTCCTCATACGCGCGCTTGATGATGTCCTTGCGGCCCTTGTTGCCGATCACAAAGAACGTCGCCTTGGCGTTGTATTTTTTCAGCACGTCCAGAAGCTGCTCGGTGTAGCCGCACGGCCCGTCGTCGAACGTCAGATAGACGGTTTTTTCGGGCGGCATGACGATCTCCGGCATCTCGACCGGCACGACCTCGACCGTCCGCACGACCGTGGTGCTTCTGCCGTCGCCGTCGGTCGCGGAATAGGACAGCTCGTACGTGCCGCACAGATACGGTACGACCTCGCCCGAGACCCTGACCTCGCCGATCGGATTGCGCAGATAATCCTCCGCAAAGTATCCCGGATCGGAGAACGTGAAGTCCGCAGGCACGGTGATGTGTTCCCCGCCGATCAGCGTAATGATCGGGCCGGTGACCGGGATCTCGGTGGGCTCCGGCGTCGGAACGGGCGTCGGCGGCAGCGTCGGCAGCGGGACCTCCGTTGCGGCAGGCGTCGGAGACGGCGTGACGACGATCGTCTCTTCGTCGTCGGCCGGTACGGCGGTCACGGCGGCAGTCGCTTCCGCAATCGGCGCGGATACGCTCGATTCGCTCGATCCGCATGCGGCGGCAAGCAGCAGCAACAGCGTGCAAAGCAGCATCGCGCATACGCTCCGTTTCATTCCGCGCACCTCCGTTCCTTCTCCGATAACCCTATTATTATGACACAATTCTCCATAAAATGCAACGAAAAAAAGGATGTCCGGAAACGGCGTTCGTTTCGGGACATCCCTTCGTCGTAAAAGACCTTCTTATTTCCGCTCGTTGATGTAGCGGCAGGCGGCCAGCGCGGCGGTCGCGCCGTCGGCGACGGCGGTGGTGAGCTGGCGCACGTACTTCGAGCGGCAGTCGCCCGCGACGTAGACGCCCGGCGTGTTCGTGCAGCACTGCTCGTCGGTGTCGAAATAGCCGTACCTGTTCAGCGGGTGCAATTCCCTGAACGGCTCGTTTTCGGGGATCAGGCCGATCGCGACGAACAGCCCGTCGCACGCGATCTCACGCTTCTGGCCGGTCGTGCGGTTTTCGACCTCGACGCCCGCAAGCGCGTCGCCGTTCTTGATCAGCCGGTTGATCCTGAGGTTGGTCAGCACGCGCACGTTTTTGCGCGATTCGAGCACCTGCTGGAGTCTCTGTTCGCCGGTCAGCATCGGCAGGTCCTGCAGAATGACGACCTCCTTGCACTTTTCGGCAAGCAGGATCGCCTCCTGCAGCGCCGAGTTGCCGCCGCCCGCGACGCAGACGGTCTGGTTCGTGTAGAAATCGCCGTCGCAGACCGCGCAGAACGAAATGCCCTCGCCGACAAGCTCGTTCTCGCCTTCAAGGCCCAGCATGCGGTGCTTGACGCCGGTCGCGATCACCACGGTCAGCGCTTCGTAGCGGCCGCCCTCCTCGGTCTCGACGATCCTGAGGTCGCCCTCGGTCGTGACGGAGATCGCCTTTTCGAGTTCGACGTCCGCACCTTGGTGCAGGATCTGTTCGAGGAAGCGGTCCGCAAACTCGTTGCCGCTCATCTGGAGCGTGCCGGGGTAGTTTTCCACCTTCGGCGAGTGCGTGATCTGCCCGCCGAATCCGTGCTTTTCAAGCACCAGTACCGTCTTGCCGTTGCGCAGCGCGTACAGCGCCGCCGTCATCCCGGCGGGCCCGCCGCCGATCACGATCATGTCGTACATATGGTTCCTCCTATGTGGTAGTTCGGTTTCTTTACAATCCCTACGCCTCGTGCCTCGGCACCCGATCCCGAAACATGGTCGCAGCGTGTCGCTGGCGCTCCTTCTGCTTCCTGTTTCGGTCGCACCTCACCTCGCTCCTCCTCGCACAGCGAGCGCTCGGATCGGTACCCCTTTACACAAGGGAGGCATTGGTCAGCGCGAAGGCCCCCTTGTGCAAAGGGGGCTGTCACGAAGTGACCGGGGGATTGTCCATATCTTCAAAACGAATCTCCGCAGAAATCTGCGGAGAATCGAAATGGAATCGTCAGGCTTATTTGTGCATCAGCCAGCCCTTGATGTCGCTGACGCCGCGGTACTTTTCAAAGCTGCCGTCGTCGTTTAAGAGCACCAGCGTCGGGGCCTGCTTGACGCCGTACTGTTCGACGAGCGCCTTCTCCTCGTTCGCGTTGAGCGGCGTGAACGCAACGCCCGCCTTTTCGAGCAGCGCGGTCGCCAGCTTGCAGTTCGGGCAGGTCGGCGTCTTGAACAGCAGCGCCTTCGGGGCGTCGGCCTTTTCGGGCGCGGCCGGCATGCAGCACGGCGCGGGCTCGATCGCTTCCGCCGCGGCCTCGGCGATCGTGTCGTCGGGCGCGGGGTTCGGGCCGACGTGGGTCAGATGCGAACGGCCAATGTTGTAAACCTTGCGGTCCTTGAATTCCTGCGCCTTGCCGTCGTTCCAGTTCTGGACCGGGCGGTAGTAGCCGGTGATGCGGGAATAGACCTCGGTCTTGTTGCCGCAGATCGGGCAGGTGAAGTGCTCGCCCGTGATGTAGCCGTGGTCCTTGCAGACCGAGTACGTCGGCGACATCGTGTAGTACGGAAGCTTGTAGTTCTCCGCGATCTTGCGGACGAGGTTCGCGGCCGCTTTCCAGTCGGGCAGCTTCTCGCCGAGGAAGGCGTGGAACACGGTGCCGGAGGTGTAAAGCGTCTGCAGATCGTCCTGGATGTCCAGCGCGGAGAAGATGTCCTCGGTGTAGCCGACCGGCAGGTGCGACGAGTTCGTGTAGTACGGCGTGCCGTTCATGTTCGCGGTGATGATATCCGGATACTTGGACTTGTCGTGCTTCGCGAAGCGGTACGTCGTGGATTCCGCGGGGGTCGCCTCGAGGTTGTACAGGTCGCCGTACTTCTCCTGATAGTCGGAGAGGCGCTCGCGCATGTGGTTCAGCACCTCGCGGGTGAACTTCTGCGTTTCGGGATGTGTGAGGTCCTTCCGGAGCCACTTGGCGTTCAGACCGACCTCGTTCATGCCGATCAGACCGATCGTCGAGAAGTGGTTGTTGAACGTGCCGAGGTAGCGCTTGGTGTACGGATACAGGCCCGCGTCGAGCAGCTTCGTGATGACGGTGCGCTTGGTCTTCAGACTGCGCGCCGCGATGTCCATCATCTTATCAAGCTCGGCGTAGAAGTCCTTCTCGTCCTTCGCCAGGTACGCGATGCGCGGCATGTTGATCGTGACCACGCCGACGGAACCCGTCGATTCGCCGGAGCCGAAGAAGCCGCCGGACTTTTTGCGAAGCTCACGAAGGTCGAGGCGCAGACGGCAGCACATCGAACGCACGTCGCTCGGCTCCATGTCCGAGTTGATGTAGTTCGAGAAATACGGCGTGCCGTACTTTGCGGTCATCTCGAAGAGCAGCTTGTTGTTCTCGGTCTCGGACCAGTCAAAGTCGCGCGTGATCGAATACGTCGGGATCGGATACTGGAAGCCGCGGCCGTTGGCGTCGCCCTCGATCATGACCTCGATGAACGCCTTGTTGACCATGTCCATTTCCTTCTTGCAGTCGCCGTAGGTGAAGTCCATCTCCTTGCCGCCGACGATCGCGGGCAGGTTTTCGAGGTCCTTCGGCACGGTCCAGTCGAGGGTGATGTTGGAAAACGGCGCCTGCGTGCCCCAGCGGGACGGCGTGTTGACGCCGTAGATGAAGGACTGCACGCACTGCTTGACTTCCTTCTGCGTCAGATTGTCGACCTTGACGAACGGCGCAAGATAGGTGTCGAACGACGAGAACGCCTGTGCGCCTGCCCACTCGTTCTGCATGATGCCGAGGAAGTTGACCATCTGATTGCACAGCGTCGAAAGATGGCTTGCCGGGGAGGACGTGATCTTGCCGGGCACGCCGCCGAGACCCTCCTGGATGAGCTGCTTTAAGCTCCAGCCCGCGCAGTAGCCGGTGAGCATCGAAAGATCGTGCAGATGAATCGCCGCGGAACGGTGTGCCTCCGCGATCTCGTTGTCGTAGATCTCGGTCAGCCAGTAGTTTGCCGTGATCGCGCCGGAATTAGAAAGGATCAGACCGCCGACCGAATAGGTGACCGTCGAGTTTTCCTTGACACGCCAGTCGTTGATCTTCAGATAGTTGTCGACCAGATCCTTGTAGTTCAGCATCGTGGAGTTGATGTTGCGGATCTTCTCACGCTGCTTGCGGTACAGGATGTACGCCTTTGCGACATCCGCATAGCCGGACTCCGACAGCACCTTTTCGACGCTGTCCTGGATCTCCTCGACCGTGATCTTGTCGTCCTTGATCTTATCCTCAAAATCGCTCGTGACATGCAGCGCCAGCAGCTCGATCACGCTCGGATGATACTGCTTCCCCGTCGCTTCAAACGCCTTCGTGATCGCCGCCGTGATCTTGCCGATCGAAAATTCGGCGAGCTTTCCGTCTCTTTTAATGACTTCGTACATAAAAAATACCCCCGCTGGTAAAGTTTGTAATCCTTTTGGGACCGCCGGAAAAATCCCGCGATTCCGAGCAGTGCCACTTTACCATATGTGGGGGTCTTGTGTCAATATGTAGTGGTGATTGTTAACAAATCATACAATATCTTGTATTTATGCGTTGCATATGCAAAAAGGCATATACGGCGGACGAACCACCGGAAAACGCAGATTATATGCCCCTTAACGCGGTGTTCGGTACGGTTTTTCGGACAGCAGCGGCATACAGCTCCATGCATTCCCTTGTGGGTGCGTGGAAGTTCTCATAGACCACCGTATCGCGGTCGGTGAACGCCTGCAGATAATATGCCTTCGCGCCCGCGATCCACTCGGAAATCGCGGTAAAATCGGATAAATCGTGCAGCTCGTCGACGACGGTCGTGCGAAATTCGTAGTCGATTTTGCTGTTTAGGAGGATCGAAATGCTCTCGGAGATCGGCGCAAGGTCCATTTTTTCCAATCCGCATATATGCGCATAATGATGCGGTCCGCCCTTGACGTCCATTGCGACGTAATCCAAAAGCCCTTCGTCGAGCATCGCTTTGAGCCGGTCCGGATGCATGCCGTTCGTATCGAGCTTCACGGGATAGCCCATTGCGCGGATCCTGCGGATGAGATCCGGAAGGTCCTTGCGGAGCGTCGGCTCGCCGCCGGTAAACGCGACGCCGTCCAAAAGCCCCTTGCGCTTTTCGAGAAATGCTAAAAGCTCGGCGTCGTCCATGACCGGCTTTGCCGTGCCGTCAATCAGCTCGGCATTGTGACAGAACGGACAGCGGAGATCGCACCCGCCCAAAAACACCGTGCACGCCACGCGTCCCGGGAAGTCCAAAAGCGTCATTTTCTGTAATCCGTGAATGTCCATATCCAATCCTTTCATGCGCCGCAGGCGCAATTCATGCCGCGTTCAGGGGGCGACGTTCCCGGTGCCCCGCATACGCGAAACGCACTTCTTTGATCCGCGAAAAGCGTTCCGCTTTTCTGCGTGTGCTCCTCATCCGTCACTCCTTCGTCGTGACACCTTCCCCACATCAGGGGGAAGGCTTTTGGCTGCATATGCATGCCGTAGGGGGCGGCCTCCCGGACGCCCCGCATGCGCCGAAGGCATATCGCGTCCCGCAAGGGACATCTTGCGCCGCAGGCATATCGCTCCCCGAAGGGGACTTCAGGTGATATGCGGCTCCGCCGCGCAAATGTCACACCGCCGCGAGGATGTGCAGATTGCGGATGCCGCCGTCCGCGATCGAGTCGTTGACCGAGTACGCGTGCTTTTCGAGATCGCCGCAGATCGCCTTGGTCAGCCCCTGGTTCATCAGCTCGTCGATCACGTCCGCCGAAACGTCCTCGATCATGTCGTACTTCGATTCCGCCGTCGCGGGCTCGTTGTCGGTCGTGAGCAGCACTTCGAGCGTTTCCGCCGGCATTGAAAGCTTCGGAAGCGCCCGCATCGCGCGGAAGCTCCATTTATAATACGGCATGTAGACGCCGTTCAGCAAAAACGCCGTATGCATCGCTGCTTTTACAAATTCCGCGACCGCAAGCTGCGCCGCTCCGGTCTCGCCGTGCTTCAAACAGCGCATATAGTTATACTGCCCCGCCTGCGCCATCAGCAAAAGGTTCCCCGCAAGCTTCTTTCTGCGGACGTCCTCGGGATACGCCGAAAGCCCTTCGCGGATACGCGTCGCCTCGCCGTACCCGTCAAAGAACAGCCTGCCGTTCGTCGCCTCGAAAAGCGCGTGCTCCGGCACGGTCAGCCATTGCGAAACGGTCAGGATCCCGTCCGCCGCGCCGACCTTGTCCCGAAAGAACTCCGCCGTACGCACAACGCCGTGCCGCGCGCCGCCGACCGGCGCGACCGTGCCGCGGGAAACGCCCATAAACGCCTTCGGAAGCTTCGCGTAGGCGCGCTCGAGCGCAAACGCCGTCTTTCGGTCCACGACGTCCTCTCCCGGCAGCAAAAGCAAAAACCCCGGCTCAAAATCGTGATCGCGGCTCGTTTCGTCGTCGAAGCCCGCGCACTCCGAACCGCTGCCGAACAGCCCCGCCGCAAGCAGCGGCAAAAGATCGGCAAACTGCTCTTCGAGCATCGGTTTTCCATATTCCCGATAGAACCGTTCGGAAAGCTCAAGTCCGTTCATACCATGCCCTCGCGCGGTCGTTCAGCTCGTTTGCCGCCGCAAACCAGCCGTAATACTCAAACGTCGGCGCGCATTTCTCGCACACAAAGGCGTAATACCCCTCGCGTGGAACGTCCGGCGCGTCCAAAAGCCGCTGCGCCGTTTCGAGATATGCGTCGATCGTTTCGGAAGCGTCCAAAAGCCCCTTCTCGTCCTCGGCGGCGTTCGCCATATTGAGGTAGGTGATCGCCTGCTCCAAAGCGCCGTGCGGGGCGTTTGCCATCGTTTCGATCGCCTTCTCATAAAGCGCGTTCGCTTCCTCAAACCGCCCGAGCGAAACGAGCGTCAGCGCCATGTTGTTGTAGAGCCCGCCGAGAAGCTCCGGCTTTAAGGACGGGATCGCTTCGTAATTCGTTCTTGCGCGTTCAAAGATCGCCAGCGCCCGTTCGTGCTCGCCGAACGCCTGATACGCAGTCGCGGCGTTGACACAGGTCGTACCCGCCGTGATCGAGCCCTCGAACGCCAGCCTGTCCAAAAGCTGCAGCGCCGCTTCCGCCTGCGCAAAGGCTTTGTCTTTTTCGCCCGTCTTGCGGTAATGCCCGACGAGCTCGTTGCGGATCATCAGCTCGCCGCGCTGATCGCGGCCGAGCTTTGCTTCTTCAAGCCAGTAGAGAAGATGCCGCTCTACGCCCGCATAGTCGCGGCGCGACATGCATTCGTCCACCTTCTCCATGATCCGCTGCTGCGGGACCGGCTTCACCTGCGCCTCCGCGCCGTACGGCTCCTCGCATAAAAGGCAGCGCGGCTCCAGATAATCTTCTTTGTCGATCGGCATATTCTTCTCCGTTTCCATGCGCCGCAGGCGCAATTCATGTTCCTTTGAAACAATTCATGACCGCAGAGCCGTCATAAACCAGTCGATTCTCCGGCAGGAGAATCCTCCTGAACGTGCCCGCAGGGCACATATCACATCCCGCAGGGATCTATCGCCCGCGCGCAGCGCGGATATCAATGCGCCGTCAGGCGCTTACCCTTCCCTTGCGTCCATCAAAAGCCAGCCGAGGCTCACCGGCGCGGAGAACGCCGTGCCGCAGTAGACGCACACATGCGCGCCGACCGCCGGCAAAGGCGCGCCGCAGTTCGGACAGTTGAAGCCCTTGATCGGGCTTTCCGGATCGTCCGCATAGCCTGCGATGTATACCAGGATCAGCCGCCGTTCCCGCGGGATCTCTGTCTTGTCGGTGTAACCCACCGAAGCCTGGCAGGTCAGCAGCTTCTTGCGCGTCGCGCCGTCATACGCGGCGATCGTCACACGATGCACTTCGATCCCGCCTGCGACGTCGCCGGGCAGACGGTCCTCGAAATCCTCCTTAAAGGTCTCGGTCGCGTCGTCCGTATAAAGCTGTTTGCCCTGTACGCCGCTCTCATAATACAGCCTTGCGTCGCGGCGCACGCGTTCTGCGAACACCTTGGGATTGAAGTCCGGAAAATCCTTCAGGATCTTCGGCAGTACGACCGATTCAAGCGAGGAAAGCGAGCGCGGCTTTTCCGGTTCCTTATCCGCCGCGATCGCCTCGTCGAGCGCGTCCTTGATGTATCCGATCCGTTCCCGCACACCGCGCGTGGCACGGCGAATCCACAGGACCCCGCCGAACACCGTCAACAATCCGCAGCCCGCAAGCAGCGCAATGAGCCACCAATCCATACGTTGCCTCCGTAATGATTTCTTTCTTTCAGTTTGGACGCATTCGGACAAATTGTCAAGAACAAATCTTGTCCCCGTTCGGATTTCCGGGATAATTGCGACAAATTTACACCAATCCCGTATTGACAACGCGCGCGGCTTCAAGTAAAATATATAATAAGAATGGTATGACATTCGATCAAAATCCAAATAGAAATGAGAGGGGTTTGCATGGAAGAAAAGAAAAAGAAACCGGTCGCAAAGACCGAAGCGGCGGAGACGAAGGCGGCTCCGAAACTGACCAAGGCAGAAGAAAAGAGCAAGGCAACGACGCTCCGCATCGTTGCTGTCATCCTTTGGGTGCTTGCGATCGGCTTTGAAGTCGTTGCGATCCTTTCGCTCATGAAGGCACTGTACATTTCGTGGCTTCCGCAGATGTGGTGCATGATCATCTGCATCGTGCTCGACCTCATTTGCTGCATCATTGCCGGTCTGCTTTGGAAGAAGGCGAGCTTCCTTGATCCGTTCAAGAAGACCAACAACAAGGTCGGCTTTGTGATCCTGAACCAGCTCGGCGTCATCATGGCGGTCATCTGCTTCCTGCCGCTGATCATCCTGCTCTTCACGAACAAGGACAAGATGGACAAGAAGTCCCGCATCATCGTCACCGTCGTTGCGATCGTCGCACTGCTGATCGCCGGTCTGTTCGGCGCAAACTTCAACCCGATCTCCGCAGAAGAAAAAGCGGCGGCGGAAGAACAGATCACGGATACCGTTTACTGGACGGCTTTCGGTCATAAGTATCACCTCTATGAGGATTGCCACACGATTGCAAACTCCGAGAAGAATCCCGGCACCGTTACCGACGCGATCGACGCGGGCCGCACCGAAGTCTGCTACTACTGCGCACACAGAGCGGAGAAGGAAAACAACCTCAAGCTGGATGACCTGAACATTGAAGAAGGCGTTGAAGCTGTGACGCCGGGAGAATAAGCCATGGCAGGCATTGATCTCAATTCCCTGATGGGACTGGTCGGCGGCGACGGCATCGACGCGATCGCAAAGGCGACGAAGACCGACAAGAGTCAGGTCTCCGCGGTCCTGACTGACGCGCTGCCGGTGCTGGTCGGCAAGATGTCCGACAATGCCTCCACCAAGGACGGCGCGGCGTCGCTGAACCGCGCGCTGAACGAGCATAAAACGGGCGACGTCATCGACGTTGCCTCGTTCCTGCAGGGCGCGGACAGCAAGGACGGCAAGAAGATCCTCGGACATATCCTCGGCAGCGACGAAGCGGCGGCAACGAAGGCGATCTCGAAAAAGAGCGGTCTAAGCGGCTCCAAGGTCACCTCGATCCTCTCGATGGTCGCGCCGCTTCTGCTCTCGCAGCTCGGCAACAAGAAGGATGACGACGAAGCCGACAGCTCCGCGCTCGGCGGGCTCCTTGGCGGACTCCTTGGCGGCGGCTCTTCCTCGTCCTCCTCGTCCGGCGGCATCGGCGCAACGCTTCTTGGCTCGCTGCTCGGCGGCGGAAGCTCCTCCTCGTCCTCCTCGTCCGGCAGCGTGCTCGGCGGGCTTTTAGGCGGACTTTTCGGCGGCGACAAGGAAGAGGAAAAGGAGGAAAAGAAAGAAGATTCCTCGATCCTCGGCGGGCTTTTAGGCGGACTTCTGGGCGGAAACGATTCGAGCTCGACAAGCTCCGGCAAGAAAAAGACCGGCAAGAAAACGGGCACTTCGACCGCAAAGAAGAAGACCGGCACTTCGACCGCGAAGAAGAAAACGAGTACGACCACGGCTGCAAAGAAGAAGACCGGTACGACGTCGACCGGCAAAAAGACCGCGGCAAAGAAGACCTCTTCGACCGCAAAGAAAACCGGCACGACCGCGAAGAAGACCGCAAAAAAGAAGACGACCGACTGACCGTCAAAACCGGCATTTACATTCGAAAGGAGCCTGCACGGCTCCTTTTTCATCTATTCCGAGAGCTCCCCACGTGCTATGAAGATCGCTCGCCGCTTTTTGTTAGGCTCATCCTGCGTTTTACGATTCTCGTTTAATCCGTTATATTGACAGAATGATAACCCTTTGCTAAACTGAAAATATCAATAAACTATACTATTGCTGACCATTGAACGGAGGGCAATCATGAAAAAAATGTTGGCGATCGTACTGGGCGTTCTGATGCTCACGGCGCTGCTGCCGGCTTCGCTCGGCGGCATGAAGATCGCAGAGGCTGCAGGCGCATCGACTGCGAAAGTATATAACTGGAAACAGGGCGATTCGAAATGGAGCAATCTGTATAAGAGCTTACAATGGAGCAAAGCCTGCGCCGTCGTATCCATTGCGGCGCAAATTGCAAGGACCGATCTGGTTCGCGTCAACGAAAAAGCAACGACATTCAATACCACAACAAAAGAAGGTTTCAATCCTGCAACTTTCGCAAAGGTCGCCGTTCAAAAGGGCGTCATCAGCACCGCGGCGCGCATACAGGATTGGAACAAGGTAAAAAGTGTCGTTCCCGGTTTTCTTCGTGTAAAAAAGGATTACAAGCCGAAAAGCAGCTGGTCCTATGGGAAAAACGCGTTCAGCTACTATCCCTCTAAAACCAAGCAGGACATCGTCGATGCCATGACGTACTACCTCAGTCTCGGCTATTATCCGATCGTGGAAGGTCCCGGATCAAATTGGGCCAATACGCATGACAGCCGTCATTATGTCGCCGTCATCTCTGTTACATCAAACGATGTGAAGATTATGGATCCGGCGGACGGTAAGGTAAAGAGCATCTTCAGCAGAAAAAACTGGACGCCCGCCAATATCGATAAATGCGGCATCCCCAACGGTTACGGCTGCGCTATGCTGTATCGGGTCGATCCGACATACTTGCTCGTATCCGAGTTTAAGGGCACAGTTGAGTTTAATCCGGAAGATGTACAATTCAGAGGTACGACCCCCTATGTGATTGCGAACGGCAGCGCGCAGACGCCGCGCATCATCGTCAAGGACGAAAAAGGAAATGTTGTCGATCCGAGCAGATATACCTGCCAATACCTCGAAAACACCAACGCCGGCACGGGATATGTCAACGTGACGTTCACAAGCGAGTATTCCGGCTCAGCGCAGGCATGGTTCAAGATCTATCTGCCTGCAACGACGTCGACGAGAGTTGATAACGTCAAGGACGGTATTCGAATCAGATGGGAGCCTGTCGACGGTGCGGACGGTTACGTCATCTACCGGCGCGCATGGAGCAATACGACGAACGGATGGACGACGTTTGAGCGTTGGAACAATACGCCGAATCTCTCTTGGACCGACACAACGGTATACGCCGGATCATGTTATCAGTACGGCATCAAGGCGTACTTTGCGCAGCGCGTCGATCCGGTCTCCGGTGCAACGATCGGCGGCAACGTCGGCGACAACTACAACCTCGGTGAGGTCGGTCCGCTGAAAAACACGGCCCGCATCACCACACGCACACTGAAATCTGTGTGGCCGACGCAAGCGAAGGGAGAACTGAAAGCCAATTGGGATGCGAGCAAGGTCTTTACCGGATACCATCTGCAGGTCGCAACGGATCCTAAATTTACGGAAAACAAGCAAACGATCACCGTATACAGCGACAACGCAACGCTTTCAAATCTGCTTTCAAACACTGAGTATTATGTTCGTGTGCGCTCATTCCATATATTTGACGGTGCAACATATTATGGTCAGTGGTCAAATGTGTTGAGTTACAAAACATATTGACCGAGGCTATCTGCGGACACTCGAAAAGGGCGTCCGTTTTTTGTCGGCCCGTTTTGAAGTGGCTCCCCCGTTTCGTTGATTTTTTACAGATCGTACGGTACAATAATATCGTACGGTACAATAATATAGAAGGATCGTGAAATCCGATCGATTATGACAAGGAGGAAAAACCGTATGAAAAACCGCAGAATCATCGCGCTGCTCCTTTGCGTCCTGCTGCTCGTTTCGGCTGCGCCGACAGCGTTTGCCGACGACGGCACACCGGAGATCCCCGAACCCGCGGGCCGCACGGAAAAGCCGCCCATGGTGCAGGTCAGAGGGACCGATACCTTCCTTGACGACCCGCTTGCGCTCGGCAGCAACGATTTCGTCATCTCGACGGGCGGCGAAACCGTCTATCGACCCTTCACGCCGACCGTGTCCGCGACCTACTCGTTCACGTCCGTTTCCGGATACGATACCTACGGATATCTGCTTGACAGCGAGAAAAACCGGATCACCTACAACGATGACCTTAACAGCAACGAGTTCCTCATCCGGTACGAGCTGACCGCGGGCGAGACGTATTACCTCGGCGTACGGTATTACAGCACCGAATACACCGGCACGATCCCGGTCACGATCGAGCAGCATCCGCTGCATACCTGCGGCGACGATCTTTTGTGGTCGTACGATGAAAGCAGCTGCACGCTGACCATAACCGGCTCCGGCGAAATGTGGAATTTTGCATATTACTGCCGCCCGTGGGAAGCTTATACCGACAAGATCAAATCCGTCGTGCTGCCGGATGGACTGAAATCGATCGGTGCTTATGCGTTTTACTGCGCATACGGTCTGACCGAGATCGACATTCCGGAAGGGGTGGAAACGATCGGTCAGGAAGCGTTTGAGTATTCAAATCTGAACGGCATCGTACTTCCGAAGTCGCTGATAACGCTCCGGGAATACGCGTTCTTTAGCTGCCCGTATCTGACCTCCGTCACGATGCAGGAGGGGTTGGAAACGATCGAATACTTTGCCTTTGGAAATACACCGATCGAGTCGTTTCGGATTCCGAAGACCGTCAAATATATCGGCAGCCATCCCGTCTACCATTGTCCGGAGCTGAAGCCGGAAGCGTTTACGGTCGATCCCGCCAACCCGTATTATACTGTGGATAACGGCGTCCTTTTCTGGAACACTGACGAAGGTACCGTTCTGCTGCACTCTTATCTGTATACAAAGACCAACAGCATGTATACGGTAAGCGCAGACGGTATATATGGCAATGCGTTTTATGAAAACCCATATTCGAAAACGGTGATCCTTTCCGACGGCGTAAAGAGGCTGCACAGTTCTGCATTTTACAAGAGCTCTGCGCTTGAAACCATCGTGATCCCGACGTCGCTTACAGTGATCGAATGGGGCGCGACATTAGAATGCGCTGCACTTACGGACGTTTACTATCTCGGCTCGGAAGAAACGCGAAACAGCACTTTGACAATCTCCGACTATAATGACGCGCTGCTGAATGCGCAATGGCATTACGGCGAGCCGTTCGACGGCACAATCGAATGGAACCCGGGCGACGTGCAGTTCAAGGGCGCAACGGCGTATGTAATCGCGAACGGCAGCGCGCACACGCCGCGGTTCACGGTCAAGGATGCGGAAGGGAACGTCGTCGATCCGGCAAACTACGACTTCCGGTATGCCGAAAACGCCGCTCCCGGCACCGGTTATGTGATTATCACGTTTAAGGACGCCTGCAAATACGTCGGCATTGTAAAGCAATTCTTTAAGATCTATCTGCCGGCGACGACGGCAACGACGGTCACAAACATCAAGAACGGCATCAAGCTGACGTGGAGCCCGGTCGAAGGCGCGGACGGCTACGTCATCTATCGCCGCGCATGGAGCACCACAACGAGCGGCTGGACCGACTTTGTCCGCTGGAACAACACGACGGCGACGGAGTGGACGGATACCGCGGTCTATGCGGGTACGCGGTATCAGTACGGCGTCAAGGCGTATTTCAACAAACGTACCGACGACATCACCGGCAAGCTGCTCGGCGGCAATGTCGGCGACAACTTCAATCTCGGCATGGTCGGACCGCTCAAGACGACCGTCCGCATTACCACAAGAACGCTGAACAGCGTTACGCCGGGATCGAAGCAGCTGGTCGCGAAATGGACGGGCAGCGCGAACTTCACCGGCTATCAGCTGCAGATCGCAACGAACGCCGCCTTTACGGCAAACAAAAAGACCTTCACGATCGGCAATCCCAAAACGTACCAAAAGACGGTCACGGGGCTGCAGTCCGGCAAGACCTATTATGTGCGCGTACGGTCGTATCACGTCTTTGAAGGCGTAACGTACTATGGCGAATGGTCGAATGTGAAAAACTGTAAAGTAAAATAACCCGATCATCTGTACGGACGCTCGAAAAGGGCGCCCGTTTTTTGTCGGTTTCTATTGCAATGTGCAGGGGAATTTGTTATAATAAAAATAGAAATTTGTCCATTTGAATGAGGGGCGTCCAAATTGAGTGAACGAAAGAAGATCGGCCTTGCGCTTGCCTCCGGCGGCGGGCGCGGCATGGCGCACATCGGCGTTCTGCAGGTGCTGACCGAACATCAGATTCCCATCGATATGATCTCCGGCTCAAGCGCCGGAGCATTGGTCGCCGCGATCTACGCGGCGGGTACGGACCTTTACATGCTGGAAAAATATCTCTGCACGCTGATGCCGAAGGACATCATCGATCCGACGGTCGTTACGCGCGGCGGATTCCTTTCCGGCAACAAAGTCTCCGAGATCGTCCGCACACTGACGCACGATCTTTCCATCGAGCAGACGAACATCCCGTGCTTCATCGGCGCGGCAGACCTTGAAACGTCGGAGTTTCACATCTTTGAGCACATCAAGCTGTACGAAGCAGCGCGGGCAAGCATGGCGATCCCCGGCGTCTTTACGCCGGTCAAGATCGACGGACACTGGTACATCGACGGCGGAACGCTGCAGGAGCTTCCGGTCGAGGTCTTGCGCGATCACGGCGCCGACGTCGTGATCGGCGTCGATCTGTCGATCAAGAAACGCTTTGTGATCGCCGACGACAAGGCGCCCGGCGCGCATGCGTCGCTTTTGCGTTCGTTCAACATGATGCAAAGGGAAATCACACAATTGCGGCAGGACCGTCTGGACGTTCGGATCAAGCCGGACGTATCCTTCATGAGCCTGCTCTCGACCGCCGGCGCTCAGGAAGCGATCCGTGTCGGGCGCGAATGCGCCGAGCGCGCGCTGCCGGAGATCGAAGCGCTTCTCCAATGACCCTCACTCTTTCCGAAAAGCGACCTCATCAACCGCCAAGGAGGAATCATCAATGAAACCGACCCCCGAACTTCCCCTGTATCTCAAGATCGCGGACGAGCTCCGCGCAAGACTTTTGCTGCTGCCCGACGGCGCGCCGTTTGAAACGGAACAGGCGCTGACCGCGGAATACGGCGTTGCCCGCGGCACGGTCCGGCAGGCGCTTAACCTGCTTGTGCAGGAAGGGATCCTCTCGCGGACGCAGGGCCGCGGCTCATTCCGCACGGTGTCGAAGGAACAGCAGTACAACCTGATGCTCACGCAGGAGCTGACCGAGTCCATTCGCAAGGTCGGCACGAACAGCAGCGTGCGCGGACTGTCCATTACACTCGTGCCCGCAACGCCGGCGGTCGCGGATCTTCTGAAGATCCCGCACGGCACAAAGGTCCGAAAGGTCCTCCGCACGCGCATCGTCGACGGTCAGCCGTACGCATACTGCATCGGGCATCTGCGCACGGATAAGGTCCCGGCATTCTATAAGCGCGACTACAAGACCTCGCTCGGAAATCTGGTCCGCTATGAACTAAAGGTGCATATCCATTCTCGGCGCTGTGATCTCTGTGCCGTCTCTGCGGACGAAACGGTCGCGGCGGCTCTGTCGATCCCGGTCGGCACGCCGGTCCTGAAGGTCACAATCGTCTGTCTCGGACGCGAACAGGAGCCGTTGCTTTCGGACGTGTTCTATTTCCCGTCCTCCCAATCGCTGCATTTCGAGGTTTGACAAGGCATCAAAAAAGGAGCTCTTCGGGGCACCCTCCGCAAGGAAGGTGCTTTGAGGCGGCAATTACCAGCTCAAAAGGACATGAAACCGGCGTGACCATGATGGCCACGCCGGTTTTTTCTGATCTGTTCGGGTTTTGGGGCGCAAAATCCGATGCTCGTTACAACTGTGGAAAGTAGAAGACCTGTTCGAAAAACCGGTATTTACCTGTGAGTGTACATACGAGTCATGCCTGCTTCTCCGCCATTTCATTTTTTCCGCAGCGCGGCGCCTGACATTTAATCTAAGGCTGTCAAAGCGCCTGCTCATTTTTTTTGATCATCTTTGCGGATCGTTTCCTCAGCGCTGCGTAAGCAAACCACATTGCATGAAAGGCCAGGATCAGCAGGACCGCGTAGATTCCGGCGCGCAGATACTGGTTTTCCGGGAATAACGGCATATCCAGCCGCAGGAACAGGTAATCGGACCCCGGGAACGCCTCGTTCAGGAAAAATGCAGGGATCAGCATCAGCGTGATCGCGCCCATGCTGACCCAGATATCTCTGTAGCGCGGCCGCATCCCGTGCACGATCATCATATAGGCCGTGCTGAAGATCGGGATCAGGTGCTCACCGAAGTACTGGTAATAGCGGTAATACGAGGGGTCCACATCGTTCAGCACTGTCTGCGGAATGATACAGGCGATCGTCGCGCCGAACAGGGTCACGAAAAAGTTGAAGCCGAACAGCGTACGATTTTTGCTGACGACCATATACATGCAGGAGATGAGGCCGATGTCGCAAAGATGCAGCGGAAGTTTCGACATCATCAGGTACTGCCCGCTGGTGTCCCCGACATACAGCAGCCAGACGAAGAAGCTGAACTCCATGAGGAACATCGAAAAGGACAACCATCGGCGCAGGGTCTCTTCCTGTTTCCACGCACGGAGGCTCTCCCTTTTCCTCCAGACGAAGATCAGCGCGGCGGCACACAGAAGGACAGGGATCAAATGCATGAGGCTGTAGGCGCGGAACGCACCGGGGCTGCCAAAGCCGAAGAACCCGTCGGAATAGTAGGTGTAATCGCCGCTCACTGCTCTTTTTCCCCTTTTTCATAGTAGGCATCGATGTACATCCTGCAGAGTTCCCTGAGCGGAAGACCGCTTTTGTACTTCTCTTCCATCATCCCGAGGATCCTGCGCGGCACGGTCAGTTCTCCGCCCGGGTCTCTGCTGCGGTTCCTGGCAGCAAGCGCCTCGATCGCGGAATCGATGCTGGGGCAATCGAACTCGCCCGCCGATTGGTAATAGGATACGGTCTGTTTTTTCCTCTTTTTATGAACGCTGTTATGTGCGGCGCGCAGCAGCAGCGCTACAGCGAACGCAATCAGGACCATGCCAAGCACAACGAGCGGCAGCGGTACATACTGCGTAATATCCCGGATCTGGTAGTGGTCTCTCCAGCCACCGTTCTCCTCCCCGATCACGAAAACCAGCACGAAATAGAGGGCTGCGTACAGGACGACTGGCACGATCGCAAGAAACGTCGAGCGGAAGCTGACCTTGTGGTCCGAATTGATGAAAATGAACAGCAGGATCGCAATGATCGGGTTGATCGTATGGAAGAGGATATTGTTCGAATACAGCATCATACGGTAGTAACTGGTCATCGGAGAAAGGATCGTGACCGCAATGAGGAACGTCAGCGCTACACCGGTTGTCGCTGTGTACAGCACGTTTACGACCCAGCGCGGCAGATGATAGTTGTCATAGCGCAGTCCGTCGACGGCGTACGGGATACACAGCGCCGCAGCGATGCCTGCGAACATATTTGCCAGGATCGTGAACATATGGTAGGACTTCCATCCGACCTCCTGAACGATCGCGTCCGGCGTGCTCAGCAGCTGGTCGCACACTGCAAGAAAGACCAGGAATGAAAGCAATGAGCAGGAAACGACCGCCACTCTGCAGCGCATCCGGTTCGTTCTGATTGCATCTGACATTTCTTTTTACTCCTTTGTCCGGGAAAGCGTCCGCCCTTACGAAGCAGGACGGCAACACGAGATTGTTATTTGCTTCGGTTCCGTTTACACAGATTCCTCTGCCTGATTTCCTCACAAAACCCGATTTTTTAATGATTGTACCATTGCTGGCTGGCGTGGTCAAATATCTCGTGTTCAAACGGGAAGGAGATGCTTCCTTACGAAGCGCCTCCTTCGGCTCCTTTTTTGTACTCAGTCTTTGACCGGCGGGAAGGTGACCGTGATCTCGGTGCCGATGCCCTCGGCGCTTTCGAGCACGATCGACGCGTGATGCTCCTCGCAGATGTGCTTGACGATCGCAAGCCCGAGCCCCGTGCCGCCCGTCGCCTTGCTGCGGCTTTTGTCGACGCGGTAGAACCGCTCGAAGATACGCCCGATGTGATGCTTTGGGATGCCGATGCCGGTGTCGCGCACGGAAAGCTGCCGCCCTGCCGTGCGGACGGTGACCGTGCCGTTGTCGCGGTTGTAGCGGATCGCGTTGTCCAGAAGGTTATAGAGAAGTTCGGAAAGAAGCGTGCGCACGCCGAACACCTCCACGGGTCCGCCCAGAAGCTGCACCGAAACGCCGCGCACCATGGCGGCGCTTCTCAGCGTTTCGACCGTCTGCGCCGCGAGCTCATACAGATCGACCTTTTCGGCGTTTTTCAGGATCTGCTGCTCGTCCAGCTCAGAAAGCGCGATGATGTCGGAGACAAGCGCAAGCATGCGGTTCGATTCGCGCCGGATACGCTCGGCAAAGACGCAGACGTCCTCTTCCTTCGCCATGCCGTTTTCGATCATTTCGGCATAGCCGGAGATTGAGGTCAGCGGCGTTTTCAGCTCGTGCGAGACGTTGGCGGTAAACTCGCGCCGGATCCGATCCGCGCGCTGCTGCTCGCCGAGGTCGCTCATGATCAGCACCGCGCCGGTGCGCAGACCGTTTTCCCGCAGATCCTGATAATGCAGACGCACCGCCTCGTTGAAAAGCTCGATCGTTTCGCTTCTGCCGCTACGGACGCCGCCGAAGAACGTGCGCACCTCGTCCGGCAGATCGCGAAGCGCGCCGACCGTGCCGGGCTGCATATGCAGCAGCGCATACGCCTTTTCATTGCAGAACAGCGCCGTCCCTTCGAGATCGAAGACCGCAACGCCGTCCTCCAGCGCATCGAGGATCCCGGAAAGCATGCTTACGTTCATGCCTACCTCCCGAGCCGATAGCCGACGTTGCGCACGGTCTCGATGAGGCTTCCCGCGTCGCCGAGCTTCTTTCGCAGCGTTTTGATGTGCATATCCACGGTGCGTGATTCACCCGTAAACGCAAATCCCCATACCGCTTCCATAAGCCGGTCGCGCGTGACCGACGTTCCGATGTTTTCGAGAAGGTACTTTAATAGCCCGTATTCCTTGAATGTCAGCTCCGTTTCCCGTCCGTCGACGGTGACGCGGTGGCGATCGTCGTCCAGCTCGATCGTTTCGTATTTCAGCACTGCTGCCTGCCGGTGCGCGCGCCGCAAGAGCGCCTTGCAGCGCGACACAAGCTCCATGATGCCGAACGGCTTTACAAGATAATCGTCTGCGCCGGAATCGAGCCCTCGGACCTTGTCCGCTTCGGAGGTCTTTGCGGTGACCATGATAATCTGGACGGCGCGCGCAGACGCGTCTGCGCGAAGGCGCTTCAGGATCTGCATCCCGTCCTCGCCGGGAAGCATGATGTCCAATAGCACAAGGTCCGGAAGCTGTGTCTGAACTGCCGCAAGAAACGCCTTCCCCTCCGGAAACGCCGCGACCGAAAGCCCCGCGCTCGATAACGCGTAGGCTTCCATTTCGCGGATGTCGGCGTCGTCCTCGACGATATATACGAGCGCCATATTACACAGCGGCGAGACGGCGGATCGCTTCCGCCATGCACACGGTGTTGAAGCGGATGTCCTCGATCGAGATCGATTCGTCCGGCATATGGCACATGCTCTCCTCGCCCTCGCGCACGATGCCGAACGCGACCGCGTTGTCCATCTCGCGCGCATAGGTGCCGCCGCCCATCGACAGCGGTTTCGAGTCGGAGCCGTTCAGTTCGTTATAGACGTTCATCAGCGTGGAAACGAGCTCGCTGTCCGCCGGAATGAAATGTCCCGGCTTGATCGTCGTATCCGTGCGGACAAAGCCCTCCTTTTCATACGCCGCATCCCAGGTTTTGAGAAGATCCTCCGCTTTTGCGGTGAACGGATGACGGCAGTCGGCGATGAAGCGGACGCCGTTTTCGTCGAAGCGGATCACGTCGGGCGAATAGGTCGTTCTGCCGGACTCGTCGGTCACGTCGACGCCGATCGTTTCGCCGTGCAGGTCATATCCCCAAAGCGTGTGCAGCGCGTTGACGGTCTTCATATCCTCCTCCGGAAGCGGCTGCTTTGTGAGGATGTCCATCAGCGCAAGCAGCGCGTTCTTCGCAAATTCCGGCATGGATGCATGTCCGCCGCGGCCCTCGACCGTGATGCGGTTTTCTTCGTATGTTGCCGTGAATCCCTCCGGCGCCGCGACCGGAACCGCTTTACACGGAAGCTCCGCCCGGATCACGCCGGGAATGACGTTCGCCGCCGTGCCGCAGTCGATCCGAAGCGCGGAGACGTATTTCTTCTCATAGGTCGTATGCATGATCCCCATCTCGGAATTGACGACCGGATACTCCGCGTCCGGCGTGAACGCCAGCGTCGGCTGTCCTTCGACCTCCAGATAATGCTCGACGCCCAAGGAGCCGATCTCCTCGTCGCAGCCGAGGATGACGCGCACGCGGCGCTTCATCGGGAAGCCCTTCGCCTTGATCGCGGCGAGCGCATAGATGGCGGACAGCGCCGGGCTCTTGTCGTCCAGCGTGCCGCGTCCGATGATGCGTCCGTCCTTTTCGGTTGCGGAATACGGCGGTACGCTCCAGCCTTCGCCCTCCGGCACGACGTCCAGATGCGCCAGGATCCCGAGCAGTTCCTCGCCCTCGCCGTACTCGACCACGCCGCAGTAGCCGTCGACGTCCCACGCCTTCAAACCGAGCCTGCGCGCGATCTGAAGCGTTGCCTGCAGAGCTTCATACACGGTCTTGCCGAACGGCTTGCCCGGCTCTGCGGGATCTCCGCGGGATACGGACGGGATGCGCACGAGCGCTTTCAGATCTTCGATCTGGTCTCTGAGCGTTGTTTCGATCCAATTCTTCATGTTTTCCTTCCTTTCTGTCAGTTGACTGCGGAGAAGCCCTTGCCGATGACCTCCCGCGTATCGATAATGGAGATGATGGCCTTCGGATCCTTTTCGAGAACGATCCGGCGAATGCTCGCAAGCTCGATCGTCTTGGTCAGGATATAGACCAGCGTCTTTTCTTGATTGGTGTACGCCCCGCGGCACGGGATGTAGGTCACGCCGCGGTGCATCTTGTTCAGCACGTCCGGCGCGATCTCATCCCATTTGTCCGAGATGATGAACAGCGTCTTGGTGCGGTTGATGCCGAGGATGATGTTGTTGAACGCGATGCTCATGACGAACAGCGCGATGATCGAAAGCGCCGCGCTTTCTACGCCCATCCGGTAGTCTCCCGCGCCGATCGCGCGCACAACGCCGAGCGCAATCGCGATCACGACGTTCAGCGACATTGAGATCGTGCCCATTGAGATCGAAAACTTGCGGTTCAGAAGCAGCGAAACGATGTCCATGCCGCCCGTGCTGCCGCCGAGCCGAACGATCATGCCGCCCGCGACGCCCATCGTGACGGCGCCGAACACCACGGAGACCACGCGCCATGCCGGCTCCTCCACATTGAACAGCTGCGGAAGCCGGAGGTTTCCGAACAAAGCGAGCTCCGCCGCAAAGAGCACGGTCATCAGCAGCGTATAGACCGTGAATCGGATGTGCAGATACCGGAACGCAAGGAAGAGAAGCGGCGTATTTGCGATCACGACGAAGATCCAGTTCGGGATCATGCCGTTTGTCGCGTAGGATATCAGCATCGAAATGCCGGTAACGCCGCCGGTAACGACGCCCGCGGGCGTATAGAGCATGACGACCGCCAGCGCTTCGACCGTGATCATCAGCGTCATCAATACGATCGCCTTGCTTTCGCGCAGGATCGCTTTTCGGTCGATCCGCCGTTTTTTGTGAGACTGTTCCATGCCGTCCTCCACAAATTTCTTCAGTATACAGTATACCAAGTTTTTTCCGTGCTTGCAAGCCCGAAACCGGTCCTTCAGCGCTGCCTGTCCGGTTTTGATCCCGTCGTTCATCAAATGATTGACATTTCTGCAGAAATACGCTAAAATATATAAAGGCTTGGATTTAATCCGGCCGAAAGGAAAAATTGAGGAGGCATTTATAATGGAAACCACCCAGAAACCCATCAACCAGCTCAGAACCAACCGTGGTCTTGCGAAGTACATCCTTCTGTCGCTCGTCACGCTCGGCATCTATGCTCTGGTCGTGAACTGCCACATCTCTTCCGAGATCAACGAAGTCGCATCCCGCTATGACGGCAAGAAGACCATGCATTATGCATTGCTGTTCTTCCTGATCGCTCCGATCACGCTGGGCATTGCGGCGATTGTTTGGCAGCACAAGATCTCCAACCGTATCGGCGACGAGCTGAAGAGAAGAAATCAGAACTACGAGTTCAGCGCAAAGACCTACTGGCTCTGGGGCGTTCTCGGCGCTCTGATCATCGTCGGACCGTTCATCTACTATCACAAGTTCCTGAAGTCCATGAACCTGATCAATGCCGACTACAACATCAACGGCTGATTTCTGCCCACACAAAAACCACCCGGATTCGGGTGGTTTTTTCATGCTTATTCGTCCTTGCCGTAGAGCACCTGGCGAAGCAGAATGCGGTTCTTTTCAAACGTGGGCAGCAGCGCGTACGCGCCGTCGACGTTGAGTTCGGTATAGGAATCGTCGAACGGCAGCCGGTGCGTCGCAAACGTCAATTCCCCTGCGACCGCCATCTCATAGCCGACGCTGCGCAGCGTTTCAAAATCGACGTTGGAGCGGATGCTCCTGAAGATCGTGACAAAGAACGGATAGAGAAACTCGCTGCTGAATTGATCCTTCAAATACAGGAACGCGTCGTGCACGATCTCCACCTGCCGGTCCGCGCGTCCGAGATCGCCCTTGTTGTCCGAGGTGCGGTCAAGAAGCAGTGCAACGATCTCCTTTCCGGAAAGCTGCTGTTTGCCCGCTTTCAGCGAGCCGCCGCAGATCTCGTTGAGATACGCAGCCTCCTGCTTACTGAGATCCGCCGGAATGCCGTTGACTCCGTCCGCAAGCGCGGCAAGCTCGTCCGTACCGGTGACGACGTAGTTTTGAATATCGAGTTCAAAAACGTCGTTGAGCGTGTTGATCAGCAGACCGATCCCGCCGCGCGCGTATGCGGTATTGACGCGCTTCCATTCATCCTCCGAAAGCGGCACGAGCATATCCCTTGCGACGGAAACGACCGTAAACTTCTGCTGCAGCTGGTTATACGTCGCAAGAAAGATCATGTCCGTCTGCCGTTCTTCGGACTTGATCGAGCCGTTCTGCACCACGATGATCATGGAGAAGATGAAGCGGTCGATCTTTTTCTGTTCGTAGATCGGGACTTCCTTGATCTCGCCGGTCTCGTAATAGTCGACGTCGCCGCGCATCGCTTCGCCGAACAGCTCCGCGTCCGGCGTCGGAAGCGCATTCACGTCGATCGGCTTGTAGGTGCGCCGCACGGTTTGCACCCCGCAGGAGATCAGATGAAACCCGCGGCTGTCGCAGGAGAAGAACCGCGTTTCGCGGCACATCTCCACCTTGGTCATGCCGAGCACGATCCCGAGCACGGCAAGCAGCGCAAACGCAATGCACAGCGCAAAGAACGCGATCCGAAGCTTACGATGCGGCTTTCCGGTCGGTACCGGCTGCACGTCGGCAGTCGTTTCGGACTGCGGCGCTTCGGGCTTTTCCGGGTTCTGAAGCAGATCCTTTTCTTCCATCCCGCGCCTCCTTACAGTGCGATCAGCGCAATGTCAACGGCGAGCATAACAAGCGTCAGCACCGCCATCACGGCGATGCCGACGATCCAGCCCGTTTTTCCAAAGGCATGTTTTTTCACGGTTTATTCTCCATATACTTTGTTCGGCGTCACCTGCGACAACTCCGGCGCGTTGCCGTCGGCGTCATATTCCGCAAACGCCATAAGGTCCTTGATGTTGCGGCCGTCCACCAAGTCGCCATCGCCGTCCTTGAATTGTGCGGGGACGTTGATCGTCTTTCCCATGAACACCATCGCCGTGCTGTATCCGCCGTCAAGGTTCATTGCGTCCGTACAGCCGAGCGAAAGCATCAGCTCCGCCATCTCCTGCTCGGTCATGCCGATGGACTTCTTGGTTCTGCCGTCGACCGCGACCGCAATATAGTGTCCCGGCTCGCAGTAGCCGAAGATGATGCGCGGCTGGCGTGTGTAATTCCCGAGCTTGTTCTGGATCTCGCCGTTCTGCACGAGCACCGGTCCGAACTGCAGCGCGTGCCATATGCCGCCGTGCTGCTTGTTTTCTTTCTCGTAGTTGTAGTTTTCCTTCTTTGCGCGGTTGATAAGCTTTGCGGAACCGTCCTTATAGATGATCAGAATGCCCATGCGGAACATGCTGTTGCTCTTTTCCACATTCTTTTTTACGACCGTGCCGTTGTGGATGACAAGTCCGCTGTTATAGCTGCCGGAAAAGCCGAGGATCGCGTGCTCGCGCTGCGCAAACTGTTCGGGATCCTCCGGACCGGAATTGAACTTGCCGTGCCCGAAGCCCATGCGGAAGCTGTTGATGTTCCGGATCCAGATATCCGCAACGTAATAGACGATGCTGTCTTCTTCGTTCTCCTCCCGCTTGATCGCGATGCGCAGCTCGTCGCTCTGATAGCTCCAGTCCGCATCCGCTCCGGTATCGTGGTCCGGGAAGCGACCGGTGGAAACGTCTCCCTCAATCGGCGGACGCGTTGCAAACGGCGTCGGCTCGGGTGTGGACTCCGGCGTTTCGACTGTCTCCGTCGCCTGCGGCGTCTCGGGGATCGCCGTAAATACCTGCGTGTCCGTCGATACAGCGACGACCGTTTCCTCTGCGTTGTCTTCAAAAGGCGTTTGGGTTTCGACGTTCGGGTCCGTTTCGCTTTGGAAGCATCCGAACATGCCGATCAGCATCAGGACGCCGAGCCCGATGCAGAGCAGTTTTGAACAATATCGTTTCATCATGTGTAATTCCTTTCCGTGTTTCCGCACGACCGCTCCTCTCGGCTAAGCCGGGCGTCCTGCGAACACCTTTTTATGGAACGGGCATACTTGCCCCGTCTATATCTTGCCTTTTATATCTTATCGAACGTTCGCAAAAAAAGCAAGCGAATCGGCGAAACTTTACTTTTTCGATACATTTATGACGCAAAAAGGAGGGTTTCCCCTCCTTACTGTCTGCAGAAACTGCCGTTTTATGACCGTTTTACCAGGCGTTTCAGCCCATGCACCGCTTTCCGAAGCGGCGCGATGCGGTACAGGCGTTTTTTGATCGATTCCGTTAACAGCCCGCGCCGGTAAAAATCGACCGTCTTTTTGAACAGAAATCTCCGCTCCCCCGGACGCTTCGACGTGCCTGCGCCCGCGACGCGGTCGAACCGCTTCTGCATTTCTGCGTCGACTGTTTTGTACTTCGGACTGCGTGAAAACGCGGAAAGCTCGATCCGAAGCCCGTCGGAAAGCGGCATCAGCTCGGACTGGCGCATGCCTGTCGCCGTGAGGATCTTTGTGTTGTCGATCACACGTTCCAGCATGCGGTCATACTTGATCTGCCACGGACGCCCGACGACGTTCCGGTACGTTTCGAGCGGCACGATCCTCACCCGCATGCCGAGAATGCGCCGATACAGATTCAGCACCTCGCCCCAGGCATGATGCTCCGCCGTCGCCGCGGTATACGTTTCGCCGTACGCCGCTTCGTTCAGCACGAGCCGCGCGATCATTCTGCCGACGTCGCCCGCCCAGGTCATCGTCGCCTGCTTATGCAGCATCTCCTTCGGGAAGATGACCGTCTTGCGGTTCAGCGCGCGGACCAAAAACTCGTTTGCCTCCATTGTGCCGAGCTGGAACCGGTCGCCGCCGTAAGTGATCGCGGGACGGATGATCGTGAAATTCCGTCGTCCGCTCGCTCTCAGAATATCCTCCTGCCGCGCCTTCGTGAGACCGTATTCGTCGGTTTTCAGATACTCCGGATCGTTGACGCTGTCCAGAAGCCGCGGGCTTTGTTCGGTGATCGGATTTTTGCCGTTGTCGCCGTATACGCGGTACGAGGACAGGAAAAGATAATGGGTCGTGCTTGAAAGCAGCTTTTCACAGCGCGCCGCAAACGATTCGGTCGTATAGATCATGAAATCGACGATCGCGTCGAACCGCTCCGAAAGAAGCTCGTCCAAAAAAGCTTCGTCCTTTGCGTTGCCCTGCAGATACACAAGCCCGCGCTCGTTCGACGCGTGCGCCGAACGGCTCGTGATGTATACCTCGAAGCCTTCCCGCAGAAGCGCCGGATACAGCGCTTCGCCGATCGTGCCCGTTCCCCCGAGCAGCAGGATCCGTTTCCGTTCTTCCATAGGCGTCACCGGACCGTGCGGTTGAACGCGCGCATATTCTTCAGCGCCGTCTTTTCGTCCTCGACGTCGGTGAAGACCTCGAATACGACAGGCTTCTGGAACGCTTCGGGATCGCAGAAGCGCGCGATCTGTTCGTCAAACGCGTCCTTTGCCGCAGCGGTCATGTAAGCAAAGCCCATCGACTCCGCCCACGCCTTTGCGCTGCCGAAATGTCCGTGCGCTGCGATGAGATCGTCGGTGTCGGAACCCCAAAGCCGTTCAAGGCTCGCATTCAGACGGAACTCCGCGCCGCGCGCGTTGTTGATCAGCAGGATGCGGAGGTTGTTTCCGACGTGCCGGTTGCCGAGCGCGTTCATGTCATAGAAGAACGCAAGATCGCCGATCAGCGCGAACGACAGCCGTTTGGGATCGGAAAGCGCCTGTCCGAGCGCCGTGGAGACCGCGCCGTCGATGCCGAAGCCGCCGACGTTGCAGCTGACGGTGACGCTCGGATCGAGGCTGAAGAAGTTCATGCTGCGCAGCGAGTTCAGAATCCCGAGATGCAGATAGCTGTTCTTCGGCAGCAGCGCGGAAAGCTTCGACGCCGCATAGATATTGGACAGCGGCAGCACGGGCGCTTCCACCTTCGGCAGCAGACCCCGGATGAGTCCGTAATAGTCCGTATTCGTGCGCGCCGCGCTGAGCGTGCGGAAGAAGAACCGCTCCGAGCAGAAGAAGAGTTTTTCGACGATTTCCGCGCCGTGACGGTTGTGGAATTTGCGATCCTCCGAGATGCGCCATACGCGTCTTCCGCGGAACAGGCGGCTTGCGCTGTAATCGCCGGACACCGAGCCCATGTCGATCACGAGATCCGGAAGCTCACTGAGCTCCGCAAGATCGCCTGCGACAGCGCTCAGCACGCGGTTTGTGCCGGTATAGTTCGCGGTATGGTCGCAGAACACCGCCGCGCCGCAGTTTTCCGCAAACGCCTCGATCGCCGCTTTCGTTTCCGCGTCAAAGGGCTTGTGCGCGCCGATAAACAGCGCGATCCGCTTTTTTTGAAGATCCGCGATCAGCGCGTCCGCAGGGAAATCCTCGGCGTCGTATACGTCGATCTTCTGCACGTCCGGAAGCTTCGGCGTTTTGAACGAATAGAGATTGCCGACCGGCAGATTGATGTGCACCGGACCGGCGTCGTGCCGCGTTGCGGTATACAGCGCTTCGTTGACGAGCTGGACGCAGGTCCTGAAATCCTCGTCGTCCTTGATGAGCGGCAGGATCGCCGCAAACCGCTTGACGTCGTTCTGCGAAACGGTGCGATCCGTCATCTGCGGCATGAAATCGCTGTAGCACGGCGAATGGTGCTGCGAGGTGATCGCGATCACCGGAAGGTTCCGGTAATACGCCTCGGTAAGCCCGGGGATGTAATCGCGCGAGGCGGTCGCGCCGGTGCAAGAGATCGCGACCGGCTCGCCGGATGCGAACGCCAGTCCGCCCGCAAGGTACGCCGCGCCGCGCTCGTCGACCGCGGAGTATACCTCGAAGAACGGATCGAGCTGTACCGCGCGCGAGATCGGCACGTTCGTCGTACCGGGCGAAACCACGATCTTCCGGATGTTGTATTGCTTCAGAAGCGCAAGCACGACCTGCGCGTTTTTGTCGTCGGTATACATCGGTTTTCCCTTCTGCGCCGCTTCGATCTGCGCGCGCACCGGAACGGACGCGGGCTTTGCCGCCGCCGGTTTTGCCTTTGTTTCGGGGACGAATGCGGGCTGTTCCTTCGGCAGATCCTTTTCGGAAAGGAACGCCGGCTTCTCTGTTCCGCCGCAGCAGTATCTGAGGTAGCGCACGGACTCCGCGCGAAGCGTTTCCAGCGCGGCGTCTGTGTTCGTCCAGTCGACCGGACGCCCGATGATTCCGCCGATCTCGCCGGTCTCGTCGGTATAGCGGTCCGAAAGTCCGAGCTTATCGAGAAGCTCCGAAACGCGGTTGCCCGTCTCCTTGTGCAGGATCGTCGCGAAACGTTTATGATACAGCACGGAGAAGACCGTGCCGTGGAACGAGTTCGTCAGAACGTATTCGGCGTTCCTGATATACCAGATGAACTCCTCCGGCGAGCAGACCCGATGATCCTTGATCCGGCAGTTTTCCGCGTTCGGATTGCCGTTGACGTCAATTAGGTGCAGTCCCGTCTGACGTTCCAGAAGCTTTGCCGCTTCGTTGACCTGCTTCTGCGCAGGACCCGGCATCGTATAGACCGCGATGAACGGACGCTTTTCGAGCGGCTCCTTCGGCAGCAGGGCGTCGTACGCCGCGGCGTCCAGCAGCAGCGTCGGGTCGACGTCGATGTGCATCGGCGTCTTCGGGTCCGCCGCCTGCATGACGGGACGCAGGAACTTTGCTTCGCGAAGCGAGACCGCGTTGAGCTTTTTGAGCATCGGCGCGATCGTCTTCTTTGCCGCTTCCGGATCGGCGAAGAATGTGCCGACCGCATAGGTCGCGCGGCGGACGTCCTTTTTCCCGAAATCCAAAAAGTATGCGGGATCGTATACGCCGTCCGTCAGCTTGCTGTTCCAGAGCTGATCGCTGCCGGAAAGGTACAGATCGCATTTCGGCGGATGCGCGCGAAGCTGTCCGATCGTACGGTAAATGCGCGTCTCCTTGAGATGCGCCTTGCGGAACGCCTTGAACTTCTGCTCGCGCGGGAGCTTCACCTTGGCGTTTTTCCACGAGTGCACCGTGTCGTAAAAACCCTTGGCGCCGTGATAGGTGCGGGTCAGGATGTTGCGCGCCGGCTCGCGGAACTTTTTGCCGCCGTAATAGATCGGATTCTTGTGCGCGGCGTACCGGTTCCAGTGATACCACGGAACGTAATTGATGACCTCCGCCTCGTTTCCGAGCGATTCAAGCTTGCTTTGCAGCGCCCAGCACTGCAGCGCCGCGCCGCAGTTGAACGGAAAATGAAATGTTACGATTCCGACCTTCATCTTTTCACCATTCTTTTGATTTTTCTTTTCAGTCTGTTCACGACCCGCTTGACCTTGTAGAACAGGGCGAACGCCTTGTCCTTTACCTTCCACGACCGCATGACGCGATCGAGCTTCACGGGATCCTTCGCCTTGATTGCGGCGCAGATGCGGTTCGTAAAGCCGGACCGGGATTTCTTTTCAAACGTGACCGCGTCGATCACTTCCGGGAACTCCATCAGCTTTCCGTATTCCGCGATCTTCTCCTCCTGGCTGAGATCGGCGTAAAGGATCTTTTTACAGGTATTCTTCACGACGGTGAAGAAGATATTCTTCAGCTTCGGCAAATACTGTTCGAGTCCGTTTTCCTTCATCAGCCCGCAGCGCCGGTCGTATCCGTTGACCAGGAACCGGAACGTGTCCTTGCGGTAGCCCTTCGACAGCGATTCCTCCTGCTGCCGGTAACGGTACATCACCGCGCCCATCGCCGCGATCGTGCTGACGTGCTTCAGATAGTCCGTGACAAAGACGCAGTCCTCCTCATAGGAGATCGCCGGATCGAACCGGATCCCGTACTCGCGGATGATCCGCATCGGATACAGCTTCGCCCAGATGGAGACGCCGAACATGTTCGTCTTCGGCACCGTGTACAGCATCAGAAACTGCTGCAGATCGCGGAACATTCCGACATAAAAATGCGTCAGCTGAAAATGCTTTACCCAGTCTTCGTTGAACCGGTCGAACCCGCAGATCACGAGATCCGTGCCGTATAGGTCCTCGACCCGGACCATGTCCTCAAAGTAATTCGGCAGAACGACGTCGTCCGCGTCGATGAACATCAGATATTTGCCCGAAGCTTTTTCGATGCCGTCGTTTCTCGCGTTCGATACGCCGCCGTTCTCCTTATGAATGACAATAAAGCGCGGATCCTGCTCTGCCGCTTCGTCACAGATGCGTCCGCTGCCGTCCTTTGACCCGTCGTCTACAAGGATCACTTCCCATTCCGTAAAGGTCTGTTCTCTGATCGAATCCAGACACTCCGGCAAATGCTGCTCCGCATTATAAACCGGGATCACGACGCTCAGGATCGGTGTTTTCTGCTCCATTGATTCCCCTCCCCCTGAAGTTTGTTGTTATTTGGTATTGGTAAGACCGAGCTCTCGCTCATATGATTCATAGACAATGTCCGGCCGATCGATCATTCTGACATGTCCGTGATCCAGCCAGACCGCATTCTTGCAGAGCTCGATGACCGGCGCCTTTGCATGCGAAACAAACAGCAGCGTCGTTCCGTTGTCCAAAAGCGTCTTGATGCGCGCGCGGCATTTTTCCTGAAATGCCGCGTCGCCGACTGCAAGCACCTCGTCGATGATCAGAATGTCCGGATCGACGATCGTGGCGACCGCAAAGCCGAGACGCGCGCGCATGCCGCTCGAATAATTCTTGATCGGCAGATCCATGAAATTCCAAAGCTCCGCGAACTCGACGATCTTTTCGTACTGCTCCTTCATGAACTTGCGGCTGTGACCCAGGACCGCGCCGTTGATGAAGATGTTTTCCTGTGCCGTGAGATTGGGATCAAAGCCCGCGCCGAGCTCAATCATCGGCGCGATGCTGCCGCTGACCCGCACCGAGCCCTTATACGGCGCGAGGATCCCGCAGATCAGCTTCAAAAGCGTGCTTTTGCCCGCGCCGTTCGTGCCGATCAGCGCCCACGACTCGCCCTGGTTGATCGTCAGATTGACGTCGGTCAGGGCATAAAACTCCTTGAAGCGCAGCTCGCGCTTCACAAGCTTGATAAAGTATTCCTTGAGGTTGTCCAGCTTTTCGCCGGCGATGTTGAACCGGACCGAAGCGTTCTTGATCTCGATGCAGGGCTGTCCCTGTTTTATTAGCTTTCCCAATTGTTCCATAGGCAATTAAATATACAGGATGAATTTGTTCTTGGTCGCCTTGAACGTCAGTGTGCCCGCAATCAGGAACACCACCGCCACCGCCGCGCCGCGCCACATGAGCTCCGGCGTCGGGACCTCCCATGCGTCCGCGTTCTGTAAGATGAAGTAGCGGAACTGCTGGATATACATATACATCGGATTGAACCTGCGGATGAACAGTCCGATCGCGTCCGCGGCAAGGTTTTTGTTCGGCTCGTTGTCATTATAAAAGCTGCCGAGCGAATAGAAGATCGGCGTCAGGTACATCCACGCGAGCGTAATGACGCCCCAGATGTTTTTGATGTCCCGGAAGAACACGGTCGCCGCCGCAAGCAGCATGCCGAGCCCGACGCAGAACGCGTACAGCTCGATGATCGGAATGAAGATCAGCAGATTGCACCAACGGAACGGAACCTTTGTCGCGATCATCACGATCACCAGCGCGCCGAGCGAGAGCACGAAATTGACCATGCTGCTCGTGACCTTGGAAAGCGTGAAGATATACTTCGGTACGTTCGCCTTTTTGAGCAGCGACGCGCTTTCGATGACCGACGTCATCGCCTTGTTCGTCGCTTCACGCATGAACGAGAAGAGAATGTTGCCGCAGATCAGATACACCGGGAAATTCTCGATCTTGCGCTTGAACATTGTCGAGAACACGATGACCATGACCAGCATCGACAGAAGCGGGTTCAGCACGCTCCAAAGATACCCCAAAAAGCTTCTGCGGTATTTCAGCTTGATGTCCCGCTGCACAAGCAAGACCAAAAGGTCCCAGTATGTGAGGAACCTTGTGACCCAGCCCTTCAGTGTCTTTACGATTTTTTGCATTGTTGTTTCACCATCTCCCTGATCGCTTCGGTCGTCCGTTCCGAGCTTTGATCGTCCCTAAGCGTAAAGAACCGGTCGACCCTTTCCCCATATTCCGCCGCCATGCGGCAATCGTTTTCGATCACGCCGGAAAGCGCGCCGATCGCATCTGGAACGGTTTCGGCGATCGGACCGAACCCGTCCCGTTCAAAATCGAAATATCCGCTCGGCAGATGCCCCTCGCGGAACGCCTCATGGTCGAACTGAAAACAGACGACCGGTTTCTTCATAAACGCAAAATCCATATGCACGCTCGAATAGTCGGTCACGAGCACCGCCGCTTTTTTCAGCAGCTCCGGCACGGAAACCTCGTTCCAGCGTTTGATCTCGATCCGGTCCGACGCCGCCTTGAAGCAAGTCTCGAAACGCGACATGTTGCGATGCACGCAGAAGATCGCGCGCTTGCCGGTCCTTTTGAGCAGCGCGTCGAGCGCGGGATCGCTCAAAAACGCGTTCCAGCTCCGGTAATACACGCTTTCGGAAAACGCCGCGTCCGTTCTGCACGCGCGTTCGAGCCACATCCGCCACGTCGGCAGGATCAGCACGAGCGACGGATCGGGCTCTGCGCCGAGCAGATCGTCGAATCGGCAGAAGCCCGTATACCGCACGACCCCGTCCGGATAACCGAACGTATCGCGGATGAACTCATACTCCGGCTTTGCCGCGCAGCAGAACAGGCTCAGCCTTGCGTTTTCCGCATGCAGAAACGGCAGATCGTTCATCGTCACGCCGTGCTGCAGAAACACGCGGCGGTTTTTGAGCCAGCCGAGCACGACCTCCAAAAGATAGCACACCGGCGCGTTCGGCTTGCCGCCCTTCTGACTCGAAATGTTGACCTCGGCGGCAAGGTAGTATATCCAGTGCCGAAGACTTCCGAACGGAACGACGGGACCGATCGCCGCGACCGTTTCGTACGCCGGAGAGCGGCGATGGATCGCATAGACCGCGTCGATCTCCGGATGCCGCGCGCGTAAATGCCGGAACAGCGCGAATGCGTTGTCCTGCGCCTCCATGGCGTATTCGCACAGCAGCCACAGATGCTTTCGCTTTCTTTTATAGATCGCCGCAGGCAGCAGCGCCAAAAGAAACAGAAAGAAATGACCGACGTCCCCGATGCGCACGCGTCTGAGCTTTGCAAGGATCGATTCCTTCACAGCCAGTACCTCCTGACGCCGTGCAGAAGATAGCCCGCAAAGCAGAGGATCCGTCTGAACGGTCCGATCCCGAGACAGCGGTAGGTGTTCCACATCATGCCGGCGGAACGGACCTTGCTGCCGGTCTTTGAGCTCTTTGTGACGCGATAGCGCGCAAGCGGCTCGTCGATCCCGACCGCCTTTGCGCCGTCCTTTAAGATCCGGTACCAGCTGATCACGTCCTCGTGCAGATGGCTGTGCTCCATCGGATGCCGTTCATAGACCGTGCGCTGCACGAGAACCGTGCTGGTCACGATATCGTTTCCGGACAAAAGCCGGTTCGCCGTCACCGTTTCCGGCGCGTGGAAAATCTTTCCGGTCGGTTCGCCGCGTTCATCGATGCAGACCGCCGCCGTAAAGACGAGCGCCGCTCCGGTCTTTTCCATCACCGCAAGCTGCCGATCGAGCTTGTCCGGCTCCCAAAGATCGTCGCTGTCCAAAAACGCGATCCGTTCCGCACGCGCGTCGTTGACACCGCAGTTTCGCGCGTTTGCCACGCCTCCGTTTTTCAAAAGCGTGATCACCCGGACGCGCGCGTCTTCCTTCTGAAGCCGCGCAAGGATCTCCGGCGTGCCGTCGTCGGACCCGTCGTCGACCGCGATCACTTCGATGTCCCGCACCGTTTGCCGAAGCGCGGATCGGATGCTTTCCTCCGCCGTTTTTTCGCACCGATATGCCGGTATAACGACGCTGACGCGCGGGCTCATTGCGGTTCCTCCTCTTTGTTCGGCAGCGGAAGCTCCCGAAGGTCCTCATACACAAGGTCCCCGAACGCCTTCCTGCCGACGTGCGTGCACGCGCGTAAGGCACGGATCGCGGGATTGAATAGCCCGGAACGCTTCGGCGTTCGTCCCTGCTCTTCCATGGCGCGCGCAATCAGCGTGCGCGTTGCGATCGGCTCCGGCTCCTGCGGAAAAAAGACGCCAGCGCGCGGCGTGTCAATGAGCCGACGCACCGTATCGCACAGCGTATCGATCGAAACCATGCTGCGGCGGTTCTCAAAATCGGGGCAGAACGGCAGACGCTTTGCAAGCCGCCTGAGCCTTTCCGGATTGCCCTTTGCGCCGGGACCGAACACCATCGGCGGACGCAGGATCGAAACGAGAAACGTTTCGTCCGAAAGCGCGGCGATGCGCCGTTCCGCTTCAAACTTCGAGCGTCCGTACTGCGTGACGGGCTTCGGGATCGTATCCTTTGTGATCGTGCCCGTCTCCATGCCATATACGCTCATCGTGCTGAAAAACACAAACTGCTTTACGCCGCCGCGCTTTGCCGCCTTTGCGAGCGCTTCGGTCAGATCGCGGTTGACGCGCATATACAGCGCTTCCGTTTCGCGCGTTTCCTTTTGATGCACGATCGCCGCGGTATGCACGACTGCGTCAAAGCCTTTCCAATCGAGCGTCTCCGGAAGACCGTTCCGCAGCGAGACCGTTTCCGCAGCGTACCGCTCCGGCGTTCTGTTCAGCGCGTCGCAAAGCGACGAAGCGATCCAGCCGTGTTCGCCTGTGATCAGGATCCGCTTCATTTCCGGTTCTCTTGCCTGTCCTCGCGCTTGCCTTCGCTGAAGCCCTTGCGCGTGATGACCGTGGAAACCGTTTTCCAGATGCACTTCATGTCCATTCCGAAGGTCACATGCGCGGCATATTCGCCGTCGTAACGCGCCTTCTCCTCCACCGACAGCGAGTCGCGCCCGTTGACCTGCGCCCAGCCGGTCAGTCCGGGAAGAACGTCGTTTGCGCCGTTCTTATCGCGCTCGGCAATGAGATCGTACTGGTTCCAGAGCGCGGGCCGCGGTCCCACGAACGACATCTTGCCGGTAAAGATCTGCAGAAGCTGGGGAAGCTCATCCAGGCTTGCTTTTCTCAAAAACCGTCCCGACCGCGTGATCCAGTGATGCGAATCGGAAAACATATGCGTCGGAACGTTGTTCGGCGCGTCCTTTCGCATGGTGCGGAACTTCAGAATCTCAAATTCCGTTTTATGGATGCCGATCCGCGTTTGCCGGAACAGCACGGGACCCTCGGAATCCAGCTTGATCCAGACCGCGATCACCGCCAATAACGGAGAAAGCGTCAGGATCGCGAGACCCGACAGCACGATATCCAGTATTCGTTTCCAATATTTTTGATACATTTCCGCTCCGTTCTTGCCCGATTGCAAAATTTGTCGAACCGAAAGGTACACCACTGCGATGATATTACGTTAACCGTATCATAGCACAGGTATGCAAAAAAAGCAACCGTGCACGATCATTCGTTGTGTAAAAATAATAAGAACATTTTCCCGGTTTCGGCGCATTTCCTCTTGACAAAGCCCCCGTATTCGCGGTATCGTATACAAGGACAAAAAACCGAATACCGTCACGGACGATGGGCCCGGGAGAGGTCGTAAAAACGGCGCCGAAGGGGAACTGCAGAAACTCTCAGGCAGAAGGATCGGACCCGGACGTGACTCCGGAAAGGAAAGGGATCGACCCTTTACGCCGTCGGTGCAACCGCTGATGCCAGCGGGAATCTCTCAGGCTTATTACGGAGGCGCAGGGTACAGGCGTACTTTGCGCTTTTTCATTTTCCCGCGGCGGGTGCCGCGATCATTTCACACTGCGGCAGGCGCCGCAAATGTTCATCATTTTTATAAGGAGGATTCTCATGAGCGAACTCAAACGTACCCTACTGTATGACGCGCACGTCGCTGCCGGCGCAACGATGGTCGACTTCGGCGGCTGGGAAATGCCGATCCAGTATCCGGAAGGCATCATTGCGGAACATCTGTATACCAGAAGCTGCTGCGGTCTTTTCGACGTATCCCATATGGGCCGTCTCATCATCGAAGGACCGGAGCGTCTCGCGTTTTTGCAGCATGTGCTTTCGAGCAACGCAGCGCTGCTCGGCGTCAATCAGGCGCAGTACTGCATCATTCCCGCGGAGGACGGCAGCGCCGTCGACGACGCGTACCTCTACCGCTTCGAGGAGGACCGGTTCCTGCTCGTCGTCAACGCGTCGAACACCGATAAGGACCTCGCGTGGTTTGCGCCGATCGTCAAGAACTACGACTGCACGATCAAAAACATCACGAACGAAACGGTCTCCATCGCGGTGCAGGGTCCGAAGAGCGAAGAGATCCTGAAGACGCTCGCGGGCGTCGACGAAGTCACCAAGCCCGCGCGCAACAATCTCAGCACGCTGATGATGGAAGGACACGAGGTCCTCGTCTCCCGGACGGGCTATACGGCGGAGCCGATCGGCTACGAGCTGTTCTTAAAGAACGAAGACGCGCACTGGATGTGGAACCGTCTCATCGAGCTCGGCGGCAAGCCCGCAGGGCTGGGCGCGCGCGACACGCTCCGCATGGAAGGCATGCTCCCGCTGTACGGCGACGAAATGGGCGTCGACGAAGAGGGCAAGCCCATGCCGATCTTTGCGCTGGCGCTTGCGAAGTTCGCGGTCTCGTTCGACGAGGCGAAGGGCGACTTTGTCGGCCGTGAAGCGCTTAAAAAGCAGGCGGCTGCGCAGGCTTGCTTCAAAGCGAAGGACTACAATCCCGAAGCGATGGCGACGCTCAGTAAGCGCGTCCGCCCGATCGCGCTCCTCGATCGCGGCGTCATCCGTCACGGCATGGAGGTATACCGCAACGGCGAGATGATCGGCTGGGTCACCAGCGGCACGATGATCCCGTACTATCAGACCTCCGGCGAAGGCGCCGACGTCAAACTGCTTCCCGAAACCGGCAAGCGCGCGATCGGCATCTGCTACATCAAGTCCGACGTTCCGGTGAACGGCGAAGTCGAGGTCGACGTCCGCGGCAAGCGCCTCAGAGCCGTCATTCCCTCGAAGCACATCTCCAACAATGTCCCGCCCTATGTGGTGCCGGTCATTTATAAACAAAAATAATTTCAGGAGGATAGAATCATGACAATCAAACCCGAATTGCAGTACAGCAAGGACCACGAGTGGGTCAAAAAGGAAGACGACCTCTTCGTCATCGGCATCTCCGATTTTGCGCAGGACGCGCTCGGCGATCTCGTGTTTGTGAACCTGCCGGAAGTCGGCGACGCGGTCACCGCGGGTGAAGCGTTCGGCGACGTCGAATCCGTCAAGGCGGTCAGCGATCTGCTCTGTCCGGTCTCCGGCACCGTTGCCGAGATCAACGAGGAGCTCCTCGACGCGCCCGAAAAGCTCAACGAGGATCCGTACGGCGCGTGGATCATCAAGGTTTCCGACGTCACCGCAACCGAAGAGCTTCTGGACGCAGCGGCGTACGAAGCATTCATCGCGGAGGCATAACGCATGGGAAGCTACGTTCCTTCCACCGAGGAACAGCGCCGGGAAATGCTCAAAGCGATCGGGCTTTCGGATTACCGTGAGCTCTATCGCGACGTGCCGGAAAACATGATCTTAAACCGTCCGCTCGATCTGCCCGAAGGCAAGAGCGAGATGGAAGTGCGCAATGCGATGGCAGAGCTCGCGGCGAAGAACACGGTCTATAAGACCGTGCTTCGCGGCGCAGGCGCATACGATCATTACATTCCGTCGATCGTGAAGTATATCCCCGCAAAGGAAGAGTTCCTCACCGCGTATACGCCCTATCAGGCGGAGATAAGCCAGGGCGTTTTACAGTCGATCTTCGAGTATCAGACGATGATCGCGGAGCTGACCGGCATGGACGCAAGCAACGCGTCCGTGTACGACGGCGCGACCGCGGCTGCCGAAGCCGCCGCCATGTGCCGCGACCGCAAGCGCCGCGTCACGCTGATCTCGGCGACGACGCATCCGGACGTGATCAACACGGTCCGCACCTACTGCTACGGCACCAACGACGAGCTTCTGGTCGTTCCGATGAAGGACGGCAAGACCGACATCGAGGCGCTCCGTACCATGCTGAACGACGGCGTCGCTTCGTTCTATGTACAGCAGCCGAACTTCTACGGCGTCTTTGAGGACGCGGAAGCTTTGGGCGAGCTTGTGCATGCGGCGGGCGCGATGTTTGTGATGGGCTGCAATCCGATCGCGCTTGCGATCATGAAAACGCCGAAGGATTGCGGCGCGGACGTTGCGGTCGGCGAAGGGCAGCCGCTGGGCATGCCGATCGGCTTCGGCGGTCCGTACCTCGGCTTTATGGCGACGACCATGAAGCACATCCGCAAGCTCCCCGGCCGCATCGTGGGCGAGACGACCGATCACGACGGCAACCGCGCGTACGTCCTGTCCCTGCAGGCGCGCGAGCAGCACATCCGCCGCGAAAAGGCGAGCTCCAACATCTGCTCGAACGAAGCGCTGTGCGCGCTGACCGCGGGTCTGTATATGGCGACGATGGGTCCCGACGGCATGGCGGAGGCGGCAAAGCAGTGCATGGCAAAGGCGCATTATCTTGAAAAAGCGCTCACCGCGATCCCCGGCGTACGTCTGCGCTACGACGCGCCGTTCTTCCACGAGTTCCTGCTCGACATGCCGAAGTGCAAAGAGATCGAACAGGCGCTTGCCCAAAAGGGCATCCTCTCCGGACTTCCCATAGAGTCCGGCATGCTCTGGTGCGTCACCGAAAAGGTCAGTAAGGCGACGCTCGACGAGGTCGTTTCCGTGGTCAAGGAGGTGCTCGCATGAAACTGATTTTTGAAAAGAGCGTTCCTGGACGCAAGTGCGATATTCTGCCGAAGTGCGACGTTCCCGCGGTCGAGCTGCCGGAAGGTCTCAATCGCGAAACCGCGCCGCATCTTCCCGAGATGAGCGAGACCGACGTTTCCCGCCACTACACCGAGCTCAACAAGCAGGTACACGGCGTGAACTGCGGCTTCTATCCGCTCGGTTCCTGCACCATGAAGTACAATCCGCGCATCGACGAAGAAGCGGCGGCGATGGAGGGTTTTACAAACATCCACCCGCTCGCGCCGAAGTCCTCGGTCCGCGGCGCGCTCGAAGTGCTCGACACGCTGCGCGCGGATCTCTGCGAGATCACCGGCATGGACGGCATGACGTTCCAGCCCGCGGCGGGCGCGCACGGCGAATTTACCGGCGTGCTGCTCATCAAGCAGTATCACGATTCGCGCAATGACAAAAAGCGCACCAAGATCATCGTGCCGGATTCCGCGCACGGCACCAACCCCGCAACGGCGGCGATGTGCGGCTATCAGGTCGTGAACATCCCCTCCGCGCCGGACGGCTGCGTCGATCTTGAAGCGCTGAAATCTGTCCTCGGCGACGACGTCGCAGGCTTGATGCTGACGAACCCGAACACGGTCGGCATCTTTGACGAGAACATCCTTGAGATCACGAAGCTCGTGCACGAGGCGGGCGGTCTGTGCTACTACGACGGCGCAAACACGAACGCGATCATGGGCGTCGTGCGCCCCGGCGATATGGGCTTCGACTGCATCCACCTGAACCTGCACAAGACGTTCGCCACCCCGCACGGCGGCGGCGGTCCCGGCGCAGGCGCGGTCGGCTGCAAGGAGTTCTTAAAGCCGTTCCTGCCGCACTCCGCTTTGATGGATCGTCCCGGCAGGCTGCAGGTCCGCGCGTTTATGGGCAACTTCCTCGTGTGCGTCCGCGCGCTCGCGTATGTGATGACGCTCGGGCGTGAGGGCATCCCGGAGGCGGCGACCAACGCGGTCCTCAACGCGAACTATCTGATGCAAAAGATCAAGGGCACGTTCACGCCCGCGTTCGACCGCATCTGCATGCACGAGTTCGTGCTCGACCTCTCGCACTACGAGAAGGAGACCGGCGTTTCCGCGCTCGACGTTGCGAAGTCGCTGATCGACTACGGCATGCATCCGCCGACAATGTACTTCCCGCTGATCGTGCACGAAGCGCTGATGCTCGAGCCGACCGAAACGGAAAGCATGGAGACGCTCGACTGGGCTGCGGACGTGTTCCGTAAGCTCTACGAGCTCGGCAAGACCGATCCCGAAGCCATGCACGGCGCGCCGCATCACACCCCGATCGGCCGTCCGGACGAAGTCAAGGCAGCGCGCAACCCGATCGTGCGCTACACCTTTGCATGATCGAGCGGATCGCAGTCTATGAAAGCGAGGGGTTCGATCCCCATCGCAACCTTGCCATTGAGCAGCACCTGCTGGAGACCGTCGAAGGCGGGTGCTGCCTTCTTTATCTGTGGCAGAACGAACGCACGGTCGTCATCGGCAAGAACCAGAACGCCTGGGCGGAGTGCCGCACGACAGAGCTCTTCAAGGACGGCGGCAGGCTCGCAAGGCGCCTGTCCGGCGGCGGCGCGGTCTATCACGACCTCGGAAACCTGAACTTCACGTTTTTGATGCGCGAGGAGGATTACGACCTCATGCGCCAGCTTTCCGTGATCCGCAGGGCGTGCCGTCTTTGCGGGATCGAAACGGAGATCTCGGGCAGAAACGACCTGCTCGCTTCCGGGCGCAAGTTTTCCGGCAACGCGTTCTGTCACCACGAGGGACGCGCCTATCATCACGGTACGCTGCTGGTCGACGTCGACGCGGACGCCATGGGACGATATTTGAGCCCCTCGAAGGCAAAGCTCGAAGCCAAAGGCGTGGAAAGCGTGCGTTCGCGGGTCATAAATCTCAAGAAGCTGAACCCCGCGATCACGGTCGATATGCTGAATTCCGCGATGCGGCAGGCGTTTTCGGAGGTCTATGACCTTCCGGTATCCGCGCCGCCCGTCATCGACGGGACGCGGATCGAAGCGCTCACTGCGCACTACGCAAGCGACGCGTGGCTCTTCGGGCAAAAGCTGCCGTTCTCGTTCCGCTGCGAACAGCGGTTCCCCTGGGGCGGCGTCGAGCTGCAGCTTTTTGTCGATCGCGGCGTCATTCAAAACGCCGCCGTCTATACCGACGATATGGACCCGGCGCTTGCGCCGAAGCTCAGAACAGCGCTCGCCGGCTGCCCGTTTTCCCTTGCGGCGATGCAGGCGCGCATCGAAACAGAAAACCTCCCGCACGCGCGGGACATCATTCAAATGCTGACGGAACAGGAGATTTGATATGTACGATTTTGATCTGATCGTCGTGGGCGGCGGCCCCGGCGGATACGAAGCGGCGCTGCATGCCGCAAAGCTCGGTTTGAAAACCGCGCTCATCGAAAAGGACTTTGTCGGCGGCACCTGCTTAAACCGCGGCTGCATCCCGACCAAGGCGCTTTTACACGCGTCCGGCGTCTATGAGGAAGCGAAAAACGGCGCGGCGCTCGGTATTTCCTGCGAGCCGACGTTCGATCTTTCCGCGATCTATGCCTATAAGCAGCAGGTTGTGGAAAAGCTCAGAGGCGGCGTCGAAGGGCTTTTGAAGAGCGCGAAGGTCACGGTTCTGAACGGTCTCGGCACGCTGACGGCGGAACATACCGTTTCGGTCGGCGACGCGACCTATACCGCGGAGAACATTCTCCTTGCGACGGGCTCGGTACCCGCGCGTCCGCCAATCCCGGGTCTCGACCTTGACGGTGTTCTGACCTCGGATGACCTTTTGGCGGGCGTTGCGCCGTTCAAGTCCGTCGTCATCATCGGCGGCGGCGTCATCGGCATGGAGTTTGCGACGTTCTTCAACGATCTCGGCGTTGAAGTCACCGTGGTCGAAGGGCTCGACCGGCTGCTGCCGCTGCTCGATAAGGAGCTTGGGCAGAACCTTTCCATGATCATGAAAAAGCGCGGCGTAAAGATCGCAACCGGCGCGATGGTCAAGTCGGTCACGAAGACCGAAGCCGGACTTTCGGTCAACTTCGAGTCCAAGGGCGCGCCCGCAAGCGCGGAAGCCGAGGTCGTGCTTTGCGCGATCGGCAGACGTCCCTATACCGACGGGCTGTTCGGCGAGGACGTTGCGCTTGAAATGGAAGGCAGACGCATCAAGGTCAACGAGAAGTTCGAGACCTCGATGCCCGGCGTCTATGCGATCGGCGACGTCTCCGCGAAGATCCAGCTTGCGCACGTCGCGACGGCACAGGGGCTTTATGCAGTCAACGAGATCGCGGGAAAGCCCAACGGCGCGGACCTTTCGATCGTGCCGAGCTGCGTCTACACCCGCCCGGAGATCGCCTCCGTCGGCATGACTGAGCAGGAAGCGAAGGACGCGGAGATCCCGGTAAAGGTCGGAAAGGTCACGATGTTCTCTAACGGCAGGACCGTCATCGTGAACGGCGACCGCGGCTTTATGAAGGTGCTTGCGCATGCGGAAACGCGAAAGATCCTCGGCGTGCAGATGATGGGCGTGAACGTAAGCGACATGATCGGCGAGCTCGGTCTTGCGATTGCAAACGGTCTGACGCCCGAAGATCTCCTCAAAGCGATGCGACCGCACCCGACCTTCGAGGAAGCGCTGACCGATGCGTTAAGAGACCTTTGCGCAAAGTTAGGCTGATATCGATTTATACCGGCACCCGGCGGGATTTCCGCCGGGTGTTTTTGTATGGATATAAGGGCGGGTGCATAAATGGCGCTCCGCCCGTCCGGGCTTCCTGTATAATCATTCGGTTTTGTCGTTTTAACTGCGTATAATAAAAATTTTTCATTCATTATCAATATAATTGTATAGAAAGGTATAGATTTTTTATGCAGATTGTGCTATGATAAACAGGTCAAAGTGCCGGGGGTTCCGGTGCAAATTATCAGAAGAGGAGACCTTGTATGAATCGTACAACCAAGAAGCTGCTCGCCGTTTTTCTGGCGGCGATCATGATCCTTGCCCTGCTCCCTGCCGCGGCGTTTGCGGAAGGGACGCGTCGGGGTCCTGGACGTCTTTCGGATGAACAGTTGAAAACAGGCTATATCGCCACGCCGGACCACGGCACCCGCGCCGTTTCCGATGCGTATGTACGCGGCGATATGGAAACGTATTACCGTCTCTCCGGCATTCAGCCTACGCGTGACACGCTGCCGAGCTCGTACAACAGCAATACGCTTGGTTACGTCACCTCCGTCAAGAACCAGAACCCGTACGGCTCCTGCTGGGCGCACGCGGCGATGGCAAGCGTTGAGAGCTACATGATCAAGCACGGCATTGAAGTCGGCTCCACCGGCTCCGCCGCCACGACGAGCCTCAACCTTTCCGAGACGCAGCACTGCTTCTTCAACTACTCGAGCGCCTACGACGCCGAGGGCATGCTGACCGGCGACAAGACCACGCTGCTCGGCTCCGACGGCTGCCTGGATTCCGGCGGCAACGGCGAGATGAGCGCATACACCCTGCAGAGCTGGGTCGGCGCGGCAAGCGAAAGCGACGCCTCCGCCCTGCAGTACAGCAAAGCGAGCACGGTCGCAAGCTCCGGTCTCGACAGCAAATACTCCTATCAGTACGACATCTGCCACGTCCAGAACTCCGAGTGGATCCCCGGCACGGACATTGAGGGCATCAAGCGCGCGATCATGGAATACGGCGCCGGCAACATCAGCTACTATGAGACCGGCAACGCCTACACCTACACCTGCACGATCGACACCACTTCTCAGGACAGCAGCTCCCACAAGTGGTCGAACCACGCGATCACGATCGTCGGCTGGGACGACAGCATTGCGGCAAGCCGCTTCTCCCCGAACAAGCCGTCGAGCTCCGGCGCCTGGATCTGCAAGAACAGCTGGGGCACGAGCTATTTCAGCCAGGGCTACACCTACATCTCCTATGAGGACACCACCGTTCTCGAGGGCTACATCTACTTCTACGATGCGGAGCCGATCGACAACTACGATCACAACTATCAGTACGACGGCACCTGCAACCCGGTCCCCTATGGCTCCGGCAACCGCACCGGCTTTGCGAACAACACCAAGGTCGCGAACGTCTTTACCGCAAAGGGCAGCGAGAGCCTCGAAGCGGTCGGTTTCTGCAGCTGGGACGAAGCGCTTTCCTACACGCTTGAGATCTATAAGAACCCGACGACCGGCAACCCGTCCTCCGGTACGCTGATGACCACGCAGACCGGTACGCTGACCTATTCCGGCTACTACACCATCACGCTCGACAACCCGGTCGCGCTTGCCGCAGGCGACACCTTCTCGGTCGTCTTCACGCAGAACGTCCCGGTCGCGGACGACGCCGGCAAGTACGTCCACACGCCGTATGACGCGAACTTCTATGACACGAGCGTCGTCTCCTGGGCAAAGTGGGAGCACGCAAACCACGGCAACACCTCCTACTATAAGGAGCCGAACGGCAGTTGGACCGACTGCCCGGACAACGGCGACTACCGCATCAAGGCGTACACCAAGGACGTGAGCTTCACCGTCACCGCGGTCTCCAACAACACCGCATGGGGCACGGTTTCCGTCAACGGCACCAAGATCACCGCAACGCCCGCAGCCGGCTACTATGTATCCGACTATGAGGTCGTAAGCGGCACCGCAACGGCAACGATCAACGGCAACATCATCAACGTTGCGCCGTCGACCGACTGCACGATCAGGATCATCTTCGCGCCGAAGCCCACCTACACCGTGAACTACCGCTCCATCGGTTCTTCCGAAGGCAGCGTGAGCGCACAGATCTATGACGTCATCAACCTGCCGACCTCCGTCAGCAACGTTCCGAGCGATTGGACCTTCATCGGCTGGACGACGGCAGAAATCGCCGAGACCACCGCGGAGCCCGAATTCTACGCGCCCGGCGCGGAATACACCGTGACCGCGAACGCCACGCTGTATGCGCTGTTCACCCGCACGGAGGGCACCGGCGATCTGATCTATCGGCTGGTCAACGACAACCTCTCCGACTGGTCCGGCAACTACGTCATCACCTACGCCAAGGATACGGGCATGTACGTGCTGAAGACCGCGAGCAAGGATCAGCGCATCGAGACCACCTCCGCAGGTCAGTCCATCACGTACGCAAACTCCGGCATCACGCTGGACGGCGAAGTCCTGCGCAACGTCGGTTCGGATTACGTGTTCGCCTTTGCAAAGAACGGCAACTACTACACGATCAAGAACGACGGCACCGGCTACTGGATCGGCACGCAGAGCACGTATCTGCACAATATGCAGTCGTATCAGTCCGAGTATTCCGACTGGAACATCGAATACGACCTCTACAACATCTGCATGAAGATCAGCAATGTTGCGAGCACGCAATACACCTACCTCGTCAAGGGCTCCAACAGCTACTTCGTAGTCAACACCGGCTACACGACCAACAAGACGCAGGTCTGGAAGGAAGAGGTCGAGGGCATTACCTACTATAACAGCAACCCGGCCGCGCCGCATACGCACACCTACGGCGATTGGACCTCGAACAACGACGGTACGCACAGCCATTCCTGCACAGAGTGCGGCGACATCGTCACCGAAAGCTGCACCTACAACGACGTCGTGACCGCGCCGACCGCGACCGAACAGGGCTACACGACGCACACCTGCACCGTTTGCGGCTACTCCTTCGTCGATAGCTACACCGACGCGCTCGGCTACACGGTGACCTTCTCCGTGCCCGCAGGCGTCACCGCGCCCGCAGCCATGAACTGTCAGGCAGGTGCATCCATCACGCTCCCGACCGTCACCGCGCCCGCAGGATACACCTTCCTCGGCTGGGTCACGGAGGATTACAACAACGTCGCGACGCTGCCTGAGGTGCTGACCGGCAGCTACTCCGCGACCGCGGACATCACGCTGAAGGCGCTGTTCTCGCACACCGATACCTCTGCGGCAGCCTTTGAGCTGGTGACCGAAGCGCCGGATAGTTGGGAAGGCAGCTACGTCATCACATACGGCAAGACCGACGCAATGACCGTCCTCAAAGGCGTTGCCGGCACCAAGAAGCTTGAGACCGCGAAGGCGGGCGCCTGTGCCGCGTTCAATACGACCGGCATGGCGCTCAACGGCGAGACGCTGGAGAACGTAACGAACGACTACATCTTCACGATCGCTGCGGCGGGTGACAAGTTCACCGTGCAGAACGTCGCGACCGGCTCGTATCTCGCAAGCCGCGGTGGGTATCTGTACAGCTACAAGACCAACACGGCAAGCTACAACCGCTGGACCTTCGCGATCGCCGAAGGCACCGTGGACGCCACGAACGCGGCAAGCACGAAGCTTCCGCACCTCGGCTTCAACACGTCGAAGAACTACTTTGCGATCAGCCGCACCGCTGTTCCGGAGATCTGCTTCTGGAAGATGGGTGGCGTGACCGAGACCACGACCTATACCACGGTCATCGGCTGATTCATCGGTAAACATAAAAGCGCTGTCCCGAACGGGACGGCGCTTTTGTTTTGCCCGCGGGCGTTGAAAAGGGATCTGCAATATGGTATAATAAAAGTTAGGGAAAAAGGAGGTCTGCATATGGAAACACAATGGACGCCGGATGCCGTGCTGTCGCAGTTTGGCTTGTTAGCGTCTAAAGGAGAGCCGACCGTTTTTCTGCATGAGGAAGACGAGGACGGATATTTCAAGCATATCATCGGCGTCACAACGACGGACGGTCGGCGCCTTGTGTTGAAATTATGCCACGAATTTCTGGACGGCGAGCTGCCCGAGCTTTCCGCAGAGCGGGATATCAAGGAAAAGCAATGCGCGTTTGCCTCCTTCTTACGCGAAAACGGCATTCTGACGCCGCGCTTCTACCGTTCGGACGGACATTTCTGTTTGGAAACCGCCTGTTCGGGCGTTCCCTGCGTCGCGACCGTTGAGGAATATTGCGGCGAGGAGATCCGTGAGATCACGGAGCCGCTTGCCTTCCGGATCGGCGCGCTGGTCGCACAAATCCACATGCTGTCTCTGGCGCACGGGTATCGGATCGGCTGCGGCACGCTGTTTTCCGCTGCGGAACAGAACGACGTTGACTGCATGGATCGGTTTTTGACGCTTGCAAAGTCCGACGGGATCGATCCGTCCCTTTTGGCGCAGATCGAAACGCACATCGAACGAAAACGCGCCGCGCTGACCGCCGAATGGGATACGCTGCCGAAGTCCGCCGTGCAGGGCGATATATCGATCAACAATCTGATCGACACGCCGGAGGGGCTGCTCGTATTCGACTATAACAACGCGGGCGACGTGGTCCTCGTCTCCGACCTTGTTTTGGAGGGGCTTCTGACCGCATATGAAATGGATCTTCCGGAAAACGTACCCGCATCATATCGCGAACGGCTGTTCCCGGCTTTTCTTGACGGCTATCTGTCCGTTCGGGAGCTGACGGAGGCAGAGCAGCGTATCGGCTGGGAGATCTATACGCTGTACCATGCGCTTTGGTTTACACGCATCGTTTACAACGAGGATTCTCTTGAAAAGCGGCTGCAGCGCAACGACTATGACGGCGCAAACACGCTGCTGCGCCGTATGCTTGAAGATATCACGGAGCCGGACGACGGCAGATTCGCCCGCAGACCGGCATGACACGCTTTTAACGACCTTTCAAAAAGGAGGTTGCCATGAACGAGCAGCAAACGCTTTTGAACGCGGCGCTCAGAGAGCCGCTTGCGGCGCGCTTGCGTCCCGAAACGATCGACGAGGTCGTAGGGCAAACACATCTCATCGGACCGAACCGGATCCTTCGCCGCATCATCGAGCAGGACGCGGTTTCTTCCATGATCTTCTGGGGACCGCCGGGCGTCGGCAAGACGACGCTTGCGCATGTGATCGCAAACCAGACAAAGGCGAAATTCATCAATTTCTCCGCGGTCACCAGCGGCATCAAGGAGATCCGCACCGTGATGCAGCAGGCGGACGAAAACCGGATGTTCGGCGAAAAGACGATCGTATTCGTCGACGAGATCCATCGTTTCAACAAGGCACAGCAGGACGCGTTTCTGCCGTTTGTGGAAAAGGGCAGCATCATTCTGATCGGCGCAACCACCGAAAACCCGTCCTTCGAGGTCAACGGCGCGCTCCTTTCCCGCTGCAAGGTCTTTGTTCTGAAAGCGCTTTCGGAGGACGATCTCTTTGCGCTTCTGCGCCGCGCGATCGAAAGTCCGAAGGGCTTCGGAAATCAAAAGGTCGAGATCACCAACGACGTTCTTCGCATGATCGCGGCGTTTGCGAACGGCGACGCACGGACCGCGCTTTCTACGCTTGAGATGGCGGTGCTGAACGGCGATTACGACGACGGTGTGATGAAGGTCTCGGTCGATACCGTCGAACAGTGCACCTCGAAAAAATCGCTTCTGTACGACAAGACAGGGGAGGAGCATTATAATCTGATCTCCGCGCTGCACAAATCGATGCGCAATTCCGATCCGGACGCCGCGGTCTACTGGCTCGCGCGGATGCTTGAAGCGGGCGAGGACCCGATCTATATTGCGCGACGCGTGACGCGCTTTGCAAGCGAGGACGTCGGCCTTGCCGATCCGCGCGCTCTGGAGCTTGCGGTTGCGGCGTTTCAGGCGTGTCACCTGATTGGCATGCCGGAATGCTCCGTGCATCTGACGCAGGCCGTCGTATACCTGTCGCTTGCGCCGAAGTCGAACGCCCTCTATATGGCGTACGAAAACGCGAAACGCGACGCGGTCACGCAGCTTGCGGAGCCCGTGCCGCTGCACATCCGCAACGCGCCGACCAGGCTCATGAAAGAGCTCGGCTACGGCAAGGGCTATCAGTACGCGCACGATACCGTCGACAAGCTGACCGATATGCGGTGTCTTCCCGATTCGCTGCTCGGCAAGGTGTATTATGAGCCGACCGGGCAGGGGCTGGAAAGCCGCTTCAAGGAACGGCTCGAACAGATCAAAGCGTGGAAGGCCGCGCAGGAAAAGAAATAAACGAGATCTGCAACGAAATATACGGAAGAGATAAAAGATCCTTTCATCCGTCAGTTGACGCCGACAGCTTCCCCATCCTGAGGGGGAAGCTTTTTTGTTGCGTATGATACGCCTTTCCCGTGAGCGGGAAACGGGATGAAGTTTGCATCAGCTCGTATTCCGTACAAATTGGTGAAGCGTCAAGAAGCGACAAATTCCCTTGCAGAATCTGCAAGGGAATCGTTTACAGACGGAAAAGCGCCTCTCCCGCACTGGGAGAGGCGCTTTGATTCTATGCTGTCGCTCAGAACAGATCTTCGAATCTGAATGCATCCGCATCCGGCTTGGTTTCATCATACGTGAACGCCTTGCCTGTGGCTGCATCGACCGTGTCGAACTTGACCGTATTCGTATCCGGATCGATCTTCACGATTCTGACGATGCCGAGACCGTTCTCTTCGTCCGCAGCGTAGTTGAACATCGCAACCGCAACCTTGCGCTCTCCATAGGTCATTTCCTTATGGAATGCGCCGTCCGCGTTGCCGCAGAGGATCATGCAGACATTCTCGTTGTCCTTCACGATCTTCTCCTCGATCAGCTTGCCGAACGCCGTCAGCTCGCCTGCCGCATCCATGTAATCGTTGACAAGCAGGATCACATGATCGCCGCTGCGCGATGCAATCGCGTTATTGACGAAGCTGAGCCACTTCTCTTCGCGTTCCTTCTCCTCGTCGGTCTCCGCGATCTTCTGGTAGCCGATACCGACAACCAGTACCTTCTTATCTGCGAATCTGCGGAACCAGATGGAGTTGTCCTCGAAGGTCGTCGTGTTGCTGTTCAGCTTGGCTGCGAGATACGCGTCGTAGCTCATCTCATCGCCGTTGACGTCCTTCGTACCTGCAACGCTGAAGAACTGCTTTCTGAGACCGCTCAGAATGTTCTTTGCGGAGGTCCATGCCGCTTCGTTGTCGAACGCGTCGACCACGTTACCGGTGCTGACCACTGCATCGAGCTTGCCGGTCTTGTTCGCATAGTCGACGATCGTCTTGAACGCATCGTCATATGCGCCTTCACCCTTCAGCAGCAGGTCGGATACCCACAGCAGCGAGAATCCCTCATCGGGCAGCGGTACGATCTCGAACGTGCCTTCCGTAATCGTGATGTTGTAGTTCGATGCAGCGAATGCGGTTCTTGCGATGCCGATATTGCCGCCGAGTACATTCATGACCGCGCATCTGCCGATCTCTCTGATGATCGTCTTGGTGCCGACCTCGCCATGGATCGCGTAGGTGCCGACGTCTTCGCCCTCATCACGGAAGATCTTGATGAGATCTGCCGGGATCGTTTCGCCTTCCACAAGTCCTTCAACCGTGAAGGTGAATTCGGGATCATCGGTGCCGTAGTACTTCCAAGCGTCGTTGATCGTGATCGTCAGATCCTTCGGCAGGACCGTCAGCGTGTAGCCGTCCTTCACGACGTCTTCGTACGCCGGATGGGTTGCCTTGATCGAGAACGTCGTCGTGCCGACTTCCGTGCGGCTCGGTGCCGTGGTGGTCCACGTTGCGCCGCCGTCGGTGCTGTACCAGACCGTGGAGCCTGCTGCCGTCGCCGTTGCGGTCAGGGTATGTGCCTTGCCGTCGTAGATGACCGTGATGCTTCCGGATTCAACATCCATTGTCTCGTCGTCATCGCCGGGTTCCGGATCGATGTCGTTGTCGTTGCGCTTCTTGGTCGGGTCTTCGACTTCAGCCTGCGCCGTGACGCTGTCGCCGTCCGGATCGGTTGCCGTTGCTTTCGCAATGTTCTTAACGCTGCCCGCAACAACGTCGTCCGCGATGACTGCGTATGCCTTCGATTCGAAGCTCTTGCTTTCGTTCGGCGCCAGGGACGCAATCGTCCAGGTATCACCCGTGAGCTCATCCACGATCGTGACATTCGTCAGCGTGACATTGCCTTCGTTCGTTGCCGTGATCTTGTAGGTGATCTCCTCGTCGAGGACGTACTTCTCATCCGCCGGCGTGGAAGTGGTTTCCTTGGTCAGCGTCAGCTTCGCGTCCTTCGTTTCAACCGGTTCGGGATCTTCGCCCGGATCGACCGGTACATCAGGATCATCCGGATCGGGGCTCGTGCCCGTTGCCGTTGCGACGTTCACAACTTCGCCGTTGAGGATGTCCGCTTCGGTCACCACGTGCTCTGCGGTGAACTCTTCGCTTGCACCCGGTGCGAGGCTCGCGATCGTCCACTCGTCGCCCGTCAGTTCGTCGGTGACGGTGATGTCCGTGATCGTCAGGTTGCCGTCGTTCGTTACCGTGATCTTGTAGGTGATCGTCTCGCCCAGCGCGTACGTCTCGCCGTTTGCCGGAGTGGATGTCGTCTCCTTCGTGATCGTGATGTGACCGTTCGGCTCATCCGTCGGTTCCGGATCCTCGCCCGGATCGACCGGTACGTCAGGATTCTCAGGATCGGGGCTGTCGCCCGTCGCAGTCGCGACGTTCACAACTTCGCCCG
>JAEEGH010001781.1_pt1 | contig 60640 bp, 48 predicted proteins | sample 9134181 | NCBI WGS metagenome assembly JAEEGH01 (sample SAMN16246544, study PRJNA631951) | gut metagenome | biome: gut microbiome; feature: rumen; material: DP-attached | host: Bos | place: Iran: Karaj | collected 2018-10
TACTGGGAACGATGGACGCCGCGGATGACAGCCTCCTCGTCGCTGGGATAGACGATGGCCAGTGTGTCGCGGAATAGTTGTAGCTTCTCCATGCACTTCTCGTCCATCGAGCGAAAGTTCTCTTGGTGGGCGGTGCCGATGGCAGTGAATACGCCAATGGTGGGCTGGATGATGTCGTGAAGTGTCAGCATCTCGCCAGGCTGGCTGATGCCTGCTTCAAAGATTCCCACCTGCGACCGTTCGTTGAGCAGCCAAACCGACAGTGGTACGCCTATTTGCGAGTTGTAGCTACGCGGCGAGCGGGTGACCTTCATCGATGGCCTCAGCAGCTGGTAGAGCCACTCCTTGACCCATGTCTTGCCGTTCGAGCCCGTGATGCCAACGATGGGGATGTTGAACTCATCGCGATGGCGCTCGGCCAGTCGCTGAAGGGCAGCCAGCGTCGACGACACCTTCAGGTAGTTGGCATCCGGCTGAGGCTGCTCGGGCACCTGTTCGACGACAAACGAGCGGACGCCGCGACGGTACAGGTCGTCAATATAACGATGCCCGTCGTTGCGCTGGGAGCGCAAGGCGAAGAACAGCGTCTGCTCAGGGAAACACAGCGAACGGCTGTCGGTGAGCAGCCATCGCACATAGCTGTCGGCACTACCATAACGGCGGGCACCAATCAGCGTAGCTATCTTTTCAATCGGATATATCATATTTTCAATGTTTAAACTATCCTCGTTCCTCCTTCCTCGTTCCTCGAAAAAAACTTCAATTCTTCAATTCTTCAATTCTTCAATTTTACTCAGTCCCATTTCCCGGGCTTTCTCCATCAGCAGCTGCATGAGCGGCTCGCGCTCGTTCTCCACCTTATTGTCGAGGACGGCGTCCTTCAGGAACTGTTTTAGCGTGCCCACCTCGCGACTGGGTTTCAGGCCAAAGAGCTCCATGATTTCGTTGCCGTCGATGACGGGCTGCAGGAGCCGTTTATAGTCCTTCTCCTTCAGGTCGGCGAGTTTCTCGCGCACCATGCGGAAGTTCTCGAGGAAGATTTTCTTGCGCACCTCGTTCTTCGAGGTGATGTCGGCCTCGCAGAGGGTCATCAGGTCGTCGATGTCGTCGCCGGCATCGTTCAGCAGACGGCGCACAGCGCTGTCGGTCACCTCGCTGTCGGCAATGACCTGCGGACGCATGTGCAGGTCAACCAGCTTCTCTACGTATTTCATCTCGGCACCCATGGGCAGCTTCAGCCGTCTGAACAGCGGTGCCACCATCCGAGCTCCAATGGTATTGTGGTTGTGGAACGTCCACCCCACTCCTGGCTCCCACCGTTTCGACTTCGTCTTCCCGATGTCGTGCAACAGGGCGGCCCAGCGCAGCCACAATCCACACTCTTCACTTCTCACGACGTTCTCCAGCACTTCCAAGCTATGGTAGAAGTTGTTCTTATGGGCACGGCCGTCGCGTTTCTCGACGATATCGAGGGCAGCGACTTCGGGCATGATGATTTGTAGAAGACCGCTGCGCTGCAACAGTTCCAGGCCGATGCTGGGATGGGGGGCCATCATGATTTTGTTCAACTCCACAGCGATGCGCTCGCCACTGACAATCTTGATGCGGTCAGCCATGCGCTGCAAAGCCTCAAAGGTCTCGTCCTCAATCTGGAAATTCAGCTGCGTAGCAAAACGGATGCAGCGCATCATGCGCAGAGGATCGTCGCTGAACGTAATCTCAGGGTCGAGGGGTGTGGCAATGATGCCATCCTCCAAATCGGCAATACCGTTGAAGGGGTCTACCAACTCACCGAACCTATTGCTATTCAAGCAGATAGCCATAGCATTGATGGTAAAGTCGCGCCGATTCTGGTCATCCTCCAACGTACCGTCTTCGACGATGGGCTTACGAGAGTCGTGACTATAGCTTTCCTTCCTCGCACCCACAAATTCTACTTCTATCTCACCTTTTCCGTCTTCCTTCTTACCTCTAACCTTTAGCTGCGCCGTTCCGAAGTTCTTGAACACGCTGAGATGGGCACGTTTGCCCAACCGTCGCTTCAGCTCTTCCGCGACTTGAATGCCGGAGCCTACCACGACGACGTCGATGTCGTCGCTTGGTCGCTCCAGGAAGATGTCGCGCACGTAGCCGCCAACTACGTAGCATTCCACCCCCAACTCATCAGCCACGCGGCTTATCTGGTGGAAAATATCCTTGTCTAATATCTTTGCTAAAGCAGCATCGGAATAGAGTTTCATCTCGTGTTCGTTGTTAATCTATGGTGGGTTTCCAAATGTCTTGATAGTGAAACTAATGATGATTCTGATTCTTTTTCAAGCGACTAATAGCATGCTCCAAACTCTCTGTGGGTTCGATGATGTTATAGTCGGACCAGAAGTCAGGGTCTTCAAAAAACTCCACGCGGTCATAGAAGCGTTCACGCATGCTGAAGGACGAGTGGCCACGGGGACGCTTAGCGTCACGGCCTTGTTTTAAGCGATCGGTAACCACCATCTCGCTGACCGTAGTAAAGGGCGAGGAGAAAAGGCGTCGCTTCCAGTCACATGTAAAGCGCATCTCATTGCGCACATAGCTCATGCGGGTAACACCCTGTTCATCAGTCTGATAGACGACCGTAACGCTGAGTTCCTTGGGACGGAAATGCAGGCCCAACGGCTTACGCACCAGCATATAGTCAGAAGCTCGCCGCCAGTCGCTGACATCGAGTTGCAACTCAGCACGTGTGATGGCCAGCGTCTGCTGGTCAATATACAGCAGTCCGCCCATGCGAGCATAGATGGTCTCAGTACTGGGTGTCATGCGGATGACATAGTGCAGACGGTCGTCAATCATCGTCGGAGCCTCCATACGAAGCGTATAATGGATGAGATTATCAGGATTGAGCAGGTATTCGCGGTTCTTGGCGACATCGACAAACAATGGTGTCACAGGGCCACCCTGAATCTTCACAGCCAGTGTGTCGCGGGCCTTCATGCTCATCAGCCTGCGTCCCTTACGAATGGCTACGCCATCGAAGTCTGGTCCTACACTGTAGTCTGTCTTATACATCTCCGTCACAGCCTCAGCCACACTAATGAACCGCGAACCTCGCCGCGCTGTTTCGCGATAAAAACAGCGTACCAGTTCGTTCTCATGGGCATAGTTTGTCTCGATACGATTCATGGCAGCGAGGACAATCTTGATGGGGTCGTCGGCAGAAACGATAATTTCACTTAGTTCCACCGTACTGCCCACCATCGTCAGTTGCAAGTTGCCCGTTTGTCCCTCAGTGAGAGGAATACGGCGTGACTTAAACCCGATGTGGCTCAGCAGGATATGCTTCGGGCATGACGTCACTTTCAATGTGAAGCGTCCGTCGTCATTGGTCACCGTATGCACGTCTGTACCCTCAGCAGTAATACTGACATGAGCCAATGGCCGTCCGTTTTGACGGTCAGTCACCACGCCGCTTACTGTCACTTGGGCGTAAACAGCCACAACGGCAAAAAACAGGATTGTTGATAATAAGAATCGTTTCATAAATGTCTGTAGTTTCGTGTTCGTTGCAAAGTTACAGCATTTCTGTGACATAACCAAATATCTTGACCCTTTTTTGCATTTCTATTCAGACAATCAGACAAAGCAGGAGCAGTACGGCAGTAATGGTCCAAAATTGCCATTGTTTGAGCATGGGACGTAAAGCTCGATCGATGGCACGTAATAGGAAGGGACGGCGAGCTTCATACTCTGTGGCACCATTGCCCAACAAATATTCACGCAATGACTGGTAACGCTCGCAGTCGTTTAGATAGCTATTGCGGCCACGTCGCCAGGCATGATAACCTTTCCAGCCCAAAAATGCCAGCAGTAGGATGATGAATACGATTTTCATAGCGTCACTTGTTGGATGTTAGGTATTTGTAGTGGGGTATTCGGTGGGGTAACAGCCAACACGGTAGTACCTCGTTGAACGGCATCGCGCAACAAATTGCCAATGGTCTCCGCTGTATGACTGCTGACTGTATGCTGAGGTTGGTCAACAATCAACAGGGGTTTATACGTCTGCACGGCATTCGTCAACAGCAACAGGTAGCGCTCATCAGAAGAAAGGTCTGCCCATCGTCCCAACCCCATGCCATCGTAGCCTTGCGGTACCTCCAGATATTGTGGCACGTAAGCCATGTGACGACGGAAATAGGGCGCCGAACGTGGCGTAAGCAGTTCACCGTCAACCGTAATGAGACCTTCATCGATGGGTATCAGTCCTAAGACAGCCCTGAGCAAGGTCGTCTTGCCAGAGCCTTGTGCACCCGTCAGTGCCACCAGCTGACCATCGCCGACAGTCAGCGAAAAATGGCGTATACGGTCGCCTATTGTTATGTTTTGCAGTTCTAACATCATAATCTGAGTGCAAAGATACAGAAAAAAAGTGAAAAGTGAAGAGTGAAAAGTGAAGAATTTGCTTCCGCACGCAAAAAAAACTATGAACTATGAATGGCGAACTATGAACTTTTTCGTATCTTTGCAGCATGGAAACGAAAAAACGACGCATGTTAGCAGAATGGGAGCCACAAAAGATGGTACAACTGACGTGGCCCCACAAGGAGACGGACTGGGCTCCGATGCTGGACGAAATCACAGCAGTCTACGAACAGATGGCACAAGAAATCAGCAAGCGCGAAGGACTGCTTATCGTTGCTCCAGAAGGCGTGCTTCCCCCCTCCATTATCAATGCAACGCCACACTCTCAAAGAGAGAATGTTCAATGTTCAATGTTCAATGTTCAATGTTCAATGTTCAATTCCAATGACACCTGGGCCAGAGATCACGGCTTCATCACCGTGGAAGAGACCTCGGACCTCAGACCTCAGACCTTAGACCTCAAGCTGCTTGACTTCTGCTTCAATGGCTGGGGTGAGAAGTTTCCTGCAGAACTCGACAACCAGATAAACCGTCACCTCTACGAACACGGGATGGTTGAAGGCACTTACGAAGACCATCTGGACTTTGTACTCGAAGGAGGCAGCATCGAGAGCGACGGCAAAGGCACCATCTTCACCACGACATGCTGTCTGATGGCTCCCCATCGAAACCAGCCACTGACACAGCAGCAAATTGAGGAACGTCTGAAGCGTTATCTGGGTGCTGAACGTGTGGTATGGATCAACCATGGTAGTCTGATAGGCGACGACACCGACGGACACATCGACACCCTGGTGCGCATCTGTCCTGACGATACCTTATTATATACAGGAGGCGACGACGACCATCCTGATCTGACACTGATGGAAGAGGAGCTGAAGACCTTCAGGACACTGGAAGGCAAGCCCTACCGTTTATTGAAGCTACCTCTCCCCCATCCTATCTATGACAATGTTCAATGGTCAATGTTCAATGATCAATGTTCAATGTTCAATGGTCAATGGTCAATGGTCAATGGTCAATGGTCAATGGTCAATGGCCAATGTCAGAGACTCCCTGCCACCTATGCCAACTATCTGGTCATCAACGGAGCAGTATTGGTACCCACCTACAACCAGCCCGACCTCGACGCAGAGGCCATGCGTATAATTGGCGAGGCCTATCCAGACCGCGAAATCATAGGCATCGACTGTAGTGCTGTCATCAAGCAGCATGGCAGTCTGCACTGCTGTACCATGCAGTATTATTAACCTGATGACAAAAGGAAAGACGAGGAGTCTTCCTTAAGAAGTTTAAGAAGTTTAAGAAGTTTAAGAAGTTTAAGAAGTTTAAGGAGTTTAAGAAATTTAAGAAGATAGAAGAAGATAAGATATATGAGAAAGATTTCTTTCGATGTTTACTGTTTCACTTGATTACTTTTAAAACGAACAATCTCCCCCCGTTGCCCTCACGTAAGGGCATGTTTTTTTATTAGAAAACAGGCGACAGAAGCACTTTTTAGGGAAAAAGCTTTGAATAACGGAAAAAATATCGTACTTTTGCGCCATAGATAGTCAAGAGTCAAGAGCTAAGGGCTAATAATTAAGAGCTAAGAGAGAGAGATGAAGACAGGTATCATACAACAGCACAACACGGCCGACTGCGAAGACAACAAGCGCCGACTGGCCGAGAAAATCAGACGGCTGGCAGCACAAGGTGCCGAGCTCGTGGTATTACAGGAGCTGCACAACGGACTCTACTTCTGTCAGACCGAGGACGTCAGCATGTTCGACCAGGCAGAGCCCATCCCAGGTCCCAGCACCGAGTTCTTCGGGCAACTGACCAAGGAACTCAGTGTGGTCATCGTCACCTCGTTGTTCGAGCGTCGTGCCACAGGACTGTATCATAACACCGCCGTCGTGCTGGAGAAGGACGGCACCATCGCCGGCAAGTACCGTAAGATGCATATCCCCGACGATCCTGGCTACTACGAGAAGTTCTACTTCACCCCTGGCGATTTGGGCTTCCAGCCCATCGACACCAGCGTAGGCCGTCTGGGCGTACTCGTCTGCTGGGACCAGTGGTACCCTGAGGCAGCCCGACTCATGGCACTGGCCGGCGCCCAACTGCTCATCTATCCCACCGCCATCGGCTACGACCCCAACGACACACCCGACGAACAGCAGCGCCAGCGCATGGCGTGGCAAACCGTCCAGCGTGGCCATGCCGTCGCCAACGGCCTGCCCGTGGTTACAGTGAATCGTGTGGGCGAAGAATCATGTTCAATGGTCAATGGTCAATGTTCAACGGTTCCCTTCTGGGGAACATCATTCGTAGCTGGCCCACAAGGAGAATTGTTGTATGAGGCGCCCACCGACGAAGAAGTGGAAGTCGTGGTCGACATCGACCTGCAGCGCTCTGAACAGGTGCGCCGCTGGTGGCCCTTCCTCCGTGACCGCCGCATAGAGGCTTATGACCCAATCACCCAACGATTTATTGACTAACCGGTAGCGTTCCGACTTTTTCACCGTTTTCCTTTGACAATTCAATATTGTCGACAGCAGGCATCCATCGGTTGAAGGGGTGCCTGCTGTCGTCTATGGAGAACGGTCCAGACGGGTTAAGAAGACCGTGCGAACGGGGCGAGAATACCGTATATCCATTTGTTCTCGGCTTCATTTGATATAATAATGGAGAGTAATTAGCTATTTATTACCATACAGAACATCATGTATTGGAATGGATAGGATGATTATTTAGGGATTGTCGTTTAATTCTTTTGAGCGCAGTCGTTTAGAGGACAGTTATGTTTTATTGTCGCACCACACGTCCTATTTTTGCTGCTTTTACAGGTTTAACAGTCCCCTGAACATGCGATTTCGCTGATTATTTTGATAGAAGATTGGGAGTTCTCTTCGGAGGACTCCATTTTGATTCCGTTCAGAATGTTTCTTATGCAGCTTTGGTCTCTTGCAGTTCTGCCAGCCGCTCCGCCAAGTGGACTACATTTGCTGTATGGATTCCGAAGAAGATGTACAGGATTTCCGTTTTCTTCTTCCTGGCCTTGATCCTGCGCATGGCGTAATGCTCTTTCTGCGTTCCGAACGAGCCTTCCATCGCTGTGGCCCTGACTCTGGCCAGCTCTTGGCGGACAAAGTCCTTCTCCTTCTTCTCTGCGGATGGACGGCCACGCTTCACAAACGAAGTCTGGATACCCAGCTCCTTACAGAGATCTCTGTTGGATGTGCCTGCATAACCAGTGTCGCCACCCATTTTCTTTGCGTCCACCTTGAACAGACGCTTGTGCATCTTGATGCAGTGCTCAAGCCTCGTACCCTCACTGAAGGCATTGAAAGAGAGCTTCTCGATGAACGAAATACCGTCAACAAGGATGTTGTTGCACTTGGCGCCAAATTCCACGTTCTTCACTTCCTTGCCACGCACGATGGGCCTCACGTATGGCTTTGATATGCTCACAATCCTGTCTGGAATGCTTTCTCTGGGATCGTTGTTGTTGAAGTGGTTCTTCTGCTGGCGGTACACCTTTGTAATAATATCTAAGGTCGACTGTTCGCGTATGGTCAACAGTTCCTCGCCATCATGTTCACGCATCATCTTGCGAATTTCGCCAAGAATCTTCCCTAGCAGATGTATCAGGCGACGGGTCAGCTTACGCTGCTGTGACTTGCTGTGCTTGCGCTGCTTCACGTATCCCATGTTCGCTTTCTCCACGTCAAGGTACTTTGTCCTCGGGCGGTGGATTCCCAAGCGTTGACTCATCGCACACATCATCGAATACGACTTCTCAATGCATTCCCATAACAGCTTCTGGTCTGTAGGATAGCGCATGTCGCTCTCATAGCATGTCGCATCAGTGTAGAATGTATCGAGGTCCTTCATGTATGGTTTCCATGCCTCCGCCAATATGTCCTGTTGCTGCTGTATCTTCAGCTTGTCAGAAAGCTCTGAGGCAATGTCGTCTATCAGTTTATAGTTCATCAGAGGACGTAGTGGATTGATTGAGATGTCACAGAATATCTGGTAATGGACGTTACCGTTCAGCTGCTCCAAGAGTTTCGGAGCACTCAGCTGAGTGTACATCTTCAGAAACATCAGCGCCACTTTCCCCTCAGGAGAGAAAAAGGGTTTCGGACCACGCTTCCGTTCTGGACGATTGCTCACCAAACCGAAGTTCACTGCCATCTCATGAAGAGGAAGGAGCCGCTTCATACGTCCAAGCTCGCTGTTCTCAAACGTAATACGAAATAAATCATAAAAATCGAGGTCCTCAAACGGGATTCTCTTGCTTATTCCAGAAATATGTTGTACCTTTGCCATCGTTATCACATCACATTTGTGATTCCCCCAATTTTTCACTTTCCTACGGTGGTTGGGGGATTTTTCTTATCCTCTACAAAGGTACAAAATTTATATCACATTGAAAAACAGACAGTTGTAAATAATCTTAATATTTAACGATAGTCCCTATTTTAAAAGTTGTTACAACTATTTTGCAACTGAACATCTCATACAGAGTTATATGTACTTTCCGACAGAGTAAGAAGGCGTTTCTTATAGGGTAAGATATAATCTTTTGATGAACACAGCACATCGTGTTCTTTACGTAAGCAATTGAAGAAGTACAGGTAGTAACATCTATATAGCATCAACTGCTACAATCACATTCGACTGTAGTGACTATCTGAATCAATTTGGTGAGTATTTGTATATAAGAGTATAGTAATAGGAGAAAGGGATTAGAGAGATACATATATGGCAAATACTATCGTGTTCCCAAAAGGAATGGTAGGAATCTTTTGCATATGGGAATCATGATTAATTGTGAACAAAGAACGAGAATAAAGATAACCAAAAAACAAATATATTGATGATGTATGTCAAAAATGCTGGCAGTTAGTTTTATTACAAGATAGTGTGAACAAAGAATGATAATTGAATAGCGTCCTAAATAGTTGATAAAAGAGAATTGTTGGGTCGTTTGGGCTAAAAGAAGTATCATAAGGGCTCCTGAGATACCGCAAATGTGAGCTGTGAAGATGGAATAATTGTAGATGATATTCCTGTGATATTCCACATGACTTTTGGTAAGTAGACATATAATGGCACATGTGATAATATAGAAGGGAAGTTTTTGGGTATGATTGATTAAATCAATAAAACGGGTGTCGTTCCTTAAGAAAAAACCAAATGCAAAAAAGGGTAGGCAAGTGAGTGCATTGTCAATAGATGCATATAGATTGATAGAATAATAAGACAATAATAGTCCGCCAATCCCACTAAGGAGTGATAGTACATAAATAATTATCCTATGTTGGAAAAGGGAGAAAAATGCAAATAGAATTTGTATTCCAAATAAAGACAATAAGAACCATAAAGGCCCGTTTATTATTTGGCAGTCATTAAAAAAGAAGTCTCCGATAAGCATCCTGATAGTTATGCCGTGGTTTATAATAAGGGGACAATGGGTATCCGTCAAAAGATATAATGATGGTATAATAACTGAGAATATGGAGTAGAAAAAAAGAAAAGGAATAATAAGCCTTTTTGCCTTTTTTCTTATCAAACTAAAAGAAGTTTGTTGGCGCTTGTATAGAAGTCCTGAAATTAAAAAGAACAAAGGCATGTCGATAGAACCAAGTATGTCATCAAATACAGTTATATAAGGATTTGTTTTGCTGATATTCAGATAAAGGGAGAGGTGATTGATAATAACAAGAAGGATGCCAATTCCTTTTGCTGTATCAATCCATATAAACCTGTTTTTCTCAGTCTGATTTTGTAGCATAGAATCGATGAAAATATTACGGAAGACACTCCTGTAGGTCTCTTTAACTGCCAGATTGACCAGTTTGACCTGACAAGTTTCCGTAAATTATTTAATGATTTCCTTAATATTATATCTGGGGCGGTTTTTTACTTCAATGTAGATTTTCCCAATGTATTCACCGATGATGCCCAACCCTATGAGAATACATCCTCCAACGAACCAGATGGACAGGATAATGGAAGTCCAGCCTTGTACTGCGTTTCCTGAAATAAGGGCATGCAGTACATATATGAGAATACCAAGGGAGATGAGAATGGATACGATACCAAGGATGAATACCATCCTGACAGGTTTGATGCTGAAAGAGGTAACACCGTCAATCGCAAAGTTCAGCATGGCGATGAAAGAGTATTTGCTCTTGCCTGCAATCCTTTTGTCACGGTTATAATAGACATTGGCTGTCTGGTAGCCTATTAATGGGACGATGCCGCGTAAAAAAAGATTTCGTTCTTTATATTTTAATAGTTCATTAACGGCTCGAGAGGACATTAATCGATAGTCTGCATGGTTATATACTGTATTGACTCCTAATATGTCCATGAATTTATAGAAGAACAGCGCTGATTGTCTCTTAAAGAAAGAGTCTGTCTTTCGCTCTTGTCTGACTCCATAGACAATATCGTTGCCTTCCTGATATTTATTAATCATCTCAGGAATGGCATTGATGTCATCTTGAAGGTCTGCATCAATCGTTATTACTGCATCTCCGCTTTCCAAGGCCACTGAGAGACCTGCTACTAAAGCATTTTGTTGACCAACATTTTTTGCAAGATTAACTCCACATACCAATGGAGTCTCGTCATGAAGTTGTTTGATTATCTGCCATGTACTATCTATAGAACCATCATTGACATACAGAATTCTGCTGTTGGAAGATATGATATTGTCAGAAATCAATTGTTGAAGTAAATTCAAAAGCCTATTATTGGAGTCTGCCAATATTTCTTGTTCATTGTAACAAGGGAGAACTATGATAATTGTGCTTTTATTCATATCTGTAGTTTAATTAGGAGTGTCTTGTCTAATGAAATTTCTCTTAAGAATGATGTTTTTCCACGTAACATGGAAATTATCGGGAATTGGTTTTAATTGTTTCTTTGTGTATAGCTCATAAATATATTTTCGGGTTTGGTATGAGTAACACTTATGGTATCCGGACTGTTCTAATAAAGTGATTTTTTTGCTTAATGGTGATTTTACATTGTCAATCATCACAAAATCGGATTTTCCTGATAACACATCATGTACCTGTACTTGCTCCATTTCAGTTGTTGCACCTGTTTGGGATGACCAATATTTTGAACCTGGTAAAGCATCTGCAAGAACTCCATATCCATGATCTGTTGACTGAAAGTATATAATAGTGGGTTTAGGAACTTGAGACATTAAATAGCCGATATTGTACAAGTCTTTTCGATACTGAGTGTCTTTAAAAAACAAATTGTTGATGAGATAGCCACCTGCAAATGTATAATTAAATATAGTGATAAATGCTAATACCGTAGCTGCAAGGACAATGATATTTTTTTTACCCCTCATATAATCCTTATATCTTGAGACAAATGAAATGATAAACCATAATATAAAGATAAGGCAACTACATAGATAAAATTCAAATGCGTGGTGGATGGCAATGGCATAAAAACAGAGGAATGAATACAGAAAAAAGTATTTGTCATTTTTTACGCTCTTGCCCATCAATAGAGCACCGGCTATAGATAATGCAAACAATATCATTCGTTCTGGGTGCCCCATTGTCAGGAGCCATTCATGAATATAATTGGAAATAGAGTTGCTGTCTTGAATGGTTTTGAAGGTGTTGAGGAAATACTCATTGATAAAGTCGGATAGGTTGCCCTTATATAGGAAATATAACATAAAGGGCAATACCCCCAAGAAGGCTCCAGAAATAGATGAAATGAAAATCTTATAAAGGCTGATTCTTTTACGTATAGCATAATAGAAACAATAAGCCACAATACCCGCAAGCATTACTGTGATGTTATATTTAATCAATAGTGTCGCTAACAGACAAAGGCCAAATATACTGAATGACAAATAATAGTTGTGTCTTGTATTTGAACCATATATCATGTCGCACGCACGGTACAACGACCATGATATAAATAGCTGACACCAGTCTTCTGCTCTGACCTCATCATGAAACCAAGGACAAAAAAAGGATAGGGATAATAATATCGCACAAATGAAAGATAATCGTGGGTCGTTCAGAAATATATTTGAAGTCTTATATATCCAAAAATAGACAAATGAATATAATATAACACTAAGCCAAAATACGCCAATATAGTTATATGGGCTAATCAAATATCCAACTCCGTAAATGAACCATAACAAAGGACCTTTAGAATCAGCAAAATCCACATATGGAGTCATGCCATTCATCCATGCCTTGCCACAGGTGAAAAACCATGCACTGTCAGTCCTGTCTAACAGGTCATGTGTATAGGAATCTGGTGATACTAGGAGAAGTATCAGAAAAACATATAGAACTATTGAAATAATGATATTTCTATTATGATTCATGGTTTAAAAAGGACAGAACTATATCTTTTTAGTGTGATACCATTGTAGAAATGTAAATATTATAGGATAGAGGAGACCACTATTATATATGAGGTTCCCTTGTTTCCATCGAAGGTATTGTCGTTTGTTGAAGAGTATGCTTAGGATGTTGCGTTTGACCAATAAAGGTTCCTGTGTTGTTTCGGAACTGGTACTGAAGAAGTTGTCAAGAGCTGCAAGATATTCTCTTTTCGGAACATGACAGAAATGTGCGAAAGTTGCATGAAGTATGTGGTTACATGGAAGTGGTGATGAGATATGGGCATTGATATAATGCTTGGTGAATGTGGCACAGACATCCTTGTTAATACTAAATACCTGCTGCTTATACTCCATGTTCATCAAATCTTCTTCATATACAGGCAATACTTTCCCTGCTTCTTTTCGATAGCCGATAGTTCTGAGTTGGTCGGTCATGCCGAAGTATTGCTCATAAAGAGGATGGGATACGTGATGATAATGAGGGCTACCAGCCATCTTTTCATGATAATACATGGCATTGTATATGTCTGAAGATTGTTTGCGGTAAGCAGTTACCTCATAATAATAGGCAAATACAGATTCATAGCCATGCTGATAAAGCAAAACGTTCATGCACTGCTGACACTTTCGACTGCCAATCATATCTACGATGGCACAATTAGGCCGAGTTAGCCCTTCCTGACGGAAATAGTCTATGCAGTTTTCATCTGGTTGATATAGTGACTGGCGTGATGCATACAGATAATGGATAGAGATTGTCGGGTAGAGATGCACGAATTGTTGGGCTATATGATAGAGGATTCCTGCATCACGAGCAACGAAATATAAGTGTTGCAGGCCTCGCTGACTAGCATCTTCAAAGATATGATGAACATAAGTGGTCATCAGCGGTGCAATAAAGTCTGCGGCAAAACGGTATCCTGGGGTGTCTTGCATGGATAGGCGGGTGGCGCGGCATATTGCGGCAATCTTTTGTATGTAGTATGACGATAGATCCAAATCGTATTCTAATGCTTTATGCTCATAATACGATAAGGGATGGCTTATAAGTTTCGCTTTAATACCCTTCTTCTTAGGTACTTCATAGTCGCTGTGACGATTATCTCCTTGATGTATCCAGTGGCTGAATCTCGCATTGAGGTCATCACGGACATAATCAAATAAATGGCCAGTTGATTTTGACTTGCCTATTTCACCACTAATGTAAAGATGGTCACCTTCAGTATAAAGACCAGTTGACATGAGTTTGTTATGAACAAATGATGTAGGAAGGTACATGTCACTAATAAAGGTAATATGATTTCCGTTACGATGAAGGTCATCTATTTCCTCTTTTATTTTAAGGACGGGAACAAGCATGCGATTTTCTGCTTGTATCTCTTTTTTTATGATGTCCTCATTCGATATGGATGTTAAGGATGAAAAATCACAATAACTGTATATGTCTTCGATAGTAATGTCCTCATTTGTGTCATTGATGAGTTCTTTTCTGGCTTGCCCTTCCGCTTTACGACGAATTAAAACGAAATCGCTGATGCGGTCAGGATCTGCAGAGTCACCAAGCACATCATGAGCAAGAACGTCCCATAAGTCTATGGGGGTGCCACATGCCCTGATTAAGCATGTATCAAAAATATCATATGAATATATATAATTGTCCATACTGCTTACTTAATAATATGATATAGTTTGATGAGCAATCTCGTCATATTCAGGATAGCCTTCTGCAATCCTTTAGTTTTGTTGAAAGAGGGGATGAGATCAATGATGGGTGACTCTTTATCGTGGAAACGTTCATAATCAGCCAAAATACGGGGCGGAAAGAGCTTTTCTAAAGTTTGTTGTCTTTCTTTTTGATACAACGCCATATTTTGGGTGCTGGCTCCGTTTCCTTCGAACGATACGATAGGAATCTTGACAAAACGATATGTACAATTGTCAAATATCACTTTCTCTACGAAAAACTTCCAATCAGCAGCCAGTCGCAAACTCTCATCGTATGGGGTGGATGTCAACAGTTCTTTGTGAATGAAGCATGCCTGATGGCCAAAGCCAGCACGATAAAAGAACATCATGGTTGGCTCAGAAGTTGATTTATAAGAGAAACGTTTGGTACTGAGGTCAAAGACTTGTCCCTCAACGATGTCACTGTCAAGGTGTGGCTCCACTTCCTCAAGGACGTGCTCATCGTAGAGGCAATCGCCGGAATTCATGAAGTTGAGATATTCCCCTTTGGCGTGGGCAATGCCTTTATTCATGGCGTTATAAATGCCCTTGTCTGGCTCACTTACCCAGAATGCCAGATGGTCAGCATGCTGTTGAATAAGCTCAGCACTACCGTCAGTAGAACCGCCATCTATGATGATATACTCATAGTCACTACAGGTTTGACCGAGAATACTTTTGATGGTTTTCTCTAATCCAGTTTTATTATTATAGTTAACGGTAATAATGGAATATTTCATTTTTTGCGAAGTTTGATACGTTGATATAAATGTCTTGTACCTGGTGTAAATATGTAGAAGCCAACAACGAGTAATGTGCAAAACACCGCCAGATTGGCTATAGTAAATATGATGAATTGAATAAAGTTATCTCCTGGATTTAATGGAAGTATATGACTCCAAAGGAGAGTTATCACAAAAGAAATGGCAATGATAAGATGATATTTGGCAGTACCTGACCAGTAGACATTAATTGGAAGTTTAATGCCTTGTGAGAAAAGGTAATATGGCTTCCATAGTGTTACAATGATACCGACACTAACAATTTTACCAAGTAGAATACCGATAATCCCATAGTATATCCCTCCAACGATAGTAATACTTAGATTGATAAAAAGTTCTGCCCATGCAGCCCAAACATCGGCATAGAGACCGTATGAATGGTTGAACATATCGACGACGTTTCGTATATTGGAGAGATATAAATAGACAACCAACAATATAAGAATATGGTGGTGAAGTACGTACTTTTCGCCTAACCAAAGAATGATGAAGGGCTCTGTGAATTGATATATGGAGTAACACAAAAAGCCGGTAATGAGGTATCTCATAGCCATAAGTTGCCAAAATACATCGATAATATGTTCTTTGTTATTCTCTGCAACTAAATTACCAACACTTGCTCCAATACCGTCCATAGCTCTTCCGAAAAGTTGTGAAAGTCGATTAGTGATGATGGTATAGTTGCCATAAAAAGAAACCATATTTAAAGAAACAAAAGCAAAGATAAATAATTCATCGCTTTTGCGTAATAAGAAATCTTTAATGCGGTGAATAAAGATTTGTTTAGTGTTTTTGATGATATCTGGATACTTTTTTAGTAATGTCCGTCCTTGATGTGTGTCTCCATGCATCCATGGATATTCCTTGGATATTTTCCAGTTGAGAACAATGCAACCAAGGATGCCAAAAATAAACTCGATTGCGACCCAGAGATACAGGTTCTTGTAGGTATATGATAAATATATTTGAATAATTGTTTTAATAATCTGAGCTGTTTGTAAATAGGCAGAAACAATATAATTTTTCTGATCAGCAGCTAATAGAAGTTGTCTATAATTAATAAAATACTGGATAAGAGATGATCCTAAAAAGGAGAAAAAGGAAAAATACACCAATCCTAATCCGAAGGTAACATCTTTAAATATCCAGGGGAATGATAGACTGACAATAATGCCAGCTGATAGTATTATTAATCCTATAATCCGATACAGGTATCTGAAAACAGACATTATTTCAATAATCTGTTCCTTGTTTTTTTGTTCAAGAGGCTTGTAGAGAAAGAAACTGACGCAACTACCTATGCCTAATTCTGCAAGATTCAAATAGCCTAAGATGTTTCCCAATGTCCCTGTGAGACCGATGAATTCTGTTCCTAAGCAATCTAAGAATATCTTTCTGGAAAAGAAGGATAGAAAAATGGTGAGAAAGTAAAATAGGAGATTTACTTTCGCATTTAGTATGCTTTTATGAACTCGTTCGGCCATCGGATTTTTAGTCGTGTATTTTTTTGATAAATAATATCAATTATTTCTCGTGAATGGTATGGATAAAATCCGTATTCTTACGGTCTATCTTCAGTATGTTGAGTACCATCTTCCAGACCAAAGATGGTAGAGAGAGAATCTTTCCAAAAACAGAATGACTGCGCAACTGCTTGGGGGTTGCAATATAGAGGGCAATGCAAACGGATAGGAAAAGAATCCACCATTTGATACACCATACGCGGGAAACAAATGTCATGAGCAATGACATACCAAAGGTTAAAACCACCAGAATGGAACGGGGAATCAGTGTTTGTTGGATAGTCTTGTCAATATAGTCCAGATTAAATGTCATAAAAGCCTTAGGAACGTAAGGTAGTAGATTAAAGAGACTTTGAATCTGAGCTGTCATCCAACGAAGACGCTGTTTCTGGAAATTGTCTTTGTTGCTGACTTTTTCGTCAAAGACATGAATATTGGGCTCGTAGTGAATATATACTTTCTGTTTGAGCAAGAGCGCTTCCAATTCACGGTCTTCACCGGCTGTAGTCAATTGATAGACATTCTCTCTAAACCATTGGTAATCAAAACACATACCGGAGCCAATGAGGGCAGAGGAGATGCCGGCACGGTTGTGGGCCTTGCGGAAAATGGTGTTGTTGATTTCCTCGCTGACACCGTCGAGCACAGCAATGTCGTTGTCGTTGTTTTTGGCACAACGGTGACACTGGATGGCCTTGTAACCTTTGGCACATTCCTGATTTAATTGTTTCAGGAAGTCTTGTTCAACGACATTGTCCGCATCGAGGATTATGACATAATCAAAATCCTCAGACCTCTGACCTCTGACTTCAGCCTTTTGAAAGTGGTCCATCGCATATTGCATGGCTTTGGCTTTGCTGCTTTTCTCAAAGACAGGCTGGAGTAGGGTGATGGGTAGTTCGCTAAGCTGTTTGTTCGTCTCTGGCTGCATGTGGTCGGAGATGACAGCCACATGGAAACTGTTATATGGATAATATTGTCCTAAGAACTTCTGAACAGAGTTGACGATGACGCGGTCCTCGTTGTATGCCGGATAGAGAATTAGGTAGGAGAAGTATTCCTTCCTACGCATGGCCAATGCCTTACCGGTCAAAAATAATGTCAGATGAGAGACACGTTTCTTCCATAAGGTCGACACAAGAGCAAAAAAGAGGATGTAGGCTACTGAAAAGGCGGTCAGCAGCCACAGGATGATGTCGAGGATATGGATGGTATGCCAGAACATAATGATATTAGTTTTTAAGATTGACAAGATCTTTCAATTTTCTACCCAACTTAAATTTATTTAACAATGAACTGAAGAATACAACAGGCAATTTTGCAAAGGTGCTATCCCACTTGTCATCCACCAGATAGTTGGGTGTGGCAATGGAGAAAATAAGTAGGACAATAGCAAACAGGGCCCACCATTTCAGTGCTGCCGTCATATAGATAATTGGAGTGACGATACACATGAATGTAATGATAGCCATCATGACCATTCGTGGCATCAGCATCCATTGAAGGAGTTTGTCAATCAAATCATAATGGCGGTTCATAATGGCAGCAGGCAGATAACGGACATTTCGGAAAATGGCTTGGGCTTGAGTCATCATCCAACTGCGGTGCTGACGATTGAATTCTTCAGCCTGACGAGCCTTTTCATTGTATACATAGATTTTGTCGAAATAGTCAACATAGATATGCTGACGAGCCAACAACGCTTCTAATTCTTTGTCAACCCAGTTGATTTTGGATGCTAATACATGGTATTTGAACCAGTTGAAATCGAATACCATACCAGAGCTGGCCATAGCAGCCGGCATGCCAATGCTGATATGACCACGACGGAAAATGGAGTTGTTGATTTCTTCAAAAATGGCACTTAGACGGGCTGATGTTGTGTCGCGGTTCAAAGAAATCTTGTGGGCTTGAATAGCTTTTGTTCCTGCAGATTCGTATGCATCGTTCATTTGTTCCAGGAATTCGGGTTCTACTACGTCACCGGCTTCCAAGATGACAGCCACATCGTATATCTTGAATTGTGGTAAATTGTTGATGGCCATCTGCAATGACTTCGTTTTTGAACTCTTTTCGAAATTAGGATTCAACAAGGTAATTGGTTGCTGGGCCAAATGGAACAAAGTCATCTCGTCTTCGTGGTCTGCAATAACAGTCACATCGAAAAGACGCATGGGGTAGGATTGTCCCAATATGGATTTGACGGTCATTTCCAGACTTCGTCCACTTTTATAGGATGGAATCAAGACAATGAAACGGTTTTGCGTCTTTGTCCTTGGTGTGTCGCTGTGACGCACAAAGAGTGACATTACTGCATAGAATCCAAGATACAAAACGGTCAGGGCGATGAGGATAAACAGTATCCAATCTATATAAACAAAGATACTCCAAAATGTCATATTGCAGATGGTTTTAGAAAGTGATGAATACCCTTCATGGTGGCTTTTGCCAAATCGGGGCGTTTTTGTATAGTGTATTTGACAATCTCTTTTAATCCGACGATGGCAATTAGGTATATGTACGACAGATAGCGAGATGTCTGTTTGTTATTGCGCATTACAAACAATAAGCGATTGCGGGTCAGATAATAGGTGCGAAGTGGGCTATTCTGACCCGTCGCCTGACTTTCTTTGTGGAATATCGTGCAGGCTGGTTCATACCAGATGTCATAACCGGCACGGCGTATCATCATAGACCAATCCAATTCCTCGTAATAGAGGAAATAACACTCTGGCATCATACCTACTTCCCCTATGACATCCCGCTTTACCATCATCGCTGCTCCATGAGCGTAGGGCGTTGGATGTGCAGTGTCGAATTGTCCATTGTCAGGCTCTCCACATCCTATGGCTCGATTGCGAACAGTAATACGAGAGAGTAGGGTATAGCCAGCAAACTGTATAGGATTATCGCCCCAGGCAAACCGGATCTTCGGACATACCAGACCAATCTCAGAAGAACTTTCCAACCTGTCTATCAGTGGTTGAAATCCCATCTTCCATCTTCCATCTTCCATCTTCCATCGAAAGAGGGTGTCGTTATTGATGAAGAAAAGATATTTTCCATGTGCAGCCTTAATGCCTAAGTTGTTACCTCCTGCAAACCCTAAGTTCTTGTCACTTCTAATGACTTTAACCTTGGGAAAGTGTTCTTCAATGATGGTTGCTTCGTCTTCTTTAGATGCATTATCTACTACGATTACCTCTAAAGACTCATCTTCTAAAGGTAATGTCTCTATCAATTCGCAGGTATCTTTCAGCCCATTGTAATTGATTGTGATTATAGATACTTGTACATCCAACTGTACCATGGCTTCACCCTCATCTTTTCAATCTTTTCAAGGCGGAGACGTCGTTTTTCTTCTTGTTTGTTGAGTATATTTGTTTCGTATTCAATCCATTCTTTCTCAAAATAAGGCATAGCATAGACAATACTGAGTCCACCATAAAAAATGAGACAATTGGGGAAGTTCATCAATATTTGGTTTCCATAGCCACCTAATTGTTGCGAGACAAATGCGCAGCAAAATCCCATTCCAATACCCCGCAACGATGAACTCTTAAGCGTAAAGAAAACAATCCAACATGCACCAACAAACATGATGAATGTTGTAATTAAAAAAGTTGTAATTCCAATAATACCTGTTCGTTGCCAAATATATACATATTCGGAATCGGGTGGAATAGTTGCTAGTTTTCGAAATTTATTGTTGGCAGGAACATTTTCATATCCCATTCCTAATCCAATCCCCCAAGGGGCATCTTGAAGGTATTTTTTCATAACTTCCTGATGCATGCTTCTTACGTTAGATGAAGCATCGTTTCTGTTGAACGCAGAACGCATTCGTCTAATCTGAGCATTACCATTACCGATATTGGTAAACATCAATAATACTAACAATATACCACCAATAATAGCACCTGGTACTATAATTTTAACTTGCTTTGATAAAACTAAGAATACTAAAAACCCGGCAATCATACAGAATATGGCTGTACGTGTTCCTGATTGGAACATGCCCCATGTAACTAATGCACCGGCAAGAGCATATATTATACGAGTTCTTTTAAACTTGGTAGTGATTGCTATAATAAACAACACTACGGCCGAAGATGCGGCATTGATGCCGTAACTTGCAGCATCATTATGGGTAGAGAACCATCTAATTAATGAACCGCCATTTAAGATATGCGTGCTCGCTCCTGGCCCCCATAGCCAGGCATATTCTAAATGGGTGGGTCCAATATTAATCTGTTTCCAAGTCCAAAACACAGAAAACAAATTTAAAATCAACCATATGCGTAGGTAATAGACCAGTCGTTTGGGATCAGAGATATATAATACAAATACAATATAGATAAATAATAGCTGAAATGCCATAAGACGTGCACCTGTATACCATGCTCCGATGTTTATTCCTAAATTGCAAGTGTCATTGAGGACTTCAATAGTGCAAAATCCACACCATGCCAAAACCGCCACTAACATGACACTTCCTAAACGGTTAAAATTTGGATATTGGCGGAAGTCAACGATAGCCATGGCGATAAGTGCTAATTCTAGTAACTCATTATACATTGACATTGGTATTCCGCTAGGAAGTAAGCCGTTTTTATTGATGCACTGTAGAAAAAAATTAACTATCACAAGAGCCCAGAATGCGAGCATGCGATACTGGAATGTCAGTATTACAATTAAGATAATAACAGGAATAGCACAGATGGTTGCAAATGCACTAAATCCTGCATGAATAAACTGATATATGGCTAGCAAAAACAGGAGAAAGAGTACAATTACTCTTCCTCCGTGGTCTTGTGCGTATGTTTTAAACGCTGTATTTACCATATTTATTTGGCATGTTCATTCTCTACAGCGGTCAGACCAAGCTGCGAAATACGATAGACAAAGTTGTTGAACTTCGTATAAGGTGGTAGCTGACCGACAAACTCTTCAACAGCATAGCGACTGGCTTCTGTGAGATACATGAAGAGAGAATCTTTCTTCTCTTCACTTAACAAAGCTTCTACTTCCTTCAATGCTTTCTGATCGACATCCTTCCAAGTACGATTGGCACGGGTGACCATCAAGTTAACGGTGGCCATATTTAACAAAGAAGGAGATATGGAATTCTCATTCAGATTGGGATATTCAATGATGGCAATCTCGTCGGGCAGAATATCGGGACAAAGATCCTTAATGTCCTTGGCCATAATGAAGCGACTGTCTTCAGCCAAGAAATCTTCATCGTATGTCAGGCGACGAACCTGCAGACCAATGGAAATCCAATAATTTTCTAATTCCTGAGCGAGATAACTTTTACCGTTGCCGGAGTCAGTAGAAATAAGGTTAAGCACATTCTGCTGCCCCTCTTTGAAGTGGGGGAGTAGTGCCTTGCTCAGTTGCTTCATGGCCATATCAGCGATGGTCTTATTGAAGCGACGGTAGCGAAGATTGCTCTCCTTGGGATAGCAGCCCATGACAGGAACTTTAGTGATACGCTCTGAGCGCATGCGGTCACGGAGTGTGCGGTCGAGCAACTCGATAATAAAGAACCATAAGGCTGTTAGCATAAATGTCAGCAGGAAAGCACCCAGCAAAATCATCATACGGTTGGTGGGCTGGGCGTTCATCGGGAACATGGGCGGATTCAATACACGCAAAGCTGCAGTTGACATTTGAAGGTTACGCTGGCGGAGACGAGCTGCATTCAAAGCTTTCAACATCTCCATGTAATTGCCTTCAATAAAACCAATATGACGGGCTTTGCGTTCCAAAGTTGCACCAATTGGGGCATAGAACAAATATTGGCGATCAATATTACCTTTCATAATGTCCGTAGCAGTCATCTCAGCTTTTGTTCTCTCAAGCAAAAGAAGTTGCTCTAGCCATCGACTTAACATGTCATTGGCTCTGACACCTGTTTCTGTGCTGTATGTTGATGCTTCAATATCTTTGGTTAATTCTGTAACTCGACTTGTTACTGCCTGCAAATCACGCTGTGCCTTGGCTAATTCTTCTTGGGACTCTGTGTCATTACCACCACCTTCACTACTCATGAGACGAAGGTTAGAAATACGGGACTGGATACGGGAAATATCACGTACCTGATTCGTGAATTCCTGGTTTGCACGAATCACTTGGGCACGGTTACCTAACTGACGTTCCAAATAATCTAAAAGATGCTTTGCTCTAGTATAGTTCATCAACTGGTCGTTACGGAAATTCTGTTGTTGTGCCTCCAAACCCGTTAATGCTTTTGTCTGTTCACCATAGTTGATAATTCTTTTTGAAATGTTATAGCGAATAAGATCATCTTCTGCATTAGAAAGTATACGGTAGAGACGAGCAACTTCTTTTTCGAAGAATTTGATGACATTACCGGTCTCTCCAAAACGAATCTGTTGATATTGACGCGCAAATACTTCATTTAAGATGTCCAATGTATTATACGCAATACCTGCATCGTTTGCAGAATAAGCGATATCCAACAAATCACTACGTTGAAGTTGCATGACCTTTAGACGTGAAGTAATACTGTTAATACCGAAATAGGGATGAAAATTTAATATGCCAAATAAGAAATTGTCCTGTGATGGTTTCTCGTAGGCTTTTAAGTTTGCGTATGTCTGCGATTCACTATTATGATTAATGAGGCCTTTTACGTCTGCAGGAACCATGGCATTCAGCTGGCGGAAATGCTCGGCAGAGATATAGTTGTTGTCCTTATTTGGATTACCATACATCATACAGCGTGCAAACAAACGAAGAGCTACCTCGTGAATTGTATTGTCAGTTGTAATAATCAACATCAAATTGGTAATGTTGGTTTGTGAATTACCACCTGCAACACCGATGCCTCCCTCCAAGTTGTAGGCAGTAATCATACCTGTGTAAATGGTTGTGTTAGTGTCATAGACACGTTCCATGTGTCGGGTCATAAACCACGCCACTATAAGGGCAATCATTGGTAAAATGATAAGGTACCAACGAATCTTATATAAAAAACGGACAATGTATCTGAATAAATCCATAATAATTAGTGATATTGTTGGTTATTTTTTGTTCTTTTTCTGTGCTTTGGCAGCCTGTTTGGCAGCTTTTTCTTGAGCTTTCTTTTCTGCGGCCTCCATCTTGGCATATTTCTTTTCCTCAGCCTGAGCAGTCTTGCGAATATGCTTCTCTATAGCCTTATTCTCCTTCTTAATTTGCTTTTCTGTCTTTTGATCACCGCTATCAAGGGTAATTTCTGTCGTGGTATTTGTTAATATTGGGGTATGCGACATAATTTCTAATGTAATAATATCAGTTGTGATGGCCGTCTGCATATTCTGGTATGAGCCAACAACTCCTAATTCATGTTCTTTTGTATAAGCATATCCCTCAATAGTCATATTCCCTTGATGAAAATCTTCGAGATTCAAAGCACCTGCTCCGATATAGGCAGCAGCTGATTCACCTGCTGTTTTTAATGTGACAAGGCTATTAGTGATTTTAATATATAAAGCTGTTATTTCTCTTTTTAAGTTGTCAAAAGCTTGGTCTTTATTATACATGGCCATATCTGCTTCTAACTTTTTACGTTTTACAGAAGCTGCCAAGTCTAAGATGTCTTCCAAAGGAACTGCTAAACTGACACCGACATTCCAATAGCTTTGTTCGCTACCTTGATATTGTTGGAGCACCATGCTATATGTGCTGGAATTCTGTCCCCACATATCCGTCTTACCATAACCATAGCTGGCGTGCCCATGGACATATGAAAAAATGTGACGCTTTTGTTTGGCGACTTCTGCAATAGCAAGTTCATGTGCTTTTTCCATTCTAAGTACTTGCGGATTTTGTTTGGCATTCTCCAATAGAACGGCCAATGGCGGCAGATGGAAATTGGAAAAGTTGATTTTACTGTTTTCGCTGGAGTCAAAGAAACCAGCGCTGATGCCGCTGTTGTTATACTGCGCACTTACAGATAATGGTAATAAGGTGAAAAGGTAAAAAGGTAAATACTTTTTCACCCGTCTGATGGTTTTGTTATAGTCAAAGAATTTCATATCGTTTTTTTTCTTCTTTTTTATACATTTTCTTTCTGAATGAAGGCTGTTAAGGTGCGGAAGATAATCTTCATGTCAAGCATGAAGTTATAGGTCTGTCCGTATCTGATATCCAACTGCTTACGCTCTTCGGCAGACATGTTGCCACCCTTGCCGCGCTCTTCGACTTGCCATAGACCTGTCAGACCGGCGGGAGCCATAAAGCGGTCAATGCTGGAGTCAACAGTCAACTTCTCGGCCTCATAGAGTGGGAGAGGACGGTTGCCGACGATAGACATATCGCCTTTAAGAATATTAAAGAGCTGCGGCAGTTCGTCAATGCTATATTTACGGATGAATTGTCCTACCTTTGTGATGCGTGGATCGTTCTCTATCTTGACAAAAGCATTCTCATTCTCAGTCTTCTTCTGCTTGTTAAAATCGCTCTCGGCCATGACGAAATCGTCGCCCACCAGCATGATTTCTTCATCGCCAATCATCATCATCGACTCCATGCCAGCATCAATCATGCTCTGTTCAGCCTGATCGCCCAAAGGTGCTGTCATCGTCTTGAGCTCCTCTTCCTGATTTTCTGCATACTGGTTGTGATCCTTGCTAAGTTCCTTAAGACGATCCTCTGCATCGATATACATGCTACGGAATTTCAGGAAGTCAAAAATGGTGTAGTTGGTGCCTACTCGCTTGGACCTAAACATGATGGGTCCAGGACTCTCCAAACGGATGGCAATAGCGGTAATGATGAAGACAGGAGAAAGAATGATGATGGCCAAACCAGAGAAGAAAATATCGAAAAGACGCTTCCAAACGGGTATCTGAAATTTCAGGATTCTGTATTTTGGAGCCTGGTCGTCAAACAAAATGTTTTCTCTATCAGAAATAAACTGAATTTTCTTGTTCAGCTCCGTAACAGTTGCACCTTTGACAATGGTGTCGTTTATGCCGCATTTCATATAGATATCACGCTCTTCAGTCGACATGTTGTCGGTAATAAGGATGATATATACGTTGCGACACTTTTTTCTCAGATAGGTGATGGCAGTAATGTCTTCATTACGAACATTCCGTTCGAAGAAAACGATGAAATGTTCGTTGGCAACATGCGGTGTACATATCTGGGCAGCATCCTTGTAGGCAGTGGTCATGCGTACCAACTGGCCAGGGATGTATTTCAGACGCTCTTGTGTCTTAGGATTATTACCTAAGTATACAACACCTATCATATATTAATAATGTATATACTATTATTAAATATTAGTTGGGAAGAATCTTTTTGACTCGGATTTTTAACTCCATGGGGTTGAACGGCTTGACAATATAGTCAACGGCACCGATTTCCAACAAACGGATGCGCTCACTGGTGGAGTCTTCGCTGGAGAGCATGATAACGGGAATATGGCGGAATAGTTCATTCTGCTTAATCCATTCCAAAAAATCGTCGCCGCGCATGCCTGGCATACGAATGTCAGAGATGATAAGGTCTGGCGTATTACCTGCTTGAAGCCATTTGACACCTTGCAAGCCATCTGGTAGCCATTGTACGTCATAATCACTCATCAAATAAATGGAGAGTACCTTTGCGATAGTCTCTTTGTCATCAAGTATTAGTATCTTCTTTTTCATATATGAAACAAAACTTTTGTCAACAGAATTATCTTTCTAACGTGCAAAGGTAAAAAAATATTTTTAATTGTAGTCAAATAATGATAAAAAATTGCTGAAAAAGTGTAAAAAAGTTGGTTTTTAAAAATATTTTAAAGAATTTTGTGGAGAAATAGAGATAAAAGTAGCAGATATATTTACGTCTAAAAATATAAACTATTTTTTTAAAGTTATGGCAAATAAGTATTTATTAGGTTTTGATGTCGGCAGTTCTTCTGTTAAGGCGTCTCTCGTGAGTGCAGATAGTGGTAAGTGTGTGGCAACGGCTTTTTTCCCTGAAAAAGAGGCTCCAATTATGGCTGTTAAGGCTGGATGGGCGGAACAGGATCCGCAAATGTGGTGGAATAATGCGAAGTTGGCATTGAAAAAGATTATGGCTGAAGCCGGTGCAAAGGCTGAGGATGTCCAGGCTATTGGCATTTCCTATCAGATGCATGGATTAGTGTGTGTGGATAAGAATCTGAAAGCTCTTCGCCCATCAATTATCTGGTGTGATTCCCGTGCTGTTCCTTATGGTGAAAAGGCACTCAAGGATTTAGGCCATGAGCAGTGTCTGAGTCACTTGCTGAACTCTCCAGGCAATTTTACAGCCGCAAAGTTGGCATGGGTGAAAGGAAACGAGCCGGAGATATATGAAAAGATATACAAAATAATGTTGCCTGGTGATTACATTGCCATGCGACTGTCTGGGGTACCCAATACGACTGTTAGTGGTCTCTCAGAAGGTATGTTCTGGGATTTCAAGAACAATCATGTAGCAGATTTCCTAATGAAATACTATGGTTTTGACGCTTCTTTGATTGCCGATATCGTACCGACGTTCTCTGTACAAAGTGAAGTGTGTGCTGAAGCTGCAGCCGAATTGGGACTGAAGGCAGGTACGCCGATTACCTATCGTGGAGGTGACCAGCCGAATAATGCATTGTCGCTGAATGTGTTGAATCCAGGCGAGATAGCTGCTACAGCTGGTACTTCAGGAGTGGTATATGGCGTTTTGGGTGATGTCAATTATGATTCTAAGTCGCGTGTCAACACCTTTGCCCATGTCAATCATACAGCGGAACAAACTCGTCTGGGTGTGTTGCTGTGTATCAATGGTACGGGTATACTGAATGCATGGACGCATCGCAATATTACACCTGAAATCGGCTATGCTGAGATGAACGACTTGGCAGCTAGTGTACCCATTGGTAGTGAGGGCGTTACGGTTATTCCTTTTGGTAATGGTGCAGAGCGTGTGCTGGAAAATAAAGAAATCGGATGCTCTATCAATGGTTTGAACTTTAACAAGCACAACAAGGCTCATTTGGTACGTGCTGCCCAGGAGGGTATCGTCTTCTCATTCTGCTATGGCATGGAGATTATGCAGCAGATGGGAATGGATATCAAGAAGATTCATGCTGGAAAGGCTAATATGTTCCTCAGTCCGTTGTTCCGTAATACGTTAGCTGGAGTCAGTGGTGCTACTATTGAACTCTATGATACAGATGGTTCTGTTGGCGCAGCCAAGGGGGCTGGTATTGGAGCAGGCATTTATAAAAATGCCGATGAGGCCTTTGCGTCCCTTGATAAACTTGAGGTTATTGAGCCCAATATCGCAGACCGCTCAGCATATCAGGCAGCATATGGCGCATGGAAGGAAACTTTGAATAATAAGATTTAATCCCAATAATCAAATATCGGCAATACCATGGTACTGCCGATATTTTTCTTGTGTACCTTATTATATAAAAACGTACTACTGAAAGGGGTATTTCAATTCTGTGGATGACATGTTCTGTATGGTGAATGTCCTTCCGAATTACCCATTTATGAAAATGCTTCAACAGTTTACGTGTTGCAAGATATTCAATACCTTAATGCCAATATTGGCAATACAATGGAATTTTAATGAAATTTTAATGAGGATTTGGAAAACATTTCTACAATAATGTGCTGATATATTGAGATTTATTTCATACCTTTGCAGCCGAGAATAGCAGACCAGTAGAGAACTAAATCAAAGACTGAAGGTATGAATATAGGTAAGCACATCGAAGAGATTCTGAGAAAGCAGGGTAAGTCCGCTGCTTGGTTAGCGACACAAATTCCTTGTGAACGTACTAATGTATACAACATTTTCAAGCGTAAAAGCCTGGATGTACGTTTGCTGATACGAATCAGTGTTATCTTAGGCTACGATTTCTTTAAGGAAATATCCGAGGAAACGTTTGGTAAGACTAAATAATTAAGGCCGTTGCCCTTTTGGCAGCGGCTTTTTTTATTTCTTTTGCACTTTTTTTATATTTATGCCGTTTCTTTGCAATATTTTTCGTACCTTTGCAACCAAATTGAATTCAATACAATATTATTAAACAATTTTTATGAACTTTACTTTGTTGATTACCGTCTTGGTGACGGCTTTAACATTGGTGGTTGCGGCTTACGTGGTAGCCAAGCTGATAGGACCCCGTTCCTATGCGAAGGTGAAAGGTGAGCCGTATGAGAGTGGTATCCCCACGCGTGGCAGCTCGTGGTTGCCTATGTCTGTGGGATTCTACCTCTTTGCCATCTTGTTCCTCATGTTTGATATAGAAACAGTGTTTCTGTATCCATGGGCAGTAGTAGTGAAGGAGTTCGGCGCAGCAGCCTTGCTGAGCATCGGCTTCTTCCTGGTAGTTCTGGTATTAGGCTTGGCGTATGCCTGGCGGAAAGGAGACTTAGAATGGAAGTAAGGAAACCGCACATCAAGAGTATTCCATACGAGGAGTGGAACGATAATGCCTCGTTGGAGAAGATTGTTGACGAACTCCATGAGGGTGGCGTCAATGTGGTGACGGGTTCGCTGGACCAGTTGATTAACTGGGGACGAAGCAACTCCCTCTGGTCTCTGACCTTCGCCACTAGTTGCTGTGGTATCGAGTTTATGGCCTGTGGCTGTGCACGTTACGACTTTGCCCGCTTCGGTTTCGAGGTGACACGTAACTCTCCCCGTCAAGCCGACCTGATCATGTGTGCCGGTACCATCACTCATAAGATGGCTCCTGCCCTGAAGCGTCTGTACGACGAGATGGCCGAACCTAAGTACGTGATTGCCGTCGGTGGCTGTGCTATTAGCGGTGGTCCTTTCAAGTCGAGCTACCATGTAGTGAAGGGTATCGAGGAAATCGTGCCCGTCGATGTGTTTATTCCTGGTTGTCCCCCACGCCCAGAGGCTATCATGTATGGCATGATGCAGCTGCAGCGTAAGGTGAAGATTGAAAAATTCTTCGGTGGTGCCAACCACAAGCAGACAGCTGAAGAAAAGGCTTTGGGTGTATCTAATGAGGAGTTGACATTCCGTTCGAAGCATAACGACCATCGTCGCGAGCCCATCGTGGTAACAGATGTTCCTAAAGAGTTTACAGAAGAGCTAAAGGCAAACAGCCAAGAGCAAACAGCTAAAGTAGAGGAGGACAAGGCATGAAACTAGAATTCTTATCATTCGATTTTGACAAGTTCGCCTCTGAGATGCAGAACTTGAAGGACAAGAAGGGCTTTGACTATCTTGTCACTATCGTTGGCGAAGACTTCGGTAAAGAGGAAGGTCTTGGTTGCGTTTATATCCTTGAAAACAGCAAGACCCACGAGCGTTGCTCAGTGAAGCAGATTGCCAAGACGCAGGTTTGCGGCGACGGTATGTCAAGCAATGGTAGCTGTGATTTGGAAGGCCAGATGCTGGCTTATATCCCCACCGTTTCAAACATTTGGAAGGTTGCCGACTTGCTGGAACGCGAGGTTTATGATTTCTATGGCATCGTGTTCTTGGGCCATCCCGATATGCGTCGCCTCTTTTTGCGTAGCGATTTCAAGGGCTATCCCTTCCGCAAGGACTGGCAGTTCAACGATAAGTACACCCTTGAGGACGATGTAGAGCCTGACTATGGTCTGGAGTATTACCTCGACAAGGACGGTAATCTCCAGTCAAAGCAGAACAAGCTGTTCGGTGCTGACGATTATGTCATTAACATCGGTCCCCAGCACCCTGCTACCCATGGTGTACTCCGTCTGCAGACGGTACTTGACGGCGAGACTGTCAAGCGCATTTATCCCCATTTGGGTTATATCCACCGTGCCATTGAGAAGATGTGGGAAGGCATGACCTATCCTCAGACGCTGGCGCTGACAGACCGTCTGAACTATTTAGGTGCCATGCAGCATCGTCATGCACTGGTAGGTGTTATTGAGGAGGCTCTTGAGGTTGAACTGACCGACCGCATCAAGTACATCCGTACCATTATGGATGAGTTGCAACGTCTTGACTCTCACCTGCTTTATACCTCTTGTGTGGCTCAGGACTTGGGTGCTCTGACTGGCATGCTTTATGGTATGCGTGATCGTGAGCATGTGCTGAACGTCATGGAGGAGACCACCGGTGGTCGTCTGATTCAGAATTACTACCGTATTGGTGGTTTGCAGGATGATATCGATCCAAACTTCGTCAAGAACTGTAAGGATCTCGTGAAGTATCTGCGTCCTACGATTCAGGAGTATATGGATATCTTCGGTGACAATGTCATCACCCACAACCGCTTGGAGAACTGTGGTCCGATGTCGCTTGAGGATTGTATCAACTACGCCGTGACCGGTCCTGCCGGACGTGCTTCCGGTTGGAAGAACGATGTACGTAAGAACCATCCATACGATATGTATGACAAGGTGGAGTGGGAGCAATGTACGCTGACAGGCTGTGACTCTATGGACCGTTACCTCGTTCATATCAACGAGATGTACCAGAGTCTGAACATTATTGAACAGCTCATCGACAATATTCCAGAGGGCGACTTCTATGTCAAGCAGAAGCCTATTATCAAGTGTCCCGAGGGACAGTGGTACTATTCTGTTGAGGGTGTGGCTGGTGAGTTTGGTGTCTATCTCGACTCTCGTGGCGACAAGAGCCCATATCGCATGAAGATGCGTCCAATGGGTCTCTCGCTGGTTGGTGCCTTCGACCCGATGCTGCGTGGTCAGAAAATTGCCGACCTGATTGCTACCTGTGCTGCTATTGACGTTGTAATTCCTGATATTGACAGATAGTCGAAGAATAAAAGAATAAAACAATAAAAGAATAAAGATTATGTTCGACTTTTCTATTATAACACAGTGGTTCGACCAGTTGCTCAGGATTACAATCGGATGTCCTGACTGGTTAGCGATATTGATTGAGTGCATCCTCGTCGGCACGGCTATTCTCGTAGGATACGCGCTGATTGCGATTGTACTGATTTTTATGGAGCGTAAGGTCTGTGCCTACTTCCAGTGCCGTCTTGGCCCGATGCGAGTAGGTTACTGGGGCTTGCTGCAGGTGTTTGCCGATGTGCTGAAGATGCTCATCAAGGAGATTTTCATCGTCGACCGTGCTGACAAGCTGCTCTACCTTGTTGCTCCGCTCTTGGTGATTATTGGCTCTGTAGGTGCCTTCTCGTTCCTCCCTTGGAACAATGGTGCTACAGTGCTCGACTTCAACGTTGGTGTGTTCCTGCTTACAGCCGTCTCTTCAATAGGCGTGGTGGGTATCTTCCTTGCCGGTTGGGGTTCTAACAACAAGTACTCAGTGGTTTCGGCCATGCGTGGTGCTGTGCAGATGATTTCTTACGAGATGTCGCTCTGCCTCTGCCTGATTACAGCTGTGATTCTGACAGGTACGATGCAGATGTCGGGTATTGTTGAGGCACAGACAGGTCCTTGGAAATGGCTCATTTTCCAGGGGCATATCCCTGCCATCATCGCCTTCTTCGTATTCCTCATTGCAGGTAACGCTGAAGCTAATCGTGGTCCATTCGATATGGCAGAGGCCGAGAGTGAGTTGACCGCCGGTCATCATACCGAGTATTCTGGTATGGGCTTCGGTTTCTTCTATCTCGCTGAGTTCCTGAACCTCTTCATCATCGCAGGTATCGCTGCTACAGTGTTCCTCGGTGGTTGGGCACCTGTGAACATTGGTATCGAGGCTTTCGATGCAGTGATGAACTACATCCCCGGTATCGTCTGGTTCATGGGTAAGGCCTTCTTCCTGGTTTGGATTCTGATGTGGATTAAGTGGACGTTCCCCCGTCTGCGTATCGACCAGATTCTGAAGCTAGAGTGGAAGTATCTCATGCCGTTGGCACTGCTCAACCTGGTGATTATGACTGTTGTTGTGGCCCTGGGCCTATATATTAAATAGGTATACCTAGGAAGTCCTAGGAATCCTAGAAAAAAACTAGAAAGCAATGGAAGATAATAAAACATATTTCGGAGAAATCGGGCACGGCTTGAAGACACTTGCCGTTGGCATGAAGACCTCCTGGAAGGAATACTTCAAGGACTTCTTCACCAACAAGTCTACCGAGCAGTATCCCGAGAACCGCAAGACAACGCTTCATGTGGCTAAGCGCCACCGTGGCCGTCTCGTCTTCAAGCGTAATGACGACGGCAGCTACAAGTGTACGGCTTGCACATTGTGTGAGAAGTCCTGTCCCAACGGCACCATCAAGATTGTGAGCCACATGGCCGAGGACCCTGAGACGGGCAAGAAGAAGAAGGTACTCGACGACTATCAGTACGACTTGGGCGACTGCATGTTCTGTCAGCTCTGCACCAATGCGTGCAACTTCGATGCCATCGAGTTTACCAATGATTTCGAGAATGCCGTCTTTGACCGTTCAAAGCTGGTGCTCCACCTCGACAAGGAGGTCTATGAGGGCGGTTCACTGCCTGGCCTGATTGACGGCGGTGCATCCTACGAGATTGGCAAGTTTAACACTAAAACGAAGTAAGGACTATGGCAAATATAATCATGTTTTGCATCCTCGCGGTCGTCATCCTCGGCTCTGCCGTGATGTGTGTGACGACGACGCGTATCATGCGGGCCGCAACAGCTATGCTGTTCGTGCTCTTTGGTGTGGCAGGTCTTTACTTCCTGCTCGACTATACATACCTTGGTGCTGCCCAGATTTCGGTTTATGCCGGTGGTGTGACGATGATTTACGTCTTCGCCATCCAGCTGGTCAGCAAGCGTACATTGCAAGGACTGACAGAGCGTATGAAGGGCAGCCGCGTCCTCTGGGGCGGTCTGCTGGCACTCATCGGCTGTGTCACCGTCGTCCTTGTACTCTGGAAGAATCAGTATATCATGGCCGGCATGGCAGCCCCCGACGTGGAGGTTCCCATGAAGGACATCGGCGAGGCCCTGGTGGGTGCCGGCAAGTATCAGTATGTGCTCGCCTTCGAGTTCATCTCGCTGTTCCTGCTGGCTTGCATCATCGGCGGTTTGATGGTTTCACGTAAAGAGGAGGAGAAGTAAGCTATGGTACCCGTACAATGTTATTTCGTGCTCAGCGCACTTTTGTTCTTCATTGGCGTCTTCGGCTTCATCACACGCCGCAACCTGATTGCCATGCTGATTTCCGTCGAGTTGATTCTCAATGCCGTTGATATTAATTTTGCCGCTTTCAACCGCCTGCTGTTCCCCGGCTCGATGGAGGGTATGTTCATGACGCTCTTCTCCATCGGTGTCAGCGCAGCCGAGTCGGCAGTGGCCATTGCCATCATCATCAATGTCTACCGCAACTTCCGTAGTGATAGCGTTGACAGCATCAAGAACATGAAACTGTGAGTAAAGGTAAACAAGTAAAAAGGTAAACAAGTAAAAGACTATGGATATATATAGTTGTTCATTTCTAATCCTTCTGCTGCCTGCGCTCTCTTTCGTGATTCTGGCGCTGGCGGGTATGAAGATGTCGCATAAGACCGCCGGTCTTATCGGCACCACCTCATTAGGACTGGTGACCGTACTGTCGTATATGACGGCATTCAGCTATTTCACCGCTGACCGTCTGGCTGACGGTACGTTCCCGACGCTCGTCCCCTACAACTTCACCTGGCTGCCGTTGGGCAACCTGCACTTCGACATGGGTATTCTGCTGGATCCCATCTCGGTGATGATGCTCATCGTCATCAGCACGGTGTCGTTTATGGTACATATCTATTCCTTCGGCTACATGCACGGTGAGAAGGGCTTCCAGCGCTACTATGCGTTCCTGAGCCTCTTCACCATGTCCATGCTCGGACTGGTGCTCGCCACCAACATCTTCCAGATGTACACCTTCTGGGAACTCGTGGGTGTCAGCTCCTATCTGCTGATTGGTTTCTACTATCCGCTGAAGCCTGCCATTGCCGCCTCTAAGAAGGCATTCATCGTGACGCGCTTCGCCGATATGTTCTTCCTCATCGGTATCCTGCTCTTCGGCTACTATACCGATTCGTTCAGCTTCTCGTTTGCCGGCGACATCCAGATGGGCGTGGGTACAACCCCGTTCATCGAGGGCAACGCTGCCAAGGCTATGGCTGCCGGAGCATTCATCCTGCCTACGGCTTTGGTACTGATGTTCATCGGTGGTGCCGGTAAGAGTGCTATGTTCCCGTTGCACATCTGGCTGCCCGATGCCATGGAGGGTCCGACGCCTGTCTCTGCACTCATCCACGCTGCTACGATGGTGGTAGCCGGTGTGTTCCAGATTGCCCGTATGTTCCCGCTGTGGGTTGAGTACGCTCAGCCGCAGATGAGCATCGTGGTTTGGGTGGGTGTCTTCACCGCTTTCTATGCCGCTGCCGTGGCTTGTGCCCAGAGCGACATCAAGCGTGTGCTGGCCTTCTCGACCATTTCGCAGATTGCCTTCATGATGGTGGCATTGGGCGTTTCGCTGCCCGGTCACCACGGCGTGCTCGACAACCACGCACAGCTCGGTTTCATGGCTGGTATGTTCCATCTGTTCACCCATGCCATGTTCAAGGCTTGTCTGTTCCTCGGTGCCGGTTGTATCATCCATGCCGTCCACTCAAACGAGATGGCCATGATGGGTGGCTTGCGCAAGTATATGCCCATTACCCATATCACGTTCCTCATTTCGTGTCTGGCCATTGCCGGTATTCCTTTCTTCTCGGGCTTCAGCTCGAAGGATGAGATTATCACCGCCTGCATGGCCTACAGCCCTGTGGTAGGATGGATTATGACGGGTATTGCTGCCATGACTGCCTTCTACATGTTCCGCCTGTACTACGGCATCTTCTGGGGAACAGAGAATGTGGAAGCCCACGAGCATCACACGCCGCACGAGGCTCCTGCTACGATGACCATTCCTTTGATTGTGCTCTGCGTCATCACGATGGGTGTAGGTATCTACACGACCATTGCAGGTTTTGCAGGGTGGGGTGGCAGCTTCGGCCAGTTTGTCAGTGCCGAGGGTACCAACTACACCATCCACTTCAACACGCAGATTGCTGCTACGTCTACGATTATTGCCATCCTGAGCATCTGTCTCGCCACCTATATCTATAAAGGTGAGAGCCAGCCTATTGCCGACCGCCTGTACAAGACGTTCCCGAAGCTGCACCGTGCAGCCTACAAGCGTTTCTATCAGGACGAAATATGGCAGTATGTCACGCATCGCATCATCTTCCGCTGCATCTCAAAACCCATAGCATGGTTCGACCGCCACGTCGTTGACGGCACGTTCAACTTCATGGCATGGGGTGCCAACGAGGCCGGCGAATCGCTGCGCCCCTGGCAGAGCGGCGATGTCCGTCAGTATGCCGTCTGGTTCCTGACAGGTTCCGTTGCATTAACGTTAATCCTGCTTGCGATATAAATCGTAAATAGTAAATAGTCAAAACGTAAATTACATTTATGAGTATATTAACATTATTCGTAGTAATCCCCGCCCTGATGCTCGTCGGCCTTTGGCTGGCCAAGAGCCTTAATCAGGTGCGTGGCGTGATGGTGGCTGGCGCATCGTGTCTGCTGGCCCTGTCAGTATGGCTGACCATCTATTTCGTTCAGCAGCGTGCAGCAGGTAATACCGACGTGATGCTGTTGACGGCTTCTACGCCGTGGTTCAAGCCCCTTAATATTGCCTATTCTGTCGGTGTCGACGGCATCTCTGTCGTCATGCTCCTTCTGTCGAGCATCATCGTCTTTACGGGAACCTTTGCCTCGTGGCAGCTGAAACCGCTGACCAAGGAGTATTTCCTGTGGTTTACCCTGCTGTCGACGGGTGTCTACGGCTTCTTTATCTGCACCGACATGTTCACGATGTTCATGTTCTACGAGGTGGCTCTGATTCCCATGTACCTGCTGATTGGTGTCTGGGGTTCAGGCAACAAGGAGTATGCTGCCATGAAGCTGACGCTGATGCTGATGGGAGGCTCGGCCCTCTTGATTATCGGTCTGTTAGGCATCTATTATTTCAGTGGTGCCACGACTATGAACGTCAACGAGATTGCTGCCATGCACAACATCCCCGTTGACATCCAGAAGATGTTCTTCCCCTTCATCTTCATTGGCTTCGGTGTGCTGGGCGCCCTGTTCCCCTTCCACACATGGTCACCTGACGGTCATGCTTCGGCACCTACGGCAGTGTCAATGCTTCACGCAGGTGTGCTGATGAAGTTAGGAGGCTACGGCTGCTTCCGTGTAGCCATGTATCTGCTCCCTGATGCCGCCTACGAGCTGGCTTGGATATTCCTGATTCTGACGACCATATCCGTGGTCTATGGTGCTTTCTCGGCTTGCGTACAGACCGACCTGAAGTATATCAACGCCTATTCGTCGGTGTCGCACTGTGGTCTGGTGCTCTTCGCCCTGCTGATGATGACCAAGACTTCCTGTACGGGTGCCATCCTGCAGATGCTGTCGCACGGTCTGATGACGGCCCTCTTCTTTGCCCTCATCGGTATGATCTACGGTCGTACGCATACCCGCGACATCCGTGAGCTGGCTGGTCTGATGAAGATCATGCCGTTCCTCGCCGTGGGCTACGTTATTGCCGGTCTTGCCAACCTCGGACTCCCCGGCTTCTCGGGCTTCATCGCTGAGATGACCATCTTCGTCGGTGCCTTCGGTGCCGAGCCGCTGAGTGGCGACCCGAACACGTCGTTCCGTATGGTGGCAACGATCATCGCCTGTACGTCGATTGTCGTGACGGCCGTCTACATCCTGCGTGTCGTTGGCAAGATTCTGTATGGTGAGGTGGAGAACAAGCACTTCCTCGAGCTTACCGACGCAACGTGGGACGAGCGTGTCGCCGTCATCTGCCTCATCTTCTGTGTGGCAGGCCTCGGCTGTGCACCGTTCCTGTTCAGTGACATGATCTCGCCGGCTGCCGGTAGCATCCTGAAATCAATTGGTGTAATGTAAAGAAAGGAGGATAAAGATATGAATTACGGACAATTCCTACAAATGATTCCCGAGTTTTATCTCGTGCTCATCTTGCTGGCAGTTTTTGCAGTAGACTTCATCGCCCACAAGAGCGAGAAGAAGCATGACGTCCTCTATGCCGTGACGGTGGCTCTGCTGGCCGTCCTTCCCGTGCGCATCGCCTTTTTGTCGGAACCTGCAGAGGCCTTTGGCGGTCTCTATGTGGCGTCGCAGATGGCCAATGTCATGAAAGTCATCCTGACAGTAGGTACGCTCATTGTGGTCATCATGGCTCAGCCCTGGCTGAAGACTGTTAAGAAGTACGAAGGTGAGTTCTATATGCTTGTGGTTTCCACCCTGCTGGGTATGTACATCATGATCAGCAGCGGCAATTTCCTGATGTTCTTCCTCGGACTGGAGACGGCATCCGTGCCGATGGCCTGCCTTGTCGCCTTCGACCGTCTGAAGAAGCAGTCTGCCGAGGCAGCCGCGAAGTATATCCTCACCGCCACGTTCTCGAGCGGCGTGATGCTCTATGGCATCTCGTTCCTCTATGGCGTCACGGGAACGCTCTATTTCGACGACATGGCCCAGCGCCTGTCCCAGAGTGCGTTCTATACCGCCGACTGGGGACTGGCCATCGCCGGCATGGTGTTCTTCTTCAGTGGCCTGGGCTTCAAGCTCTCGCTGGTGCCCTTCCACCTCTGGACGGCCGACACCTATCAGGGTGCTCCCACGCCGGTCACTGGCTACCTGAGCGTCGTCTCCAAGGGTGCTGCCGCCCTGGCGCTGTGCATCATCCTCGACAAGGTGTTTGGTTCTATGTTCGAGTATTGGCAGGTGCTGCTTGGTGTGGTCATCGTGCTGACCATCACCGTTGGTAACCTCTTCGCCATCCGCCAGTCGGAACTGAAGCGCTTCATGGCATTCTCGTCCATCTCGCAGGCAGGTTACATCATGCTCGCCGTGCTGGGCAATACCGATATGGGTGCCGTGGCGCTGACGTACTACGTGCTGGTCTATGTCGTGGCCAATATGGCTGTCTTCACCGTCATCAACGTCGTGGAGCACAATGGCGGCAACACGCAGATGGCGTGCTACAACGGCTTCTACCAGACGAACCCGAAGCTGTCGTTGCTGATGACGCTGGCATTGTTCTCGCTGGCAGGCATCCCGCCGTTCGCAGGTATGTTCTCGAAGTTCTTCGTCTTCATGGCTGCCGCCGGCGAGGGGTCGTTCCTGGCTTACTTCGTGGTGTTCGTGGCCTTGGTCAACACGGTGGTGTCACTCTACTACTACCTGTTGATTGTCAAGGCGATGTACATCACCAAGACCGACGCGCCGCTGCCCACGTTCCGCAGCGACGGTAACACCCGCCTGTCGCTGGCACTCTGCACCGCTGGTGTCATCGCCTTCGGCGTGGTGTCGTGCATCTACGGCTGGATAGCCGCAGCAGCATAATCGTCTAATTTATAGACAGTATTGAATATAAACAAAAAATAGAGTCGCATGGCCAATCCCTTTCATAAGATATTGAACTGGTACTTTACCAGAAACTCCCTGCCTTACTGGGTCATGTTTCTTGTTGACAGTTTTATCCTGTTCATGTCGGGATTCTTCGTATATTGGGTGTTCCACCGCAGTATACAGACCCTGATCCACGCGGACACCCTGTCCCTGGTCATGCTCTTCTATATCGCACTGAGCTGGGTGGGTATGAGAATGTTCCATACCTATTCCGGCATCGTGCGCTACTCGTCGTTCGTCGACCTGATGCGAGTGGCTTACGCCAATCTCGTATCGCTGGTATTGGCGCTTGTCGTGCATTACGTCCTCACGCGATTCCATCTGCCAGTCGTCGAGCTGATGACCTCGGTACAGATTATCCTGGTTTTTGTCGTCTCGACACTGGTCATGTGGGCAGTACGTGTCATGGTGAAAAACCTCTATGAGGTGATGTCCAGCAGCAAGCGGTCGAAGCCTGCCCTCATCTACGGCTCCATGAGTGGTGTCGTGGCGCTGGCCAAGAGCGTCCGTATGCAGGAGCCTCGTCAGTTCCTTGTCAAGGGCTTCCTGACCACCGATCCTCACGATGTCCATGACCGGCTTATGGGCGAGCATATCTACGACCCGAGTTACGACAACCTGTACGAGATTATTAACAACAACCATATAGAGGCTCTGCTCGTGTCGCCGACGCGTGTTTCTGAGTTCCGCAACGATAGGGACTTGCAGGACTTGATGATTAACGCCGGTGTGCGTATCTATATGGTTGCACTTGCGCCGGAGGCCAGTGACAGCTGGTCTCCGGCGCAAGCGCAAACGCAAGCGCAAACGCAAGCGCAAACGCAAGCGCAAGCTGGAAGGGATGTTGAAAATTCTTCTACTGTCAACCTGGCTCACTTGCATGAGGTGAGTGTCGAGGATTTGTTACCTCGCGACGAGATCAAGGTTGACATGAACTCCATTGCCCAGCAACTCTCTGGCAAGCGTATTCTCATTACTGGCGCTGCGGGCTCCATCGGCTCCGAACTGGTGCGTCAGGTGGCTCTCTTCCGTCCTGCAGCGATGATGCTTATCGACCAGGCTGAGACCCCCAGTCACGATATCCGCCTGATGATGGCGAAACGCTTCCCCTCTGTTGATGCCACGACGGTAGTGACGAGCATTACCCATGCCCACCGTATGGAGAAGATTTTTAGCTCATTCCGTCCCGACTACGTGTTCCATGCTGCTGCCTACAAGCATGTGCCGATGATGGAGGACAATCCGGCCGACGCCGTTCTCAATAACATCTACGGCACGAAGGTGCTCGCTGACCTCAGCGTGAAATACGGTGTTAAGAAGTTCGTGATGATCTCTACCGACAAGGCCGTCAACCCCACGAATGTCATGGGCTGTTCGAAGCGCATCTGTGAGATCTATGTACAGGCCCTCGACAGCTTTATGGCCAGCCGTGGCGAGTCTTCAACGAAGTTTGTCACCACACGCTTCGGCAACGTCCTCGGTTCTAACGGCAGTGTCATACCCCTGTTCAAGGAGCAGATTAAGGCCGGTGGTCCTGTGACGGTGACCCATCGCGACATCATCCGCTACTTTATGCTCATCCCCGAGGCTTGTAAGCTGGTGCTCGAGGCCGGTACGCGCGGTGATGGTGGCGAGATTTTCGTCTTCGACATGGGCAAGCCCGTCCGCATTGCCGACTTGGCGCAGCGTATGATTCGGCTGAGTGGTGCCAAGAACGTGAAAATCGAGTACACGGGACTCCGTGACGGTGAGAAACTCTACGAGGAGGTGCTCAGCGACCAGGAGAACACGAAGCCGTCGTTCCACGAGAAGATTCGTATTGCCGATGTTCGCCCCTACGACTTTGAGCAGGTGGGCGAAGCCATTGACGATCTGATTGAGCAGGCAAAGCAGTACGACGATATGGAGACAGTCAGGAAGATGAAGGAAATTGTGCCCGAATACAAGTCGAACAACTCTATCTACGAGAAACTCGATAAGCACGCATCCCGATAACTCCCGTTTAGCACGCATTTCGTCAAAATCCCGTTTAGCATGAACGACTATCAGTATCATATTTTTTCGCCCTACCGTGTCTGTCCCCTAGGGGCTCACGTCGACCACCAGCATGGTCTGGTGACGGGCTTTGCCATCGACAAGGGTATCGACTTGTGGTTCAACATCCGTGAGGACGATGTTGTCAACCTCTCGTCGCTGACGTTCGAGGGTGAAGTGTCGTTCCGTGTCACGGCACCCTCGCAGGTGCGCGAACGCCATTGGGGTGACTATGCCCGTGGTGCGAAGTTCGCCCTGCGTAAGCGTTTCGAGCTGACTCACGGACTGGACGGCGTCATCAAGGGCTCGCTGCCTGTTGGTGGCCTGTCGTCGAGTGCGGCTGTCCTCATCGCCTACGTTATGGCACTGGCCAAGGCCAACGACATCGTGCTTCAGCCCTTCGAGGTGGTAAAGATTGCCTCCGAGGCCGAGCGCGAGTACATCGGACTGAATAACGGTCTGCTCGACCAGGCGTGTATCGCTCTGGGCAAGAAGAATGGCTTGCTGTTCCTCGACTGCGACTCCAACGAGTGGCGAATCATTAAGCGCCACCCGGATATGCCGGAGTTCGAGATTGGCATCTTCTTCTCGGGACTGACGCGCTCGCTGGTCAACAGCGACTACAACTTGCGTGTCTATGAGTGCAAGACGGCAGCATGGAATATGCTGGCCTATCTCGACCAGCCACTGAAGACGTTCGACAAGACGTTCCTCCGCGACATCCCCAAGAGCACCTACGACAAGACGAAGATAGCCATGCCTGCCCGCTTTGCCCGTCGTGCCGAGCACTTCTACTCGGAGTACCGTCGTGTGCGACAGGGTGTGACGGCCTGGGAGACGGGTAACCTGAAACTCTTTGGCAAACTCTCCTTTGACTCCTGTGAGTCGAGCATCCACAACTACGAGTGCGGCTCGCCCGAGCTCATTGCCATCTACGACATCATGCGCCAGCTGCCTGGCGTCTATGGTGGTCGCTTCTCGGGTGCTGGCTTCAAGGGTGCTTGCATCGCACTTGTCGATCCCGCCTACAAAGCCGATATCGAGAAGACGCTAACGGAACGCTATCTGGAGCAGTTCCCGGAGTACGAGCGTACCTTCCAGGTGTTCTGGGTGCATCCCGACAACGGCGCCCGCTTTGTGTAGTTCATCGTTTTGCTCACGCATCTCTATACCGTTATGAAGCAGATCTGTATCATTGCCGGTGCACGCCCCAACTTCGTGAAGGTGGCACCGTTGTTGCGTGCTTTCGACAAGACCGAGGGTGCCGACTGCCGTCTGATCTTTGCAGGCAGCGAGGACGACCCGACGCTGGAGGCATCGCTCTTCGACGACCTTCAGATGCGTCATCCCGACGTCTGCCTCGGCGTCACCAGTACGCGTGTCAATGAGATTACCGCTCAGGTGATGGGCGAGCTCGACCAGTATCTCGAGCAGCATCCCACCGACATCGTCATCGTCGTCGACGACCTCGCCTCGACGATGGCCGCCGCCATCACCGCCAAGAAGCGCGGCATCCGTGTCGCCCATCTCGTGGCTGGCACCCGCTCGTTCGACATCACCATGCCCAAGGAGATCAACCGTCTCGTCATCGACGCCCTGAGCGACTATCTGTTCACCGCCGGCATCAAGAGCAATAGCGTGGCCACCCGTGAGCAGCAGTCGGAGACGGCTCAAACTTATATGGTGGGCAACATCCTGATGGACACGCTGCGCTATAACCTCCCGCGCTTCCGTGAGCCCGCAGCCCTTCAGCTGCAGCCTTCCACCTATCTCGTCTTCACGCTGAATCGCCGTGCCCTGATTAGCGACGAGGAGCAGCTGCGGCTGATGCTGCAGACGCTCATCAGCGAGACGGCCGACATCCCCATCGTGGCGCCGCTGCGTGGCTCCGCTCTGGGCGTCGTCGTACGCTTGCTCACGGAGCTGGGCGTGTCAGAATCGAAGTTCCGCGTGCTGACGTCGTTGCCTTACCTGGAGTTCGGCTGGCTGACGGCTCATGCCCGTGGCATCATCACCGACTCCGGCAACGTGGCCGAGGAGGCGACTTTCAACGGTGTGCCTTGCATCACGCTCAACGACTACACCGAGCATCAGGAGACCGTCACCGTTGGAACGAACGTCCTCGTTGGCAGCGATGGCGCGAAGTTCTCTACTGCGCTTTCCGACATGGTTCGTGGTGAGTGGAAAAAATCAGCGCTCCCGGACCGTTGGGACGGCAGGAGCGCTGAGCGTATTGTTCAGATTCTTCTTAATCAGTAACCGGACTTCTTATTCAGTAACCGGAACCAGTTTTATTCCGAAGAGGTTCACCGACTTGTCCTTCGTCAGTTCATGACTGCCGGCCTCAAGCGTTGTGGTGTGGGTGTTGCCCGAACCACTGATCTTTGCGCCGTCAATCTTGATGCTGGCCGTCTCGGTGGAAGCGAAGTAGAGTGTCATCGTCATCTTCTGCGTCAGCGTGAACTTCACCGACGTGGCCGTCTCCATCTTCAGACAGGTCTTATACTCCGTACCATCGATGGTGGCCGATCCCTTGCTGTTCGAGCCGTTGCCAGTGACGGTGAAGAGCGCGCTGCTGGGTTTTCCGCTCTTGTCGAACGTGCAGAGGACTGTTCCCTCCACACCGGGTGTCGGCTGTTCGCCGCCCTGTTCGCCGCCCTGTTCGCCGCCTTGTTCACCACCTTGTTCACCACCTTGTTCACCACCTTGCTCACCACCTTGTTCGCCGCTCTCAGCATTCTCGTCGCCGAAGATGCCCACGAGCGTCGTCTTGTAGTTGTCGAGCAGTCCTCCCAGCACGGGGTCGTAGGCTGAGTCGGTGTCGTCGTTGCCCACATTGTCTGTGAAGGTGTAGCTGAAGTCGCCGTGCCCAATGCGTCCGGCACCGTAGTATCCCGTGACGATGGCCGGTACGTCGGCAGCGGCATCGGGCGTGTACTGGTAGATGCGTGTGGCGTCGGTGTCGAAGTTGTTATACGTTGTGCCGCCTTCCTTCGTTACCTCAGTAGCGGGTACCTGCTCGTCGCGTGTAGCAGTCTCGTAGGCATCGTATCCTGTCGTGGCGGGAGCCTTCTGGGTGCAGTACTTGAAGTTCTTGATGGTGCGGTCAAAGTAGTTGCCGAAGGCCTTGATCATGCCGCCCTTCTCGCCGCTGAAGGTGCCGCTGCCCTGGGCGTCGGTGCCCTGTAGCGAGGAGAGGATGGGCTTCTTGGTCTTCAGGAAGTAGTTGTTCTCCACGAAGACGCTGGCGCCGCTGGTGGCTCCTACACCATACTTGGCCACGTTGTCGAAGTAGTTGTTCCACACGTGGACGGTCATGGTGCGGACACGCGGATGACGGGAGTCTGAGTGGTCGAACCAGTTGTGGTGGTAGCTAATGTAGTTGGGGCCGCTCTCGTCTTTCATGCCAAACATATTGGTCTTGCCGGTATCCCAGTAGTGGCAGTAGCTGACGGTGACGTACTTCGAGTCGGCTTTCACGTCGATGGCACCGTCGCCCTTGGCGTGGTCGCCGCCACCGTTGGGGCCGTAGAAGACGTCCATGTGGTGAATCCAGATATTGGAGTTGTCGGTGTCGAGGCTGAGACCGTCGTCCAGACAGCGCATGATGCCCATGTTACGGAACTCCACGCTCTTGCTGTTGCGCACCAGGAATCCGAAGCTGCGGATGGTGGCATCGTCGCCGATACCCTCGAAGGTGATGTTCAGTTCGCTGTCAGCCCTACGGCCCTTCACCTGGATGCCTTCCTCCTTGCTGCCCACGGCATCAAGGTCAGCTTTCTCTACGAGACCGATGAAGCGGAAGGCGATGGGCGTCGTGTCGTAGCCCTTTTCGTAGCCTGTGATGATGGCCTGCAGACCTGTACACTTGGTGGTGCCTCCCTTGGCGTCGGTCTTAACGGTGGTGGTGATGGTCTTAGCCGTCTGCTTCGTGACGTAGAACACCTTGGCACCTGCCTTCAGCGTGCCGTCGTTGTTGTAGGCTCCAACGCCCGACTGGTAGTTGAAGTGGGCGTAGCCCGTGCGGTCGTAGCTCTTCACCTCCAGGCTGCTGACGCTGCTGCCCTTGGCGGTCTGCTCGTTGCCGTTACTGTCGACGGGAACGACCTTCAGCTCATAGGTGCCGGCCTTCAGTCCCACGACGTCGGCACGGCCGTAGCTGCCGTAGTTGCGCACCAGCTGCTCGTCAATCTTCGTGAAGTCGGTGTACTGTCCGCCCTTGACGTAGACATGATATGTCTTTGCGCCGTCCAGGGGCTGCCACTTGGCATAGACGCTCTCCAACCATCCCTTCGACTCCGTGATCTTCACGTCGCCGTTGATGATTTCGCCGGGCGTTGGATCGTCGCCAGGTGTCGGTGCTGGGTCGTCGCCGGGCTCCTCCTGCTGCTGTTTCTTCTGGAAGTGAATCTTTTGCACGTTGCTGTAGCTGTCGCTGCCTACGGTCACCCTGCCGTTGGCGTCAATGGCTATTGCGCCAATGACGGCCGTGTTGTAGACCTTCTGGCTGTTATCGTTCAGCGTGATGATGGCCTTGTTGTAGTCATCGCCCGTCTGCTGGGCAGTTGCTGTTGTCAGCACTGCCAGCAGTAGGGCTATCGTGAGTAGTAGTTGCTTTTTCATTTTTTCAATGCTTAATTCTTAATTCTTAATTCTTAATGCTTAATGCTCAATGCTCGAACTATCCTCGTTCCTCGTTTTTCGTTCCTCGTTTCTCGTTCCTCGTTTCTCGTTCCTCGTTCCTCGAAGAACTTCAATTTTTCAATTCTTCAATTTTTCAATTTTTCAACACTTTCACCACCTTCGTACCTTTCTTAATAATGTACGAACCCTTCTTCGGCGCCTTCTTCAGTTGGCGGCCGCTCATGTCGAAGTAGGCGAGGGGAGCATCCTTCGCCTCGCTCTCCAGCGCTTTCAGGGCGTCGACCACGGTGAAGACGATGGTCACCGTCTCCATGTCGACCGTCTGCGTCGTGCCGTTGGCCAGGTGTAGCACCACCTTGTCGTCGTCGAACGTCAGCTTAGTCACCGTCTCCGTCTGCTGCTGCTGTCCTACGGTCACCACGGCCTTCTTTGTCTGGGCCCCGGCAGTCAGCACCGTTGCCAGTACAACCGCTGTCATGAGCACTTTCTTCGTGTGGTCTCCCACTATCAGTTTTCTCATTGTTCTTCTTTGTTTTAGTCTGTTAATAGCTTTTCGATGCAAAGGTAGTGCAAAGCAGGCAAAACGCCAAATGTCTCTTGTGAAAATATTACGCAAACGTTTTAGTCCTCTTGCCCCTTGCTCCTTGCTACTTGCCCCTTCCATTCCATGAAAATTCCACACTTTTGCATCTTTTTTCATGTAAATTGTAAAAAAACGCCCATTTCTGATACAACTTACAGTTTTTTTACCTATATTTGCAGTCGAAAGCACGATAAATACCTATTAATTAACTCATAGTATTAACTTTAAACTAACAAGCGTATGAAAAAGATTTTGATGATTGCGTGCATGATCATTGCCAGCACGGCAGCTTTCGCACAGGCAGGAAAGACCACTATCGGTATCCACGGCGACTACATGCTCGACGATCCCAACAACTTCGGTATCGGCGCTAACATGGGCTACGAGTTCATTGACAATGTCCGTGGTGTGGCTGAGTTCAACTACCTCCTGAAGAAGGACCATGTGAGCTATTGGAACGTCGATCTGAAAGCTGAGTATCTGTTCAAGTTCGGTCAGCTCGTGGTTTATCCGCTGGTAGGTATCGACCTCACGGGCTGGAAGGTCTCTTATGACGGTCACAGTGATGACGACTCGAAGCTGGGTTTGAATATCGGTGGCGGCGCAGAATACTGGCTGTCTAATAGCCTCGCCCTGAAGGCTGAGTACAACTACAAGACGCAGTACGACGGCTGGAGCCTGCTGAAGTTTGGTGTGGTCATCCCGTTCTAAGTCTTTAGCGCTTTCAAACTATAACAAAAGAGACATTGTCCTAACAGACATCCTCATCAACGAAAATCTTCAAAAATCCGACAAGACTCATTCGTAGTCATTTCTGTCAGATTTTTGAAGATTTTTGTTTTTCTCAGTTTTCTTGCAACTTGCTCCTTATCCGATGAACTTCAGGATGAGGTCTACCAGTTCGTCCTCCGTCTTGCCGTCAGCCGAGATGACGAGGTCGTAGTTGCGGGTGTCGTAGCGTGAGGTCTTCGTGTACTTCGTCACGTAGTTCTCGCGCATCTTGTCCACGCGCTCAATGGTCTTGCGGGCTTCCTCCTCGCTCATGTTCTGCTTGCGTGCCACGCGCTCAATGCGGAAGGGCAGCGATGCCTGGATGAGGATGCTCAGGTGGTTGGGATGCTTCTGGAACACGTAGAAGCCCGAACGTCCGGCGATGACGCACGACTCCTCCTCTGCGATGCCCTTGAGGATCTCCTTTTCGGCCTCAAACATCTCGTCGGTGGTCAGCAAGTCTGGCTCGTCGCCCGTTTTCGGTACATAGTAGCTGGCGTTCGTGTTAGAACCGAGGTTCATGATGCGCTTGAACTCCGACCACCATGAGTGGCTTCTGCCCTTCAGCTTCTCAATCTCCTCCACGCTGAGGCGGTATTTCTTCTCCAGCTCCTTGATGAGCGCCTTGTCGTAGAACTCCACACCCAACTTCTCTGCCAGCTTGCGGCCTACGGTGCGACCGCCGCTGCCCAACTCACGGTTAATCGTGATGACAAACTTCTCGTTCTTTTTCATAGTCGTATAAGTTTTGGTTATTAGTTAAATTCTGGAAATACCTGGTCTACGAGCACGCAGAACTCGCGGTAGGCGTCGGTGTCGCTCAGCGGCGCGAGACTCTTGGCCAGGTGGCGGTAGTACCACGCGTGGCGTGCAGGGTCTTTCTCGTTGAAACGCTGCCACAGACGGTCGCCCTGCTCGCGCTGGTTGCGGGCCATGGCACGCATATTCGACAGTTTGTCGCCGAGGGCTACCATCTGTGTGTCGCGACTGGCCGTCGCCAGCCTGTCGATGGTCGCCTGCTTGCGCTGCTGCCAGCTCTCCACGTGGCTCATGCCCGGCACCTCGATGTCCGTCTCAGCCTCCACCAGTTCGGCCACGCGGGGACCGAACTCGCGGCTGATGTCCTCGATGGTGACGCCGGCGTCCTCCACCACGTCGTGCAGAAGGGCCGCTGCCATCAGTTCCTGATCGCTGGTCATGGTGCCGACGATGGTCATCGCCTCCAGCGGATGCAGGATGTAGGGTAGGGTGCTACCCTTGCGGTTGACACCCTCGTGGGCCTCGGTGGCATAGCGTATGGCACGGTCTATGAGCCGTGTGTCAATGGTCTTCTCCTTCTTCATTTTCCTTCTTTTAGTTTCTTCTGCATAAACGGTAGCGTCTCAGCCTGCTCCCACATCATGTCGGCCAGCGTGCCGTTGGCTTCGTCCTCGCCGTTGATGGTGTCGAAGATGGTCTTCAGACCACTACGGCCGCCGTCGTGCTTCAGCACGTAGACCAGACAGAGGTACTGCAGTCCCACGCTCGACGAGAGGATGTCAAGGTCGGTGGTGGCCAGCTGCGATAGTGCCAGCTGGTAGGCATCGTCGCTGTTCTCGTCGATGAAGTGCTGCACGTCGCCCAGCGTTTCCAGTCCGAACGATTCCAACACGGGCAGGTACGACCTCATCGAGATGGGGTATATCTCCGCCTGGTTGACGGCGGCAATGCGCTTGTTCAGTCGCTCGAAGGGCCGCAAGTCCATGTAGTTCGTGAACGAGTCGCCCGACAGCGGCACGTCGTCCAGCTGTCCGCTCTTCACCAGCGCCTGCAGCTGACGGCGGTAGTCGGTGAGCACCGTGCGCAGGCGGCTGAACTCGTCGTCGACGAGCTCCAGCATACCTGCCAGGCGGTTGAACTGACGGATATATTCGCGGGGAATCTTCACATCACCCTTGTAGCCCGTATCGTGCTCAATGGTCGACCACACGTGCTGCAGCGCCGTACGCATCTGCAGCTCGAAGCGCTGCCCGCCCTCCTGCAGACGGCAGATGTAGTGCAGCGAGCTGTAGCCGAAGCTGTCCAGCTGGTGCAGCTTACGCTTGTCGACGCTCTCCTGCCAGTCTATCTTGAAGATGCGCTTCGCGATGGCCGCCACCTTGTCCACCTCGTCGGTATAGAACGTGATGACGCGCAGTCCCACGAGGTCGGTGATGTCGTCGATGGTCTTGTACTTCGCACCCTTCCGCTCCAGCTTCCCCGCCAGCGACTTCTCCGTCTTCACGCGGCGCTCGATGGCGGTGACGTAGATGCCCTGCTTGCGCAGCTCCCGCCGTAGCAGGTTATACGCACTCAGCGACAGCGGCTCCAGCTTCGGCAGTATCTCCCGGTACTGTCTCATCAGAGCCTCGCCGTGGGGGTCCAGTATCACATTGTTCTCCATAACGTTTGCAAAGATAGGAATAAAGTTTGAAAAACTACGCCTTGGAACGGTAAAAATACGAAAAAAACTTTTTTTGACGCTCTCAGGAGCCGTCTTTTTCTACTGCTACCTGTTTCGGACTGAGCTGAAGGGGGAGATCATTCATATTCTATATAGGATTATTTATGATAAAGGTTGTCAGGTTGTCAAAACGCCGATATACAAAGGCTTTGCAACCTTTTTGAGGTTGACAGAGGTTGACAAGAGGTTGCCATGATTGTCTTACAGCCCATAAAGCTGGTCTTTAGCTCCCAATTCTCTCGAGAATTCAACGCTAAAGGTGGTCTTTTCGCGCGAAAAGGTCATCCTCTCAGCCGAAAAGGTCATCTTCTCAGTCGTAAAGGTCATCTTCTCAGTCGTAAAGGTCACCCCTTTAAAGTTGTCAACCTCTTGTCAACCTCTGTCAACCTCAAAAAGGTTGCAAAGCCTTTGTATATCGGCGTTTTGACAACCTGACAACCTTTTCTTTGAATTTTTCTATAATAGTGTAATGCAAACCGTTGGTTTTTCCATTATGATCAGATGCAAACAGAAGGAAGAAATACCAAAAATAATCGCACTAAAACGTTTGCGTGAAAAAAATAGGTGAAAGGTGTTGAGAATTCGTGGAAATTGTGTAACTTTGCCGTAAATTTCAACGAATATACTTAAAAACCGAAAGACTCATGAAACAATTCAATGACAAGAACTTCGTGCTGGAGACTGAGATAGCCCAGGACCTGTACCACAACCATGCGGCCAAGATGCCGATCATCGACTACCACTGTCACCTGATTCCCGAGATGGTGGCCAACGACCACCGCTTCAAGTCGATCACGGAGCTGTGGCTGGGCGGCGACCACTACAAGTGGCGCGCCATGCGTACGAACGGTGTGGACGAGAAATACTGCACGGGCAAGGACACCAGCGACTGGGAGAAGTTCGAGAAGTGGGCGGAGACGGTGCCCTACACGCTGAGGAACCCGCTGTACCACTGGACGCACCTGGAGCTGAAGACGGCCTTCGGCATCGAGAAGCTGCTGAGCCCGAAGACGGCGCGCGAGATCTTCGACGAGTGCAACGAGAAGCTGAAGCAGCCGGAGTTCTCGGCTCGCGGCCTGATGAAGCACTACAAAGTGGAGTGTGTGTGCACCACCGACGACCCCGTCGACGACCTGCACAACCACATCGAGTATGCCAAGCACAAGGCTCAGGACGATCCCTTGATGATTCCCGCGTGGCGTCCCGACAAGGCGATGAACATCGAGAAGCCGGAGTTCGCGAAGTACGTGGAGCAGCTGAGCAACGTCAGCGGCGTGAGCATCACGACGTTTGCCGACATGGTGGACGCCCTGAAGAAGCGCCACGAGTTCTTCGAGGCCCAGGGCTCGAAGCTGTCGGACCACGGCATCGAGGAGTTCTACGACGAGGAGTACACCGACTCGCAGATTGAGACCATCTTCGAGAAGGCCATGCGCGGCCAGCAGCTGTCGCAGCTGGAGATTCGCCAGTACAAGAACTGCTTCCTGACGGTGATGGCCGAGATGGACGCCGACGCCGGCTGGACGCAGCAGTTCCACTACGGTGCCATCCGCGACAACAATACGGCTATGTACAACCAGCTGGGCCCGGACACGGGCTTCGACTCGATCGGCGAGTTCAACACCGCCAAGGCCATGTCGACGTTCCTGAATAAGCTGAACATGAAGGGCAAGCTCACGCGTACCATATTATATACGCTGAACCCCTGCGCCAACGAGGTCATCGCCACGATGCTTGGCAACTTCCAGGGCGGCGAGCCGGGCAAGATACAGTTCGGCAGCGGCTGGTGGTTCAATGACCAGATGGACGGCATGATCCGTCAGATGAACGCCCTCAGCGTGCTCGGCCTGCTGAGCCGCTTCGTGGGAATGCTGACGGACTCGCGCTCGTTCCTGAGCTATCCGCGCCACGAGTACTTCCGCCGCATCCTCTGCAACCTGCTTGGCAACGACGTGGAGAAGGGCCTGCTGCCCGACGACCGCGAGCTGCTGGGAAAGATGGTGGAGGACATCTCGTACAACAACGCGAGACGCTATTTCAAATTTTATTGATAAAAAATTCGGCTATCCTGCACGGGGTAGCCGTTTTTTTTGTACCTTTGCAGCCGGAAAGTAAAAAAACGCAACGTTGAAGAGATGAAAAAACTGATTCTTCCACTGATGGTAACCGTCGCTGTGATGCTGCTCAGCAGCTGTGGCAGCACGAAGGACGTGGCCTACTTCCAGAATGCCACGCAGGTAGACCTCTCGGCATCGCAGGTGCTGTTCGACGCACGCATCATGCCGAAGGACGAGCTGAGCATCACCGTGTCGACCACCGACCCCGAGGCCGCTACCCCGTTCAACATGACGGTGCCCACCACCTACACGCAGAACACCCGTTCGACCTACTCTCAGGCCATGCTGCAGAGCTATCTGGTGGACAACCAGGGCAACATCGAGTTCCCCATCGTGGGCACCCTGCACCTGGGCGGCATGACGAAGTCGGAGGCCGAGCAGCTCATCAAGACGAAGATACAGCCCTACATGAACGCCAACGAGACCCCGATCGTCACCGTCCGAATGTCGAGCTACAAGGTGTCGGTGCTGGGCGAAGTGAACCGTCCGGGCAGCTTCACCGTGTCGAAGGAGAAGGTGAGCATCCTCGAGGCCCTGGCGCTGGCCGGCGACCTGACCATCTACGGTGTTCGTAACAACGTGCAGCTGATACGTGAGGACGCCTCCGGACAGAAAGCCATCTATATGCTGAACCTGAACGACGCGAACATCATCAACTCGCCGTACTACTACCTTCAGCAGAACGACATCGTCTACGTGACGCCGAACAAGGTGAAGGCTCAGAACTCCAGCGTGGGCAGCATGACGACGCTATGGTTCTCGGCCACGTCGATTCTCATTTCGTTGACTTCGCTGTTGTATAACATTTTGAAATAATCCAAAAGAGGTTGAGAGTCGTTCTCAATCTCTTTTTTTTGAAAACAAGACAAACATACCATCAAGAAAGGAAAAGAACTATGTGTGGCATAGTAGGATACATCGGAAAGAAAGACGCCTTCCCCATACTCATCAAGGGACTGCGGCGCCTGGAGTACCGCGGCTACGACTCCGCCGGCGTGGCACTCATCAACGAGGGCGGCGCCCTGAGCGTGCTGAAGACGAAGGGCAAGGTGGACAACCTCGTGGACTACTGCGAGGACAAGGACAAGAGCGGACACATCGGCATAGCCCACACGCGCTGGGCCACCCACGGCGAGCCGTCGTCAAGGAACGCCCATCCGCACTATTCCGAGTCGCACAACCTCGCCATCATCCATAACGGCATCATCGAGAACTACGCCGACCTGAAGCAGAAGCTGATGGAGAAGGGCGTCACCTTCCAGTCGGACACCGACACCGAGGTGGTGGTGCAGCTCGTGGAGTATATCATGAACAAGAAGCAGGTGGACCTGCTGACGGCCGTCCAGGTGGCGCTGTTCCAGGTCATCGGCGCCTATGCCATCGCCATCATTGACAAGCGCGACCCTCAGCAGATTATCGCCGCCCGCAAGCAGAGCCCGTTGGTGGTGGGCATCGGCGAGGGCGAGTTCTTCCTCGGCTCCGACGCCAGCCCCATCATCGAGTATACCGACAAGGTGGTCTACCTGGAGGACGGCAACATCGCCGTCATCCGTCTGGACAGCGGCCTGAAGGTGGTCGACATCCTCGGCGAGGAACAGGCGCTGGCGGTGAAGACCGTCGACATCGACCTGGGACAGATAGAGAAGGGCGGCTATCCGCACTTCATGCTCAAGGAAATCTTCGAACAGCCCGACTGCCTGACCAACTGTATGCGCGGCCGTGTGAACGTCGAGGGCGACCACATCACCCTGTCGGCATTCATCGACTACCGTCGTCAGCTGCTCTCGGCCAAGCGCGTGCTGATCGTGGCCTGCGGCACGTCGTGGCACGCCGGACTCATCGGCAAGCAGCTCATCGAGACGTTCTGCCGCATACCCGTCGAGGTGGAGTACGCCTCGGAGTTCCGCTACCGCAACCCCGTCGTAGGCAAGGACGACATAGTCGTCGCCATCTCGCAGAGCGGTGAGACGGCCGACACGCTGGCTGCCGTCCAGCTGGCCAAAGAGCGCGGCGCCTTCATCTACGGCGTCTGCAACGCCATCGGCTCGAGCATACCCCGTGCCACCGATACCGGCACGTACATCCACGTGGGACCGGAGATCGGCGTGGCGTCGACGAAAGCCTTTACCGGACAGGTGACGGTGCTGACGATGATGGCGCTGGCCATGGGCGAGGCCCGTGGCACCATCAGCCGCGAAGACTACCTGCGCGTGGTGAAGGGCCTGGCCGAGGTTCCCGTGAAGATACGCGAGGTGCTGCAGATGAACGACCGCATCAAGGACCTGGCGCGCACCTTCACCTATGCCCATAACTTCCTGTACCTGGGCCGCGGCTACTCGTACCCCGTGGCCATGGAGGGTGCCCTGAAACTGAAGGAGATCAGCTACATCCACGCCGAGGGTTACCCCGCTGCCGAGATGAAGCACGGTCCTATAGCCTTGATAGACAGCGACATGCCCGTCGTCGTCATCGCCACCCACAACGCGATGTACGAGAAGGTGCTGTCGAACATCCAGGAGATCAAGGCCCGCAAGGGTAGGGTGATAGCCCTCGTCTCGAAGGGCGACGACACCATTGCCAACATCGCCGACGAGGTGATTGAGCTGCCCGACGTCGAAGAGTGCCTGGAGCCTCTCGTCGCCACCATCCCCCTGCAGCTGCTGGCCTACCATGTGGCCGTCTGCAAGGGCAAGGATGTCGATCAACCAAGAAACTTAGCTAAATCAGTGACTGTAGAATAAATGAAAGATGTGACACTGGTCCTGTCTGACGGGACGCAATTCAAAGGAAAGAGCTTCGGCTACGAGCAGAACGTGGCCGGAGAGGTGGTGTTCAACACGGCCATGATGGGCTACCCGGAGTCGCTCACCGACCCCTCGTATGCCGGACAGATCATGGTGCTGACGTTCCCCCTGGTGGGAAACTACGGCGTGCCGCCGTTCACCTTCGGCGGTAAGAAGGCCGAGGTGAGCGGTATCGGTACTGTTCTGCCCGACTTCATGGAGAGCGACCGCATCTATGCCACGGCGCTCATTGTCAGCGACTACTCCGAGCAGTACTCCCACTGGAACGCCGTCGAGAGCCTCGGCGACTGGCTGAAGCGTGAGCAGGTGCCCGGCGTGACCGGCATCGACACCCGCCAGCTGACGAAGGTGCTGCGCGAGCATGGTGTGATGATGGGACGATTGGTGTTTGAGGAGAAGGTTATTGCGACAGAGTCGCAACAAACGTTAGAGGAGGACTACGGCGCCATCAACTGGGTGGAGCGCGTCAGCTGCAAGGATGTCATCCGCTACAACGAGGGTGCCGGCAAGAAGGTGGTGCTCGTCGACTGTGGCGTGAAGGCCAACATCATCCGCTGTCTCGTACAGCGCGACGTCGAGGTGATTCGCGTGCCCTGGAACTACGACTATACGGGCATGGCCTTCGACGGGCTGTTCCTGGCCAACGGTCCCGGCGACCCCGACAAGTGTGTGGACGCCGTGGAGATACTGAAGAAGCAGATGTCCATGAGCCGCAAGCCCATCTGTGGCATCTGCATGGGAAACCAGCTGCTGGCGAAGGCCGGCGGTGCCACCATCTACAAGCTGAAGTACGGTCACCGCTCACACAACCAGCCTGTGCGCGAGGTGGGCACGAACCGCTGCTACGTGACCTCGCAGAACCACGGCTATGCCGTCGACGCCGCCACGCTGGGCAAGGACTGGCGCGAGCTCTTCGTCAACATGAACGACGGTTCGAACGAGGGTATCCGTCACCAGACGAACCCCTGGTTCTCGAGTCAGTTCCACCCCGAGGCCTGCTCGGGTCCCGTCGACACGGAGTTTATGTTCGACCGTTTCATTGAAGCGCTGTAGAGATAGATAAGAGATAATAGATAAGAGATAATAGATAAGGGATGAGAGACCAAAATATCAAGAAGGTACTGCTGCTGGGTAGCGGCGCATTGAAAATCGGCGAGGCCGGTGAGTTCGACTATAGTGGAAGCCAGGCGCTGAAAGCCTTGCGCGAGGAGGGCATCAAGACGGTGCTCATCAACCCCAACATTGCCACGGTGCAGACGTCGGAGGGTGTTGCCGACGAGATATACTTCCTGCCCGTACAACCCTATTTCGTGGAGAAGGTCATTGCCAAGGAACGTCCCGACGGCATCCTGCTCTCCTTCGGTGGACAGACGGCGCTGAACTGCGGCGTGGAGCTCTACCAGAGCGGCGTGCTCGAGAAGTACAATGTCAAGGTGCTGGGCACGCCCGTACAGGCCATCATCGACACCGAGGACCGCGAGCTGTTCGTCAAGAAGTTGGACGAGATCAGCGTGAAGACCATCAAGAGCCATGCCTGCGAGACGATGGCCGAAGCCCGCGAGGCTGCCGCCGAGCTGGGCTATCCCGTCATTGTGCGTGCTGCCTATGCGCTGGGCGGCCTGGGCTCGGGCTTCTGCGACAACGAGGATGAGCTGCAGGTGCTCTGCGAGAAAGCCTTCGCCTTCTCGCCGCAGGTGCTGGTGGAGAAGTCGCTGAAAGGCTGGAAGGAGATAGAGTACGAGGTGGTGCGCGACCGCTATGACAACTGCATCACCGTCTGTAACATGGAGAACTTCGACCCCCTGGGCATCCATACCGGCGAGTCGATCGTCATCGCACCGAGTCAGACGCTCACCAATTCGGAGTACCACAAGCTGCGCGCGCTGGCCATCAAGATTATCCGCCACATCGGCATCGTCGGCGAGTGTAACGTGCAGTACGCCTTCGACCCGGAGTCCGAGGACTACCGCGTCATCGAGGTGAACGCCCGTCTGAGCCGCTCGTCGGCACTCGCCTCGAAGGCGACGGGCTATCCCCTGGCCTTCGTCGCTGCGAAGCTGGGCATGGGCTACGGACTCTTTGAACTGAAGAACTCGGTCACGAAGACGACGAGCGCCTTCTTCGAGCCGGCACTCGACTACGTGGTCTGCAAGATTCCGCGCTGGGACCTCTCGAAGTTCCACGGCGTGGACAAGGAGCTGGGCTCGAGCATGAAGAGCGTCGGCGAGGTGATGGCCATCGGCCGTACCTTCGAGGAGGCGCTGCAGAAAGGCCTGCGCATGATCGGTCAGGGTATGCACGGCTTTGTGGAGAACAAGGAGCTGAAGATTGCCGACATCGACGCCGCCCTGCGCGAGCCGACGGACAAGCGCGTCTTCGTCATCTCGAAGGCCATGCACCTGCCGGAGTATACCATCGACAAGATCCATGAGCTGACGAAGATTGACCGCTGGTTCCTGGAGAAGCTGAAGCACATCATCGACATCGACGAACGTCTGAAGAAGCAGAATATCAATACGCTGGAGGCGTCGCTACTCCGCGAGGCGAAGGTCTACGGATTCACCGACTTCCAGATAGCCCGCGCCATCGGTCTCGAGGGCGAGATACCGACGATGCACAAGGCCATGCTGCTGGTGCGTAACCGCCGTAAGCAGCTCGGCATCCTGCCCGTGGTGAAACAGATTGACACCCTGGCAGCCGAGTATCCCGCACAGACCAACTACCTCTACGTCACCTACCAGGGAACAGCCAGCATCGACACCCCTGCAGCCAACATCGACGTCGAATATAAGCACGACGGCCGCAGCATCATTGTGCTTGGCTCAGGTGCCTACCGTATCGGCTCGAGTGTGGAGTTCGACTGGTGCGGCGTCCAGGCGCTGAACACCATCCGCAAGGAGGGCTGGCGCTCGGTGATGATCAACTACAACCCCGAGACGGTATCGACGGATTACGATATGTGCGACCGCCTGTACTTCGACGAGCTGACCTTCGAGCGTGTCATGGACATCATCGACATGGAACAGCCGCATGGCGTCATCGTCTCGACAGGTGGACAGATACCCAACAATCTGGCCATGTACCTCGACGAGGAGCATGTGCCCATCCTCGGCACACAGGCCATCGACATCGACGGCGCCGAGGACCGTGCGAAGTTCTCGCAGATGCTCAACGAGCTGGGTGTGAACCAGCCGGAGTGGTCGGCGCTGACATCGATGGCGGATATCGACAAGTTCGTCGAGCGGGTAGGCTTCCCCGTACTGGTACGCCCCAGCTATGTGCTCTCAGGAGCGGCGATGAACGTCTGCTCGAACCGCGACGAGCTGGAACGCTTCCTGAAACTGGCGGCGAACGTCAGCGAGGACCATCCCGTCGTCGTCTCGAAGTTCATCGAGCACGCCAAGGAGATTGAGATGGACGCCGTGGCCAAGGACGGTGAGATCCTGGCCTACGCCATCTCCGAGCATATCGAGTTTGCCGGTGTACACTCCGGCGACGCCACCATCCAGTTCCCGCCGCAGAAGCTGTATGTGGAGACGGTGCGCCGCATCAAGCGCATCTCACGACAGATAGCCAAGGCCCTGCACATCAACGGACCGTTCAATATCCAGTACATGGCGCGCGACAACGACATCCTCGTCATTGAGTGTAACCTCAGGGCCTCGCGCTCGTTCCCCTTCGTGTCGAAGGTGCTGAAGCTGAACCTCATCGACTTGGCGACACGCGTCATGCTCGGACTGCCTGTTGAAAAACCGTCGAAGAACCTCTTCGACCTCGACTATGTGGGTATCAAGGCCTCGCAGTTCTCGTTCAACCGCCTGCAGAAAGCTGACCCCGTGCTGGGTGTCGACATGGCATCGACGGGCGAGGTGGGATGTATCGGCGACAATACCGACACCGCCCTGCTCAAGGCCATGCTCAGCGTGGGACACCGCATACCGAAGAAGACGGTGCTGCTCTCGACGGGTGGTGCCAAGCAGAAGGCCGAGATGCTCGACGCCGCCAGGATGCTCGTGGAGCACGGCTATGAGCTCTACGCCACGGGTGGCACGTCGAAGTACCTGACGGACAACGGCATCGCCAACACCCTGGTGTACTGGCCGTCGGACAGTGGGCAGCCACAGGCCATCGACCTGCTCCATGAGCACAAGATCGACATGGTGGTGAACATCCCCAAGGACCTGACGACCCACGAGCTGACCAACGGCTACAAGATACGCCGTGCGGCTATCGACCTGAACGTGCCGCTCATCACCAACAGCCGTCTGGCAAGTGCCTTTATCCATGCGTTCTGTACCGTCGGAATAGAGGGTATCGGCATCAAGTCGTGGCGTGAATACTAAAAAAAGGGCCGGAAAATTTGGTGATTTCAAATTTATGTCTTAAATTTGCACGGAATAAGTAAGAAAAAGACTACTATCCATGGATTTCGGCAATACTTTAGAATCACAGATCAACCGGAGTGATTATAAGATTCTCATCGTTGATGATGTTGTCAGTAACGTCTTGTTGCTCAAGATTCTCTTGACCAACGAGAAGTTCCAAGTGTGTACTGCCAACTGCGGCAATATGTGTATTGAGCAGGCAAAGGCCGAGAAGCCCGACCTCATCCTGCTGGATGTCATGATGCCCGATATCAGCGGTTTCGACACCGCCGTGATTCTGAAGAAAGACCCGGAGACCAAGGATATACCTATCATCTTCCTGACGGCTCTGAACAACCCCAGCGACCTGGTACACGGCTTCCAGGTGGGAGCCAGCGACTTCCTGACAAAACCCTTCAACAAGGAGGAGCTTGTCATTCGCGTCATGCACCAGATTACCGTCGTCGCCGCCAAGCGCATCATTGAGAAGCAGAACCGCGACCTGACGGCAACCATCAGCAACCGCGACAAGATGTACTCCGTGATAGCACACGACCTGCGTTCGCCGATGGCATCCATCCGTATGGTGCTGAACCTCGTGGTGTCGGCCATGTCGCCCGACATCGTCGGACCGGAATTGTACGAGCTGCTCGACAAGGCAAACCGTGAGTCGGAGGAGGTGCACGACCTGCTGGACAACCTCCTGAAGTGGACGAAGAGCCAGACGGGACGCTTGAACGTCGTGCTGCAGGACTTGGACCTGAACGATATCATCCCCGGTGTCGTGGACATCTTCGAGATGATTGCCCAGACGAAGAAGATCAAGCTCAGCTTCCAGGGAACGGACGCACCGCTGATGGTGCGTGCCGACAACGATATGCTGAAGACCGTCGTGCGTAACTTCATGTCGAACGCCATCAAGTTCTCGCCCGAGGAGTCGTCCATCGAGATCACGATGAAGCCGGAAGGCGACTTCGCGAAGATCAGCATCCGCGACCATGGCGTGGGTATTGCTGCCGACCGTATCGACAACATCTTCCATAAGGGTGAGACGACCTACGGCACTGGCGGCGAGGAAGGCTCCGGACTGGGCCTGCAGCTCTGTCAGGACTTTGCCCGTAAGAACGGTGGCGACGTGATGGTGGAATCTGTCGAGGGACAGGGCTCCACGTTCAGCGTCATGGTACCATTGAAGAAAGAGTAATTTTCAAGGATAATATTTATTTGTCAAAAAAACACTAAAAGAAAGAAATGAAAGCATTTGTTTTTCCCGGACAGGGAGCACAGTTCGTAGGGATGGGTAAGGACCTCTACGACAACAACGCAACAGCTAAGGAACTTTTTGAGAAAGCCAACGAGATTCTGGGTTACAGAATCACGGATATCATGTTCGAAGGCACCGACGACGACCTGAAACAGACGAAGGTCACGCAGCCGGCAGTCTTCCTGCACTCCGTCATCTCGGCCATCTGCATGGGCGATGCCTTCGACCCGAAGATGACCGCCGGTCACTCGCTGGGTGAGTTCTCGGCACTCGTTGCTGCAGGCGCTCTCTCGTTCGAGGACGGTCTGCGTCTGGTCTAT